>LFIK01001239.1_pt1 | contig 20024 bp, 15 predicted proteins | sample 643401 | NCBI WGS metagenome assembly LFIK01 (sample SAMN03777447, study PRJNA286221) | soda lake metagenome | biome: soda lake; feature: Kulunda steppe; material: water; isolation source: sample T5-Br brine of Lake Tanatar-5 | place: Russia: Kulunda steppe | collected 2010-07
CGAGGGTGGCGGCCTGGCGCTTGACCTGAGTTTACGGGAGGGCTGGTTCCTGAGTGGCGACGAGCGTTTCGCCCGCCTTGAAGACATGCTGGACTAGGGAGACGCTGACCTATTCGCACGCCTGCGTTGGAGTCCGCATTTTTCCCGAGGCAAGGCGCGCTGTACCGCGCCGCAGTCATTCTGCGGTCAAGCAGCGCAACGCAGCAGTCGGGAAAAATGCGGCCCAACCAGAGGCAAGCATGCGCCGGCGTACGACGGCGCATGCTTGCCTAAGGCCCGACCGGTTTTGGCCCCTGGCGGTGTTGCGCCACCGGCCCGGTAGCTCGGGCTACCGAACCGGCACCACGCCTTGCCAGATGACCAAAACCGGTCTCGGGCGCAGACGCGGGAATAAATCAGTGTCTCCCTAGGTCGGCGCGGAGAAATCTGGAGCGGGTGATGGGAATCGAACCCACGTCATCAGCTTGGGAAGCTGAGGTTCTACCATTGAACTACACCCGCGTTTGTCGGTGATTTTCCACCGGGACGGCCGGCACCACAAGTCACTGGCAACGCAGAAACCAACGCAAAGGTGCGAATTCCATTTAAACTACGCGGCCCGAAACCCCTGCTATCCGGAAAGCCATGCAAATTATCGTCAACGGCGAGCCTCGCGATGTCGCCGACAGGATTACCGCGGCCGACCTGGTTCGGGACCTAGAACTGGAAGGTCAGCGCATCGCCATGGAAATCAATGGCGAGATCCAGCCGCGCAGCGGTTATGCGGAGCGCCTGCTGGAATCGGGCGATCGCATCGAAATCGTGCGTGCCATCGGTGGCGGCTGACGGCCGCGTCTGGACCAAGGAGAAACTGATGCAAGACGACGTCCTGACCATTGGTGGACGGCAGATTCGCTCGCGCCTGCTGGTGGGTACCGGCAAGTACAGGGACTTCGCGGAAACCGGCGAGGCCATTGCCGAGAGCGGCGCAGAAATCGTCACCGTCGCGATCCGTCGCAGCAATATCGGTCAGGACGCCGACGCGCCCAACCTGCTGGATGTGATTCCGCCGGATCGTTACACGCTGCTGCCGAACACGGCCGGTTGTTACACGGCCAGCGATGCCGTGCGCACCTGCCGGCTGGCCCGGGAACTGCTGGACGGCCATACCCTGGTGAAACTGGAAGTCCTGGGTGACGAAAAGACGCTGTACCCGGAGATGCGTGAGACCTTCCTGGCCGCCGAGCAGCTGGTAGCCGATGGCTTTGAAGTCATGGTCTACATGACGGACGATCCCATCGCCGCCAGGCAACTGGAAGACATCGGCTGCGTCGCGGTGATGCCGCTGGCGGCGCCCATCGGCTCGGGTCTGGGCATCCAGAACCGCTACAATCTGCGCACCATCATCGAGAACGCCTCGGTTCCGGTACTGGTGGATGCCGGCGTCGGTACGGCATCGGATGCCGCCATTGCCATGGAACTGGGCTGCGACGGCGTGCTGATGAACAGCGCCATTGCCGGAGCCCGCGAACCGGTGCGCATGGCCCGCGCCATGCGTCTGGCCATCGAGGCCGGCCGGGAAGCCTATCTGGCCGGACGCATGCCGCGTCGCCGCTATGCCAGCGCCTCTTCACCCGTGGACGGCACATTCTTCTGATGTGCGCCGGCCAGGATCAACGCCAGTTGCGTCCGGTGCGCAGTTTCGTCCGCCGCGAGGGGCGGATGACCGACGGCCAGAAACGCGCACTGGAAAACCTGATGGCGCGTTATGGCCTGGCCGGTGAGGGCCCGGCGCTGGACTTCCAGGCCGTGTTCGGCCGCCAGGCCCCGGTTACCCTGGAAATCGGTTTCGGCAACGGCGAATCGCTGCTGGAGATGGCGCGGCAATCTCCCGATCAGGATTTCCTCGGCATCGAAGTCCATCGCCCGGGCGTGGGCCATCTTCTGGCCCGGGTCGAGGAATTGGGCCTGGAGAATCTGCGCGTCATCTGTCACGACGGGGTCGAGGTTCTGCGCCACCGAATCGCCAGCCAGAGCCTGGACGGCCTGCAACTGTTCTTCCCGGACCCCTGGCACAAGAAGCGGCACCACAAGCGGCGTATCGTGCAAGCCGCTTGGCTGACTCTGGTGGCAGACCGGTTGCAGCCGGGCGGCCGCCTGCATATGGCGACCGATTGGCAGGACTACGCTGAACATATGCTGACCCTCGCGGATGCCGAACCGGCATTGGAAAACCTGGCGGGTGTCGGCCGCTTCGCACCGGACCGTGGGGGACGGCCGGAGACGAAATTCGAACGCCGCGGCCTGCAACGTGGTCACGGTGTCTGGGATCTGATTTATCGCAAGCGATAGGACGTAGACATGGAATATCGGCCACTCGGAACCAGCGGCATCGACGTCAGCGCCCTCTGTCTGGGCACCATGACCTGGGGTGAACAGAACTCCGAGGCGGAAGCCCATGAACAACTTGACTACGCGGTCGCCCAGGGCATCAATTTCATCGACGCGGCTGAGATGTACCCGGTGCCGCCGCGCAAGGAGACCCAGGGCCTTACCGAACAATACATCGGTAGCTGGCTCCGCGGCCGCAAGGACCGTGACAAGCTGGTCATTGCAACCAAGATCGCCGGCCCGGGCCTGGACACGGTGCGCAATGGCGACAGCCGCTTCACACCTGCGCAATTGCGCGAGGCGGTCGACGCCAGCCTGCAACGCATGCAGACGGATTACATCGATCTGTACCAGCTGCACTGGCCAGCCCGCAACGCCAACTACTTCGGCAAGCTGGGCTATCAGCCGGGCGACGCCGGTCTGATGACGCCGATGGAGGATACGCTGGGCGAACTGAACGAACTGGTGCGGGAAGGCAAGATACTGAATATCGGTCTGTCCAACGAAACCGCCTGGGGCGTGATGCGCTTTCTGCATCTGGCCGAACAGCACGGCTGGCCGCGCGTGCAGTCGGTGCAGAACCCTTACAATCTCCTGAACCGCAGCTATGAAGTGGGTCTGGCCGAGGTCAGCCATCGCGAACGTTGCGGGCTGCTGGCCTACTCGCCACTCGGCTTCGGCGTGCTGAGTGGCAAGTATCTCGGAGGGCGACAACCGGAAAACGCGCGGCTGACCCTGTACACGCGGTTCCAGCGCTATCTGAACGACGCCGGCATCAAGGCCACGGAGGCCTATGTGAAACTGGCGCGTGACTCCGGACTGGATCCGGCGCAGATGGCGCTGGCCTTCGTGAACTCACGCCCGTTCCTGACCAGCAACATCATCGGCGCCACGTCGATGGACCAATTGCGCAGCAATATCGACAGCGCCTCGCTGACACTGTCGCCGGACATCCTCGAAGCGATTGATGCGATCCACGCCCAGCGCAGTAACCCCTGCCCCTGATTCAGGCCCTGCCGGTTGTGCCCCGGTCAACCCCGGGCTTGTCGGAAGTCGGCTACCGCTCTATACATGAAGGAGTGGAATCGGCGACGGCGGAGGTAACAGATGGTCAGAAGACACGAACCGGTGGTCGGGGCCTGGTTCCGCACCAGTGATGGCGCCAGTTTCGAGGTTGTCGCCTCGGATCCGGACGATGCAACCGTGGAGATCCAGTATTCCGACGGCGCCATCGAGGAACTGGACATGGAAACCTGGCTGGAGTTGGACCTGGAATCTGGTGCGCCGCTGAACGATGTACTGGACTCGCTGGACGTGGACGACGACGAAGGCGGCATGAATGGAAACCCGCTGGACCGGCTGGACCTGGACCGCTAGCAGGACGCCTTGTCAGGGACCGAAACCCGATTACGGGCCCGGCAGGACTCCGGCGCCTTCCTGCCGGTTAAAGTGCAAGATAGATTGCCGTTGCGACGCCCATGGCGAGCGCCACGAATCCGATAATCTGCCAGCGCCCAGGCCGCCGGTCGAGTTTTCGCATTTCCTCGGCGGCGGCCTCCGAACTGGCGACCACCGCCTCCTCGACAACCACGTCAACGGCTTCCCGCACCACGCTGCGCACGGCATCCCTGGCCTCCGAGCGGGCCAGCTGACGGATCCATTCATCCATCGCGTTCTTCAGCACCGGCACCGCATGCTCCTGGAGCATGGCCAACATTTGCTGTCGGCAGGCATCCGTACGCAGCAGATCCGGCAGTGCATCACGGATTTGCCGCTCAACGGTTGCCGGATCGCCACCTGCCTCGGAACTTGAGACAGCGGGTTCGTGCATGCTGACGTAGGTGCTTGCAACCTCGCGTGCCACCTCTCGGGACACATCGGTGGCTGCGACCCGGGCAGCTTCTTCCGCCGCCAGCAGAAGCGTCTCGCGGGCCGCCTGCTCGTCTGGCTCATCGCTCGTCGGCGGCGTTGCAAGCTCGATCAGTTCGGTCCGCAATTCGACCGCGGCCTCGGCAACGGCATCCCGGACCAGCGCCTCAAGCTCGCTTTTCAGCTGGTCCGGATCGCCGGGCGGCGAGCCATCGGGCTCCTCCTCTGTCGGCAACGAGAAATCCACCTCGGGTAGCGTCTCACCCCGTTGCTGCATCGGCGCCATCGGCTCGGGCTGGATGGCAGGCGCGGCACTGCTCCGATGGCTGCCCACGGTTTCCAGCAGCTCGCGCAGGGCGTCTTCGGAGACCGGTTTGACCAGAAAGCCGGATATGCCGCTACGTATTGCCCGGGCCCGATCCTCCGGTGAATTCCGCGAGGTGTACATCACCAGCGGCAGGCCATCCGCCTCGGGCAATGCAGACAGGGCGCTGGCGACCTCGAAGCCGTCCATGTCCGGCATCATGTAATCCAGAAACACCACATCCGGCAGATCACCCTGCACCGCGGACACAGCCTCTGCACCGGAGTCGGCAGTCTCCACATCGATGCCCTGGCGCAACAGCAATCGGGTGAGCGCAACACGCGCCAGCCGCGAATCATCCACCACCAGGGCCTTTCTGACGTTCATGCTGCCTCCTGCAAGCGGACTCAGGGAGGCGCTGACTTTTTCCCACGCCTGCTTTGGAGTCCACGTTTTTCCGAGGCAAGGCGGGCCGCGCAGCGCCACAGTCATTCTGCGGTCAAGCAGCGCAACGCAGCAATCGGGAAAAATGCGACCCAAGTCGAAGACCCCGGCCGGTCTTGTTCATCTGGCAGGGCGCGGGAATCATTCAGCGCCTCCCTGGCTCAAAATGCTCCACCGCCTGCCGGGTGTAAAGCAAACGCTGATCCGAACGCGCCTTTGGGGTGAAGACCCCGCCGTGTCCCATCCTGATGTATGGTGCAGAAAACACGGCACATCGGAGATCGGCATGCACACGGAAAAGGTGTTCTTCGGCTTCTTCATCCTGCTCGCTCTGACGCTGAACTTCGGCTTCTTTCTCGGTGAGATCGATAACCCGGATCATCACAATGTCTACGAGTTGTTCGCGGCGCTTTTCGTCAGCCTTGTTGCCACCGTGCTTAAACTCGGCGAGCGCAGCCAGATCGGCGCGCTGCTTCTGGCCGCCAGCCTGGTCGCGGACTTGCAGTTGATTGCCGCCGCGACGGTCTGGGCGGTGGCCGTGCACGTGACGGATGTCGGACTGAGTCCGATGGTGATGGCAAGCATCGTTTCGCTATCCGGCGGGGCTCTGCTGGCGAACGTTGTCTCCGCCGTGCTGGTCACCGTGGAGACGGCGACGCTGAGCCGGTAAACGATCGCCCATGCCCCTCCCCTCCCGTCCCAAGCGGAACCCCGTGATCGCAGTCGTTCTGCGCCGCATGCGCACGCCGCTGCTGGTGCTGCTGACAGCCTACGCGTTGGCAGTGCTTGGCTTCAGCCTGATTCCCGGTCAGGACGACCAGGGCGAAACCTGGCGCATGAGCATTTTCCACGCGTTCTACGTGGTCAGCTACACCGGCAGCACTATCGGTTTCGGCGAGGTTCCCTACGCCTTCACCGAGGCACAGCGACTGTGGGCCATCGTCAGCATCTATATGACGGTCATTGCCTGGCTGTATGCGGTAGGCGCACTGATCTCGACGCTTCGCGACCCGGCCTTCCATGCGGCCCTGGAAAACGTGCGCCTGCGCCACAGCATCGCGCGCCTGAACGAGCCGTTCCATATGGTCTGCGGCTACGGCGATACCGGTGCATTGCTGGTGCGCGCCATCACCCAGCGCGGTGGCCGGGCAGTCGTGGTGGAGGCCGATGTTGAAAGGATTCAGGCCCTGAACATGCGCGAACACGTGCCGCATGTGCCAGCCATGCATCTGGATGCGCGCAACCCTGAGCACCTGGTCATAGCAGGGCTCAGAAACCGCTGGTGCACAAGTGTGCTGGCGGTTACCGACGACGACCGAACCAACCTGAAAATCTCGCTTGCGGCCAAACTGCTGCATCCCGGGAGTCATGTCATTTGCCGCGCCGAAAGTAGCGACACGGCAGAAAACATGGCCTCTTTCGGTACCGATCATATCGTCAATGGCTATGATCATTTCGCTTTCCGCCTGCTGCTCGCAATTCGCTCGCCGGACCTGCATCGGGTCTACGACTGGCTGACCGGTATTCCCAATACCGAGTTGCCGGAACGCCCACGACCACCGGACGGGCGCTGGATTATCTGCGGCTACGGCCCGCTGGGAGAGGCCGTAAGCAGACGACTGCAAAGCCACGGCATCGAGGTCACGGTCGTTGACGCGACGGTGGACAAGCTGCCGGACGGCGTGCGCCAGGTGACCGGCAGTGGCACGCGGGCGGAGCACCTGCATCAGGCCGGGATCGCACAGGCCGATGCGCTGCTCGCCTGCACCGGCGATGATGCCGACAACCTGTCCACGGTAATGACCGCCCGCCAGCTGCGCCCTGACCTGTATATCTCCGCCCGACAGAACGCGCTGCGCAACAAACCGTTATTCGAGGCAGCGGAAACGGACCTGACGGTTGAGCCCAGCTATATCGTCTCCAGCCAGGTGCTGGCGATCCTCAACGCATCGCTGCTCAACAGCTTTCTGGAAAAGGCCGAGGACTGCGACGCCACCTGGCATCGCGCACTGGCGGAGCAGATCCAGGAGCTCGCCGATGGCAGGATTCCGGTAACCTGGACGCTGCGCGTGAGCCGCAAGCGGACGCCCGTACTGGTGGATTGCCTGGAGGCCGGCAAGCAGGTCTCGCTGCAGGACCTGATGCGCAATCCAGCCAATCGGGATGCCTCGCTGGATTGCCTGCCACTGCTGCTGCTCAGGGGTGACGACACCCTGCTGCGGCCAGCGACGGACACAAGCCTGCAAACCGGCGACAACCTGTTATTCTGTGGAACCCCACGCAGCGAAAACAGCATGTGGCGATCGCTACGCAATCCCGATCTGCTGGATTTCCTGCGGACCGGTAATCACCGTCCCGGAGGCTGGGTCTGGCGGCAACTGCGTGAATGGCGGTCAAGCCGCAATGCGGCACAAAAAGAAGGGTAACCCAAGCGCCGGGCTACCCTGAGGGGTTTCGCGACAATCCATGGCAACCCCCACCACGGACCGCGCGACTGGAGCACGTAGGGAGACACTGATTTATTCCCGCGTCTGCGCCCGAAACCGGTTCTGGTCATCTGGCAAGGCGCGGTGTCAGTGTTCCCCGAAGTCAGATCGCGGTTCCGGCCTGCTCTGCGGAATCGAGCCAATCCTGCGCATATTGACTGCCATTCTCCGCCGCCCGATAAAACCAGCGAACGGCCTGCGCGTAATCGACCTCGACGCCACGACCCTCGGCGTACATGACGCCAAGGTTGTGCTGGGCATCGGCATGACCCTGCTCGGCGGCTTCCCGCAACCAGCGTACAGCCAACGCCTCGTCACGCACCACGCCCTGGCCGGTGGCGTGCAGAAAACCGAGGGCATGCTGGGCTTCGGCCAGGCCACGCATGGCCGCCTGACGATAAAATCTGGATGCCGCTTTCACATCCATCACCACACCGTCACCCATCTCGTAGCGCCGACCGATTTGGTAGGCGGCAATCGCAAGATCGAGCGCGTTTGACATGATCTTTTCTCCTGGGGTTCACGTCTTCTGCAGAAACATTAAGCAGGGAACGTGCCAGAACAACAAATCGCTTCGATTCAACAACTTCTGATCTTCCCGCGCCACCTTTCTGACACCTCGCGGCAGGCCTGATGCTCGTCATGTGTCACGAATGGTCACCTTTCGATGCAAATCGGCACACGATCATGAACCTTTAAGGAAGCACTGATTTATTCGCACGTTTGCGTTGGAGTCGTGCAACGGTTCACGTTGACGTCCTGCACTCTCTTAGTCTAGAGAGGTGGGGTCGGTTTTCCAGAATGTCCGGGAACACCGGCCTTATCCAGGCGCCAACAAACCGACACCTGCGGGGCATCCGCCCGCGCACTCAGGAGAAGCCGCATCCGAGACTATCTGGCCCTGTTCCTTGACCGGCGGCTTGGCATCATTTTCGTGCTCGGCTTTGCCAGCGGCTTCCCATGGGCGCTGATTGGCTCGACGTTGTCCGCCTGGTTGTTCGACGCCGGGCTCACCCGCACCGCAATCGGCGCGCTGGGCAGCATTACGATGCTTTATGCGCTGAATTTCCTCTGGGCACCGTTGCTCGATCGCGTCCGCCTGCCCGCGCTCCACCGCCTGGGCCAGCGCCGTGCCTGGATCGTGCTGATGCAGGCCGGCCTGCTCGTCGCCACGCTGCTGCTGTCGCTGACGGATCCGCGGGTGTCCGTGTTCTGGATCGCCGCCGCCGGTCTGCTGCTTGCCTGCGCATCCTCGACCCAGGACGTGGCCATCGACGCCTATCGGATCGAGATCATCAGGGTGGAAGAATCCCACCGCCTGACCGCCGCCTCGGCCATGACCACGGCAGGCTGGTGGACGGGTTTCGGGCTGCCCGGCGGCCTAGCCCTGGTATTGGCCGACCTGCCCGGCTGGGAGTGGAGCCATGTCTATCAGACGCTGGCGCTGATCGTGGTGGGGCTGATTCTGTTCACGCTCTGGATCCCTGAACCGGAATCGAACCGGGACATCGAGCAACGCAAGGACGAGACGCGCATGCGCGAGGCGCTGGGCCCGACCCCGGCGGGCCAGCGCACCGCCTGGCTTCTGGTTACGGCACTTCAGCCCATTGCCGAATTCATTCGCCGCAACGGCCTGTCGCTGGCGCTGGCGATTCTCGGTTTCATTGTGCTGTTCAAGATCGGCGAAGCGTTCATGGGACGCATGGCCATCGTCTTCTACCGCGAGATCGGTTTCAGCAACACCGATGTGGGCATGGTTTCCAAGTTCATGGGCTGGGGCACGATGCTCGTATTCACGCTCCTCGGCGGTCTGCTGAACGTGCGCTTCGGCATTTTCCGCGGCCTGCTGATCGGCGGCATCGCCATGGCCTCGACCAACCTGCTGTTTGCGCTGCTCGCCCTGACCGGGCCGCAGATGTGGCTTTTCGTGGTTGCGGTGATTGCCGACAATTTCACCACCGCATTGTCGACGGTGACCTTCGTCGCCTTCATCTCCTATCTCACCAGCCGGGTGTATACCGCCAGTCAGTACGCACTGATGGCGTCACTGGGCAATCTGAGCCGAACCACACTGGCCGCCGGCAGCGGCATGATGGTGGACGGCCTGGGCGGCAACTGGGCTCTGTTCTTCGTGCTGACCACGATCATGGTGCTGCCCAGCCTGATTCTGCTGCTGTGGATCCGGCGCGCCCTCACCGAACGACTCGGAGACGTTTTCGGCCGGGCCCGGGTGGTCGCGAAACAGCAGTCACCCTGACTCACCCGGCTTCAATCGCGGGGCTTCATCTCCGGGTTTGTCCGGGTATTTCGGCGCCGAAACCAGGCCTTCTCTGCTTCCACCAGCAGCAGCACGCTGAAACCGGCCAGCAGCATGAACCCCCAGGCTTCGGCCGGCAACGGCGTCGTACCGAACAGGGTCTGCATGGGCGGGGCGTAGGTGAACAGGAGCTGCAGCAGCAGGATGCCGGTGATCGCCCCGGGCACCCACGGGTTGCTCACCAGAGCGCCACGTTGCCAGGCCGGATCTGCCAGATAGCGGGCACTCAGCAGATAGAACGCCTGACAGACCACCAGGGTATTGACCGCTGCCGTGCGCGCCATCGCGACATCATCGCCCCCCGGATGCAGCAGGTGGAACATGGTGAAGGTGGACACCACCAGGAGGCCGGAAACGAACGCCACCCGCCACAACAAGAAACGCGACAGGATCGGCTCCGTGGGTGGCCGGGGTGGACGCTGCATGACTCCGGATTCGGTGGGCTCGAAGGCCAGCGCCAGGCCCAGCGTTACCGCCGTCACCATATTCACCCAGAGGATCTGCACCGGGGTAATGGGCAGCACCATGCCGGCCAGCACCGCAACGATAATGACCCCGGCCTGCCCGCCATTGGTCGGCAACAGGAACAGCAGCGCCTTGCGCAGATTGTCGTAGACCGTGCGGCCTTCCTCGACGGCGCGTGCGATGGAGGCGAAATTGTCGTCGGCCAGCACCATCTCACTGGCCTCCTTGGACACCTCGGTTCCTTTCATGCCCATGGCCACGCCGACGTCCGCGCGCTTCAGCGCCGGCGCGTCGTTGACGCCATCACCGGTCATGGCGACCACCTCGCCGCTCGCCTGCAGAGCCTTCACCAGACGCAGCTTGTGCTCCGGACTGGCGCGGGCGAATACATCCGTCTCTGCAACCAGCTGACGCAGCTCCTCATCATCCAGCGCTTCCACATCCCGCCCGATACTGACGCGCTCGCCATCACCGATGCCGAGCTCGGCGCCGATGGCGCGGGCGGTCAGGGCATGATCTCCGGTAATCATCTTCACCCGGATACCCGCCTGCTGGCACAGCGCAACGGCACTTATCGCTTCGTCCCGGGGCGGGTCGATGATGCCGACCATCCCGAGAAGGGTCAGGCCCTGTTCCACGTCGTCGAACTGCAGGCGGGACTGGTTGGCGTCCACCTCGCGGACGGCGATCGCCAACACGCGCTGGCCATCCGCCGCCATGTCGTCCATGCGTTGCTGCCAGTCCTGCTGCCGCAAGTCCCTGCGTTCCTCGTCGTGCAGCTCGTGACTGCACATCTCGAGGATGCGCTCGGGAGCGCCCTTGACGCTGATCCAGGCCCGCCCCGCATGATCGTGGTTGAGGCTGGCCATGAAGCGATGCTCGGACTCGAAGGGGATCGCGTCGAGCCGAGGCCGCTCGCGGTGCAGTTCGGCCGGATCCAGATCCGCCTTCATTCCCAGGGTCAGCAGGGCACCTTCGGTGGGGTCACCATGCAGAACCCACTCGCCGTCTCGCTGTTCCAGCGTAGAGTCGTTACACAGCACGCTGGCTGTCAGCAATTGCTGCAATGAGGGCGTCAACTCGCCTTCGAATTCACCGTCCGGGGCATAACCGACACCGCTAATGTGGCAATCGACATCCGCGGTCATAAGACGGCGTGCTGTCATCTCGTTGCGGGTCAGCGTTCCGGTCTTGTCGGAGCAGATCACGGTCACCGCGCCCAGCGTCTCCACCGCTGGCAGGCGACGGATGATGGCGCGCCGGCCCGCCATCCGCTGCACACCGATGGCCAGCGTGATGGTCATCAGGGCGGGCAGACCCTCGGGAATCGCTGCTACCGCCAGGCCGACGGCGGCGAGGAACAGCTCGCCAAGGGCATACTCGCGAAAGAACCAACCAAACAGGAACGTGAGCGCGGCAAGCACCAGGATCGCCACGGCAAGTAGCCTGCCGAACGTGTCGATCTGGCGCAGCAGCGGCGTGGTCAGGGTTTCCACGTCAGCGAGCATGCCGCTGATGCGGCCGATTTCGGTCTGCTCGCCGGTGGTCGTCACCACACCAGTTGCCTGACCGTAACGCACCAGCGTGCTGGAGAACGCCATACACAGGCGATCACCAACCCCGGCATCACTCGCCACCGCATCCTGGTTCTTGTCCACGGGCACGGACTCGCCAGTGAGTACGGCCTCATCAACCCGTAGATCGCGCACCCGCAGAAGGCGCAGGTCGGCCGGCACGCGGTCGCCGGACTGAAGCTGAACAATATCGCCAGGCACCAGCTGTTCCGCCGGAATCTCCCGACGGTGGCCGTCGCGTAACACGAGCGCCTTTGGCGAGAGCATGTCACGGATAGCGTCCAGCGCCCGTTCCGCCTTGCCCTCCTGGACCATGCCGATTACAGCATTGATGATCACGACACCGAGAATGACCGCAGTATCCAGCCAGTGGCCGAGCAATGCAGTGACTACGGCAGCGCCGATCAGAACGTAAATCAGGACATTGTGAAACTGCGCCAGAAACCGGCCGAGGGGACCGCGTGACCGGGCAGGCTTGAGCCGGTTCTCGCCGTGGGTTCGCAGCCGCTCGGCAGCCTCCTCTTTACTCAGGCCCCGGGGCGATGCCGCCAGCGCATTGAGAACGGCGTCGCCCTCCTGGGCATGGAAATCCGTTTGCACGCTGTCACTCTTCACCGCCGGTTTCGACTGCGCCATTGACTTTCATTCCCTCCGAACTGTTCATGATGGGTTGTTGATGCAACGCAACAAACTGTAACAATCGGGATACAGGCCTGCATCTTCATTCTCGCGAACCGCTGGGCGATTGAAGCCTCTGCACGAGAAAGTCTGTTTTCACCGGGGGCGCCAGCGACATCAAAGTAAAACAGACCGGGATTTCACGGATACACAATCGGTAATGCCTGACGCAGAATGCCGGCCATGCAGGAAGGCGCCTCAAGGAAACGCTGACCCATTCCCGCGTCTGCGCCCGAGACCGGTTTTGATCATCTGGCAAGGCGCGGTGCCGGTTCGGTAGCCAGAGCTACCGGGCCGGTGGCGCAACGCCGTCAGGGGCCAAAAGCGGCCGGGCCTCAGGCAAGCATGCACCGCCTCACTCTGCCGCGGGAATAGATCAGTGTTTCCTTAAAAGCATACAATCGCGCCCCGACCACTCTCCAATGCCACAGGATCATTCAGCAATGACGGAATCCAGACATCAGCGCCTGCTCATTCTCGGCTCGGGTCCGGCAGGTTACACAGCCGCCGTCTATGCGGCGCGCGCCAATCTCGAACCGGTTCTGGTAACCGGCCTGCAAATGGGCGGACAGCTCACCACAACCACCGATGTGGATAACTGGCCCGGTGACGTCGAGGGCCTTCAGGGGCCGGCGCTGATGGACCGTATGAAGGCCCATGCCGAACGCTTCGGCACAGAGGTTCTGTTCGATCACATCCATACGGTCAAACTGGGCCAACGGCCTTTCGTGCTTGAGGGCGATGCCGGCACTTACACCTGCGACGCGCTGATCATCGCCACCGGTGCCAGCGCCCGGTATCTGGGTCTGCCCTCCGAAGAGGCCTTCATGGGCAAGGGCGTCAGCGCCTGCGCGACCTGCGACGGTTTCTTTTACAAGGGCCAGCACGTGGCTGTCGTCGGTGGCGGCAACACCGCCGTCGAGGAAGCGCTCTACCTGTCCAACATCGCCGACCACGTCACCCTGGTCCACCGTCGGGATACCCTGCGCTCGGAAAAGATCCTGCAGGACAAGCTGTTCGAGAAACGCGATGCCGGCAAGGTAACGACGCTGTGGAACCACACGCTGGATGAAGTCCTGGGTGACGACTCCGGGGTCACCGGCATGCGCCTGGCGCCGACGGACGGCGGCGAGAAAAGGGATATCGACGTTGCCGGGGTATTCATTGCCATCGGCCACACGCCGAACACCGACATCTTCAAGGATCAGGTCGACATGGACGGCGGCTACATCAAGGTCCAGAGCGGGCTGCACGGCAACGCTACGGCAACCAGCGTTCCCGGCGTGTTCGCCGCTGGCGATGTCATGGATCACGTCTACCGCCAGGCCATCACCTCGGCCGGCGCGGGCTGCATGGCAGCACTGGACGCGGAGCGGTATCTGGATCAGTTGGAAGATTAGTTTTCAGTGATTCAGGTTTCAGTGTTCAGGGTTGCCCGCCTCTGAACACTGAAAGCTTTCCCTCCTTTTCCCCTGTTTCACAAGGCTATTGCGCACTCTTCACTTGAGATTTCGGCGGACAAACATAATAATTTATGGGTGAAACTGTTCTCGCCCTGACATGCTAATGCTGTGTCGGGACATTCTGGGAGGATACCGCGGCAAAACCGTGGTAATCCGAACGAAACCGAGAGGTTTAGACGCACATACAATGATGGGAACAAGCCCACTGAATCCGCAGTACGTAAAACGTCCGCCGGAACAACAGCGTCAGGTTAATCAGGAATCCGCCCACCTCGCCCTGTATTTCTACGAAAGTTGCGATACCTGCATTCGCATCATTCGCCTGATCGAGCGCCTCTGCCTGCGCGTGGAACTCCGCAACATTCGCAATGTTCCGGCATTCCGCGATCATTTGCTTCACGGCACGGGCCGTCAGGATGTGCCATGCCTGATTGTTCAGGAACAGGGTGAGGAGCCGCGCTGGATTTGCGAGGCGGACGAAATCATCGCCTATCTCGAGAAGCGCTTCACCTGATCGGGTGCTGGTAGTCAACCGTTAACGGTGCGTGGTCCGAAAAGCGCTCGTCGGTATAGACCGCCGAGCGCTGCAGCGTCTCCGCCAGCGCGGGCGTGACGATCTGATAGTCGATGCGCCACCCGGTATTGTTCGCCCAGGCCTGACCGCGGTTTGACCACCAGGTGTACTGCTCTTTCTCCGGATAAAGCTGGCGAAAACTGTCAACCCAACCCAGCTCGTTTAAGACGCGCTCCATCCAGGCGCGCTCCTCGGGCAGGAAGCCGGAATTTTTCTGGTTGCCTCGCCAATTGCGGATATCAATGCGCCGGTGCGCAATATTCCAGTCACCGCAGATAATATAATGCCGCCCGCTCGCTCCCCAGTCGCGCATCTGCTCGAAAAAGCGATCCATGACCCGGTATTTGACCTGCTGCCGCATATCCGCCGATGACCCGGACGGCATATACAGGGAAACGACTGAGAGGTTTCCGAAGCGGGCTTCGATGCAGCGCCCTTCGGCATCGAACTGGTCCCAGCCCAGCCCGTTGATGACCTCGTCTGGCCGATGTGCAGCGTAGAGGCCGACACCGCTATAACCTTTTTTCTCGGCCGAGTGGTAATAGCAGTGGTAGCCCGGCGGATAGAAGGTTTCGTCGAGTTGATCTTCCATCGCCTTGATTTCCTGCAGGCAGACCACGTCGGCATCCTGCTTCTGCAGCCAGTCGAAAAAGCCCTTCCGGGCGGCGGCTCGTATGCCATTGCAGTTCAGACTGATCACACGCATGGACTGATTCCTCGAAACGCAGCGGCGAACCCTACCGCGACCGCGCTCACTTGAAAACCGCCCGGACATGCGAAGAAACCCCCGTTTCCCTATACTCTTGCGACCGAAGGAAACGCAGACCAGTTGAATAAAACCGATCGAGGGGACAAACCCGAGATTGAATCGGCGTTTCCCTGCATCGGGGTTCCAAACCGGGCCTCGACAGTCAACCGTGCCGGGGCCACAAGCCCGGGCGCGCATGTGGTGCCATACAGGGAGGACACATGGAGAAGCAGATCCGTTACCCCGAAAACGGGCAGAAAATCACGGTCGAGAACGGCAAGCTCAACGTGCCGGACAACCCCATTATCGGTTATGTCGAAGGCGATGGTATCGGCCCCGACATCACCCGTGCGTCCATGCGAGTCTGGGACGCGGCGGTCGAGAAGGCCTACGGTGGCAAGCGCAAGATCCACTGGGCCGAATTGTTCATGGGTGAGAAAGCCGCCGGCATCTATGACGGCGACTATTTCCCGGAAGAAACCAAGTCGGCGCTGCAGGACTTGCTGGTTTCCATCAAGGGGCCGCTGACAACACCGGTGGGCGGCGGCTTTCGTTCGCTCAATGTGTCACTGCGGCAGGAACTGGACCTTTACGCCTGCGTCCGGCCGGTACGCCACTACGAGGGTGTGCCATCACCGCTGAAGAAGCCGGAAGACGTGGACGTGGTGATCTTCCGCGAGAACACCGAAGACGTTTATGCCGGTATTGAATATCAGTCCGGCAGCGACGAGAACAAAAAGCTTGCCCGCTTCCTGCGCGAGGAGATGGGTGCGAATTTCTTCGAGGATGCGGGTCTGGGGGTCAAACCCATCTCCGAGTTCGGTACCAAGCGGCTGGTGCGCAAGGCCATCCAGTACGCCATCGACCAGCGTCGCGAGAGCGTCACCCTGGTGCACAAGGGCAACATCATGAAGTTCACCGAGGGTGCCTTCCGCACCTGGGGGTACGAACTTGCCCGCGAGGAATTCCCGAACCAGACCATCACGGAAGAAGAGCTTTACAGCACCTACGGTGGCAAACGCCCCGAAGGGAAAGTGGTGATCAAGGACCGCATCGCCGACATCATTTTCCAGATGATGCTCCTGCGGCCCAACGAATTTGACGTGATCGCGACCATGAACCTGAACGGCGACTATCTCTCCGATGCTGTCGCCGCCGAAGTGGGCGGTGTCGGCATCGCGCCGGGCGCCAACATGAGTGACAACGTCGCCGTGTTTGAAGCGACCCACGGCACCGCGCCGAAGTATGCCGGCCAGGACAAGGTCAATCCCGGCTCGCTGCTGTTCTCCGGGGTCATGCTGCTGGAGCACATTGGCTGGCAGGAAGCGGCTGACCTGATCACCGCCGCCTACCAGGAGGTCGTTACCAGCCGCATCGTCACCTACGACTTCGCCCGTCAGATCGAGGGCGCCTCGGAGGTCAAGACCAGCCAGTTCGGCAACGCCATTATCGATCAGATTCGCGGTGGCCTTGATATCGAGCAATACCGTCAGGAACGCGAGCAGGCCATCAAACAGGACCGCAAGGTCCGCGAGATGCGTCGCGTCTCTTCGCCGCTGGACGAGATGATCGCCTCCGGCCGCACACCGCATACCGTGGGGGATCTGATGAATCCAAGCCCGGTCTCGGTGCCGCCGGAAACCACCGTCGAAGACGCCATGCACCTGATGCGCGAGAAGCACATCTCCAGCATCATGGCGCGGCCGGGTGAAGACGGTCAGTGGGGCATCATGACCCAGCGCGACGTTCTCAGCCGCGTGGTTTCCGCCAACCGCACACCGAAAACCACCCGCGTCACCGAGGTTGCATCGAAACCGCTGGTCACCGTTCCCGTCGACATGACCCTGCAGGAATGTGCCGAGAAGATGACCAACTCCAACATCCGCCGGGTCGCCGTCATCGACAAGGACCAGGAGCCGATCGGCATCATTTCCGATACCGACATCTTTGCCAGCGTCGAACAATTCGGGTTGCCAGAGTAGGAGTCCGGCCCTGCGGGCGAAAAGGGGCTGAATATCGCTGAGGGGGCTGGGCTGCTACCCAGCCCCCTCAGCGGGACGCACTGGTACCGGGCACACAACGCAATAACAAGGGCCGTCAAATCGGTCGAGGGGTGCTTTTTTGCGCTTCAAGGGGCTTTCATGACCACCAAGAACACCGATCTGCCGCTGCGGGAGAACATCCGGCAGCTGGGCGATCTGCTGGGCGAGACGCTGCAGGAACAGGGCGGCAAGGAACTGTTCGACACCGTGGAAAAGGTACGTCTCCTGGCCAAGGAAGCCCGCGCGGGCAATGCGGAGGCCGCGGCGCAGCTGGAGCAGACCCTGACCGGACTGGATGATCACATGATCATGCCCATCGCCCGGGCCTTCTCCCACTTTCTGAACCTGGCCAACATCGCCGAGCAGCATCATCGCGTCCGGCGCAGCCGGGCCTGGGCCATGGATCCGGAGTCACGCCCGGCGCGGGGCTCGCTGGAGGACACGCTGTCCCGGCTGGCAGCGAACACGGATCCGGATGTACTGCATCGAGTCGCCTGCGAAATGCAGATCGGCCTGGTGCTGACCGCGCATCCTACCGAGATCACACGCCGTACCCTGCTGCAGAAGCACAACCGGATTGCCCGCCTGCTCGATCAGCAGGATCGTCAGGACCTGACACCGGAAGAACGCCAGGACCTGGAAACTGATCTCAAGCGCGAGGTCACCTCAGCCTGGTTCACCGATGAGATCCGGCAACGCCGGCCATCACCGCTGGACGAGGCGCGCTGGGGCTACGCAGTAGTCGAGCAGACGCTGTGGGATGCGATTCCGCGCAACGCACGGCGCCTCGACCGAACCCTGCGCAAGCACACCGGCAAGGGGCTACCGCTGGATGCCGCGCCGATCCGTTTCGGCTCCTGGATGGGCGGTGATCGCGACGGCAACCCCCGGGTCACCGCGCGGGTCACCCGCCAATCCTGCCTGCTGGCTCGCTGGATGGCGGCCACCCAGTACGAGCGCGACATCAACATGCTGGTCGACGAATTGTCGGTGCAGTGCATGGACGAGGATCTGCGGGCGAAGGTCGGCGACGCCTGGGAACCATACCGGGTGCTGCTGAAACGGGTGCGGGCCCGCATGCGGCTGACCATCCGCTGGGTCGAAGCCCGCCTGGAAGGCCGCAACGCCCCCGAGGGTGAGGTCTATCTGAAGACCGACGAACTGCTGACCACGCTGATGGAGTGCTATCACTCGCTGCATCGCTGCGGCGCCGGCGTGCTGGCGGACGGAAATCTGCTGGATACCCTGCGCCGGGTTGCCTGCTTTGGCCTGACCCTGATGCGCATCGATATCCGCCAGGAGGCCGATCGCCACACCGAGGCCCTGGACGCCATCACCCGGGCCATCGGTCTCGGCAGCTATCAGGAATGGGATGAACAGGAGCGGCAAGGGTTCCTGATTCGTGAACTGGGCAGCAAGCGGCCGCTGATTCCGCATCACTTCGAAGCCAATGATGATGTCCGCGAAGTGCTGGACACCTTCGAGGTGATTGCCGAACAGGCCGCTGAAAGCCTGGGCGCCTACATCATTTCGATGGCCTCCAAGCCGTCCGACATACTCGCCGTCGAACTGCTGCAGAAAGAGGCCGGGGTTCAGAAACCCATGCCGGTGGTGCCGCTGTTCGAAACCCTGGATGACCTGGAAGGCGCCGAGGAAACCCTGGAACGTCTGCTGACCATCGACGCCTATCGTGAGCACATTGGCGGCCACCAGGAAGTGATGATCGGCTATTCGGATTCGGGCAAGGACGCCGGGCACCTGACCGCCGCCTGGGCGCTGTACCAGACCCAGGAGCGTCTGCTCGCCTGTTGTCGCCGGCAGGGCGTGAAGCTTTCGCTGTTTCATGGCCGCGGTGGCTCCATCGGCCGTGGCGGTGGCCCGACCCATGCGGCCATCCTGTCGCAGCCCCCTGGCTCGGTCAGTGGCAGCCTGCGGGTCACCGAGCAGGGTGAGGTCATCCAGGCGAAGTTCGGCATGCCGGGGATCGCGCTGCGAAACCTGGAGCTCTATACCACCGCCGTCCTCGAGGCGACCCTGCAGCCGCCGCCGGATCCGAAGCAGGAATGGCGCGATGCGATGGATCTGCTGGCCGACGTCGCTGCAAAAAGTTATCGCGGCATGATTCGCGAGACCGACGGCTTCGTCGATTACTTCCGCTCGGCAACGCCGGAGCAGGAAATCGCCGGTCTGACCATCGGCTCACGCCCGGCCAGGCGCAAGACCGGCGGTGGCGTTGAAACCCTTCGGGCCATTCCGTGGATCTTCAGCTGGACCCAGACCCGGCTGCTGCTGCCGGCCTGGCTCGGCGTCGGCGAGGCGCTGGACGAGGCGTACCAGCGGGACCTGACCGAGGAACTCCGCACCATGTTCCGTGAATGGCCGTTCTTCCGTGCCTTCATCGACATGGTGGAGATGGTCCTGGCCAAGGGCGATCCGGCGGTCGCAGCGCAGTACGACAAGCGGCTGGTACCAGCGGAATTGCAGCCTCTGGGTGAGGACCTGCGTGCCCGCTTCAGCAAGACACTGGACAAGGTGCTGGCGATCAGCGGCCACGAACGACCCCTGGATGACTTCCCGGTGGTGCGCCGCTCCGTGGATGTGCGCAACCCCTATGTCGATCCGCTCAACCGGCTGCAGGTGGAACTGCTGCATCGGGTGCGCCACGGCAACGAGGACGATCTGCGAAAGGC
>LFIK01001240.1_pt1 | contig 20019 bp, 20 predicted proteins | sample 643401 | NCBI WGS metagenome assembly LFIK01 (sample SAMN03777447, study PRJNA286221) | soda lake metagenome | biome: soda lake; feature: Kulunda steppe; material: water; isolation source: sample T5-Br brine of Lake Tanatar-5 | place: Russia: Kulunda steppe | collected 2010-07
CCGTATACTCCACAGGCATGGGACGCATTGTTGAAGAAAACGGGGAGATTATTAAATATGCAATAACCGTAGAAAATAACAGCGCGAGGGTGTCTCCCGCGAGAAAAAACAGGCCTCTTGTAAACCTATTTACATATTTATATCGGACTTTATACGATTCGACTTCCATTTATTCCTCGCTTTTCTTAACAATAGAATAGTGCATAATTATTCCGCTCATTTTATAACATTTTGTCAATTCTCTCGGGAATAATCAACACTTCATTAAATCAACAAATGATTTAAATTCATATTTTTTTAAAAGTATTTTTATTATACACTAGATAAGATATTCAATTATCATCCAAGTTTGGGTTACAATATTATAATCATGACCCCAAACCCGCTACCAAAATTACCGTCTCAAACAGTTTAAAGACGGTTTCGGCAGTTAACAGACTGTGCTTTTAACGCATATGGATTAACGAGTATTAACCCGAATATTACTTACACATTCTGCCGACTTTATTTTAAGAGTTGCTTATTGAGAAAACGTCAACTCCCAGTTATGTTAATCGTTCTTTTTCAAACCCCGTAGATCAGATTATACCCAACACTCCTTCAATCGCCTTCACTGTTCGCTCACGATCTTCATCTGTCATGTTGCTGCCGGAAGGTAGACAAAGTCCGTACTTAAAAAGCAGATCGCAAACACTTGGCCCTTTCTCCTCGCTTTCATGGTTTGAGTTCACACCGTTAAAGCTGTGAGATGACACGGATTTTGCAGCCAGGGAGTGACTGTAATATGGAGCTGACTTGTATAGCGGCTGCAGATGCATTGGCTTCCAGAGCGGGCGACACTCTATGTTTTCTTTCTCAAGCTCAATACGGATATCCTCTCGGGTCACCCCGCCTGTTTCTTCTGGATTTACCAATATAGTGGTGAGCCATCGGTTGCTTCTGTATCCTTCCGGTTCTTTCAGGAAGTAAACCCCTTTGGGAGATGCTTTAGGGAGGTCCGTTGTTACTTTATTAGGTAAAAAACGGCCAAAATCTGACAGCCATGTTTTTCCAAGACGGTCAAAATAGAAGCTGTGGTTCTCCCTTCGGAGCTGGACGTGGTCGTCCAGAACCTTCATCTGACCGCGGCCAATTCCAGCCACAATGTTGCTCATCCGATAGTTGTACCCAAGCTCAGAGTGCTGGTAGTGCGGCGCATCATCCCGCGCCTGTGTTGCAAGGAAACGGGCTTTTGAGATCAGTTCTTCATCATCACCGAGCAGCGCCCCTCCACCCGATGTTGTAATAATTTTATTACCGTTAAAAGAGAGTACAGAGTACTTGCCGAACGTACCGCACATTCGCCCATCAATGGAGGAACCAAGCGCTTCGGCAGAATCCTCTATGACAGGAATATCGTACTTCTTGCCAATCTCAAGGATCCGGTCCATCTTTGCCGGCATCCCGTAGAGGTGGACCGCAATAATCGCTTTAGGCTTTGATCCAGACCCCTCATCCCCTATGGTAAGCCGGTTAACGATCGCCTCTTCCAACAGGTCGGGATCCATATTCCAGGTCTCCAGTTCAGAATCCACAAACACAGGGCTGGCACCCTGGTAGCGGATTGGGTTGGCCGTTGCGGTAAACGTAAACGACTGGCAGATTACCTCGTCACCCGCCTCCACACCGCACAGAATCAGGGCCAGGTGAATCCCGGCCGTGCCTGATGTGATGACGGCGGCATGTTTGCGCCCTGTATAAGATTGAAGATCTTCCTCGAACCCGTTTACGTTCGACCCAAGCGGTGCAATCCAGTTCTTTTCAAATGCATCGTGTATAAAATCGAGCTCTCCGCCACCCATATGAGGTGAAGAGAGGTAGATTCGTTTTCTTTCAGACAGCATATAACCTTTATCAACCATTTTAAATAAATTAACTAATTCAAACTAATAATTAATTATGTAATTGCTACCTTAGAATTGCATAAGATTTTATTAGTTAGTCAATTGATATCAAAGAAATGTGAATTTGATACTCAATCATAGAGATAAATTTTACAAACAAGACAAATATTCCTTAATGAGCAAATTTCGATTCATCACAGTTTTTATCTTCACTAATCTCCTACTCCTATTCTCTGTTAGTTTCAATGCAAACGGCCAAGATTTAGGAATTGGAATCAAAGGCGGACCTAATTTCACAAGCCACCTGAATAATTTTCGGTTTGTTTCTGGTGACATTGATCTGGAATTGTCTCCAAAAATGAAATCTGGATTCAATCTGGGTCTTATATATAGACAGCGCTTGAGTAATAACTTTCGATTACAGCTCGAGCCTTCCGTATTTACAATGGGGGCCAGGTATGAGGAAGGTTTTACACTGAGAGGATTTGATTTTCAAACGGAAAGTGAAACTGAGCTTTTATACATTCAGCTGCCTCTCTTAATCCAATTAACGACATCTCCGCCTGAAAGAGTTGTTTATGGCCGACAGTATACAAACACAACGTATCATCTCACCGGCGGAGTGTATGGAAATTATCTTTTAGATGCACAATTTTCAGGGACAAATACCGGGGCACCCGTAGGAATTAATTTTTCCGGAAATTTTTCCAATAATGTCAAAGAGCAATATTTAGACTTTGATGCAGGATTTATGCTGGGAGTGGGTATTGAGAATGGAAGCACGAGCAGAATGGGGCTTGAAGCCCGATTAATGCTATCGGTGATTGATAGTGGCAATGCATCCAATTTTTCATTTAAACCGCAGAATATGGGTGCAACCATATCTCTATATTTTTTGCTTTAACTATTTCAATGGGCTAACCTCAGAACCTGTCGGACTTAGAATTAATTTACGTCATTATTTTATTGATCTTTATTTCGGTTTGTATTGATCACAGAAGTAATTTTTTCAATACATTGCACCATCTTGGGGACCCATCAAACCGATAGAAGGCGGACATTTGCCAGGTGCTTTACCTCAAGAGAGCTAAATTGTATTTTAAATCGAATCTACAGGCCGCTATGTCTGCTAATTCGTTTAACTGATCGGGCATCCATAGAAAGCACCGAGCCGGTCACCATCACCTTCTGACCCGGGGCCGCGATAAGGTCATATTTACGGATTCAAAATCCATAATCGTGCTCACCCGCTCCAATAAACTGTAATGGTCCTGCTACGTGCAGAACAGTGTGGGTATGGAGATTTATTATATGATCCTTGGCAGACAATTCTGTAAGGGTGCTAGTTACAAATATTGGCTTAATACACGCTTTGGACGCCCAGAAATCGTTGACTGACGAGCTGAGAACTCTTCAGCAAATTGCAGCTGACAGCGACATTTTTAGCCAAACCTACGTAGAAGATACCACCTGCACACAAGCACCCCCAAACACTGAAAAGGGGCGCCAAAACCACCATCCCGATTGGAAGCAGCGGCTTGCCAATGCAGATCCGCGGCTTGATGATCCCTTTCCGGTCGAGGCTATTCAATGACGACTTAACACTGGAAAGTATGGGCTTCTACGCAAGGCCCAAATCTACGGTAGAAACTGGCCCTTGTTATCATCGCACGTCATGGGATTCCGTCCGATTCCTTCTCAGGGAACTTGAGAAGGTAGGTTTATGGAAACTGTTACAATGCTCATATAAGCTGAAGCGAATGCATGTGTTGTCGGGAGAATAAATCCGGGTAATTCTAAATCATCTGAAAATGAAAAAAGATAAATCTTCAATCCATTTGGAAAAGCGGACTAATCATTGAGCCATTCGGATATTTTTTACTTTACAATCGGGCCTAAACCGACAGGCTCCTATATACGTTTTGTAAAGAGCAAGGCACTGCTATATAAGGGCTTCTGGGGGAAGACGTAGGGAGTAAAGCGACGGATGGGTACTTGAACTGCTCTGACCTCGCCTTTTTTATATAACGAAGCTCTCGGTAAAATTTTACTTTGTGGGAATCACTCCGAGTAGCGGGACTGCCGAGTCACCATCTTTGCTAGGACCGCCACTAAACCTGTAAATGCAAAGCGTTCATGGGGAGAACTCTCTGCAACCAAACTAAACTATTTTATATTTTAGTATAGCAGCATATTCATGGATTCCCGCTCTGAGCTTACCAATATAATCCATTGCAGGCCATCCGAATCTTACAAATCTCCAACTACCTTTCAACTGATAATTCGCGGGAGATGGAACCACTCTGATGCCGACACGCTCAAATAACATTACGCTCCTCGGCATATGCACTGCGCTTGTCACAAGAATAACCGGCTGCTCTCCTGCATATAGCTCTGCATATACCCTGGCCTCCTCTAAAGTATTTCCGGGTTCGGTTTGTATCATGATTCTGTCTTCCTCAACCCCAAGCAATAACGCTGTATTTTTAAGCATCTCTGCCTGTGTTGTTCTACCGCTGGATGAATAACCTGATAGGATCAATCTGCTGTTGGGCAACTGATTGAGAAGACGAATTCCCTCATTGAGTCTGCCGAGTGCATTTGATGAAAGCAATGAATTTGCCGGTAAGCGGTCATCAAAACCGTGCCCACCTCCTAAAACGATAATGTCATACGACGCTTCAGGTTCTGCAAGCCGATCTACAAACACCGGTTCATATTGTCGTTCCAAAGAATCCAGAACCAGTGTGGGTACAGGAGGAGTACTGATAACAAGAAACCATATACCCGATGCGATAAATAATCCGCGGGCTAATGTTCTTTTTTTGAATAAATAGAAAACAAATCCAATAAATATTACGAACCACAATATATTGTACGGGTCGAGCAGTCCTTTAATGAAAATTGTCATAAATGTGGCTTATAATTAAGTTTTTGCCGGGTCGGGTAGCGATTCTCTAACAGTAACTTCTTTTAGTAGAGCAACCGTCATTATGTTTACATAAAGCAAAATATGTTTATTCCATTGAAACTCTACCTGATCCAGAAACGTGTCCATATCCGAGCTTAAATCAACAGCGGTTACACCACGATCTTTCATTACAGCTTTTAGATATTGCAATGCTTTATCAAAAGCATACTCCTTGTACACTTTTTTTCATCATCCCGAAGTACTATTTTAGCTCTCTGATACACCCTGGAAGCACAATTTAAAATATCAGGATACTGTTTCTTTTTGAAGTTTTTGCTTAAGGATTTCGGGTGTTGGTAGCACAAATAATTCTGTTTTTTAACATAAAGAACATTCTTACTATGCACCATACACTTCATTGTAAACTATTGATCTTCCAGCATGATCATACCATCCGTAAAACGGATATTATTTTCTTTAACAACAGAATGCTTTACACACAAATTATGCATATACCCGGAAAATTTTTTTCCTCGCACAAGATCTACCGGTGAGCAGAGACGTGTTTCATATTCATCTCCGGGAATTGGCTCTTCAACTCTTGAATAAACTTTTCTACCTCTGAGCATGAACATATTTACCTCTCCCTACTGATTAATCATCGTTGCAATATCCGATAATGTTTCCGGTAAAATCCAATCATCAGCATCCAGAAAAAAGAGGTAATCTCCGGTCACTTGCACTATTGCAGCATTCTTTGCGGCAGTTAATCCAACGCTCTTCGGCAGACGGATCAGATGTATCCGATCATCAACAAAAGAATATCTCTCTACAATCTCTGATGTATCATCTGTAGATCCATCATCCACGATAAACATTTCAAAATGAGGCCATGACTGCTTTAACGTACTGTTATACATTGTTCAATATGTTCTGACTCGTTATAAGCCGGAATGATAATACTGATGTGTATTTTATTATTTGACATTTTCCCCATTGGAGATGTATAAATTAATTGTATTGTCAGTTACCTGACACAATTTTTCGTAGGAGCGGTACCACTCCACAAAGTTTTCAATTCCATGTTCTATATTCATTTCTGGATAATACCTGAATACTCAAATTGACCTCTTATTTTTGTGACTTCATTAATAGTTAAAAAAAATCAGTTTTTACCATCAAATGGTGGCATCGTCCTGGATTCTGACTGATTCACACCTTCCCTCTTAAAGATCTTCAGTATTGTCAACCAAAAAATCTTGAAGTCAAGAGTGGGGGAGAGGTGTTCGACATAGTACAAGTCGAGCTCAAATTTTTTCGTCCAGCTAATGGCGTTCCGACCGTTTACCTGCGCCCATCCGGTAATTCCCGGTTTTACATCGTGCCGTCTTCTCTGTTCTTCTGAATAGAGTGGTACATACCTAAACAGAAGCGGACGCGGGCCGATCATACTCATATCCCCTTTCAATACATTGATAAGCTGCGGAAGTTCATCGATAGATAATTTACGCACCAGCCCTCCAAATGCGGTAATGCGCTCATTATCCGGTAACAAGTTCCCCTCCTCATCTTTGGCATCCGTCATTGTTTTGAATTTAATAATATAAAAAGGGGCCTCCCCATATCCCGGTCGCCGTTGATAAAAAAAGATGCTACCCTTGTTCTGTAAGGCAAGCAGTAGAGCTACCACAAACGTGAGGGGAAGCGTAACGGTCAGCAATACCAATGCTGAAAATATATCAAGTATCCGTTTAATAAATCTTCTGTAGAACAATTTGTTATTGTTGAGTGTTGAATTCTGAGTTTTTAGTTTCTTTAGAAAGATTCCGCAATATCTTTTAAAGACATTGCGATCTACCTTTTATCTAAAATCTGCTTCGGTACAGCAATCACTCGCTCCTTAACCTTATAGAATACTGTCGAGTCATCATCAACATTTTTATCGAGCGTCATTCCGGCGGCAATTTTATTTCTGCTGCCGATTTCTACCTTCGGTATAGTAGCACTATTGATTCCAAACAAATTCTCATCACCTACCTTTGTAAAACCCGAAAGGCACACATTTGGCCCGATGAAATTAAAGTTACCCACGCTTGAATCGTGCGAAATGCTTGCTCTTGCATTCACCAGTGTGAATTCACCAACATAGGCATTCGGACCGATATTACAGTGGTACGATATGATAGCCCCTTTTCCGACAGACGCAGATTCAGACACAAAGCTTTCAGGGTGGATATAGGTGATAAATTCTGCGCCTTTCTCCAGGTATGACTCAACAATCTTACGTCTGTACTTCAGATTTGCAATACCGATGATGTAGGAACAGTTCGAACGTATATCGTGATCTTTTATGGACCCCAAAAGTGGCGCCGAAAACTGGTATCGGTGGTAATTATCGGGATTGTCATCCAGGTATCCCAGAATCTCAATTGCATCGCCTTTACCTGATATATTTCCATACCGGACATAGTCATCCAGCTCTGCACCATGGCCACCGGATCCTACAATTATCACTTTTTTCATGTTGAATTTTTTTAAAAGAGTTCCGTAATGTCCAAAAAAAAGGTTGCGGATCTTTCTGCCGTCTATAACCTTCAATTTATTATCTAAAAACCTACTTTGCCGTGTATCCTCCATCCACAAACAGATTGGTTCCGGTCACCCACTTTGCTACATCACATAACAGATAAATCGCTGCATTTGCCACATCTTCTGGGTCACCTAATCCTAAAGGATGCAGATCCTCGATTTTTTTTCGTGCTTCTTCATTTCTGCTGTAAACAGCACCATCACTCATGGGCGTCTCCACCACACCGGGTGAGATACAGTTGACCCTTATTTTTTTGGATGCCAATTCAACCGCCATCGACCTTGATGCAGCAAGAATGGCGCCTTTTGACAAACTATATATGGTTTTCCCCGATTCGCCTACGCTTCCCATAACTGATGATAAAAACACCAAACTGGAACCATTTTTTGGTACAAATTTCTTTCGAGTAACCCATTTAGCAAGATAGATTGCTGATGATACATTGGTATCAAAAATTGGCTGAATCTTATCCGGAGTAATCATTCGCAACGGAAGTGTTGTTGATATACCGGCACTGAATATGACCCCATCTATTGTTGTTCCTTCCTCTTCAAGAGACTTCATCGTTTGATCGACGGTTTCAGTGTCATTTAAATCTACACTAAAATATCGTCCCCTTGTATGAAGTTTATCCAGTGTTTCCTGCAGCCGATCTTCATTTCGACCAAACGCAAGAACCGTGGCTCCGGCTCTGCTACACTCAATCGCACAGGAACGCCCTATACCGGATGATGCGCCGGTAATTAATATGGTTTTCTCTTTTAAGTTAAATTTATCTGCCATGGATCACCTCTCTGCCTCCCATCCCAAACGCCTGCCGGTGGATGGGAGGGGAGGGCATGTTAAATGCTTTATTGGTTGTTACGTTAATTTCGACTTCATTCCAACGACTTCATGAACACACAGACCAAAGGTAACAGATCCAGAGTAACACCAGCTTTGTATATGCTCTAAGGTCTTTTTCAAGTTTTTATCTTCCATCTAAAATCTATTATTTAATGCCTGTTCAGCTTAATAGTCCGGTTTGTATAGTAGATCCGTATCCGATCCACCCCTTTAATTTTTCGGAAGAGTGAAAAGAGTTTCTCCAGCACAACAGAAGCAACATTAATTTTTTCCTTTTTAAAAATCTCTTTACACTTTTCATGCAGAACAAGATGAATCACGGTAATCTGCTCGGGAGAGTCACGTTCGTACATTAAAACTCCAATCAGGGCAGCATCCGGGCTGTCACTATCAAATATATGTAGGGTTTGGCCTACCGAACGGTCTTTAAATACAAGTGAAATTTCATTATCACCCTCATCTTCAATCAAAGGTTTAGAGTACTCTTTCACAGACTGTGTAATTCGAGCGGCATACCTCGACTGGTTCCAGTTGAAAAAGAAGATCCGTTCCAGGCGCTCCCGCAGGCCGGCGTCTATCTTTGACCGAAAATGTATTGTGATGTCTTCTTTTTTCATGAACCCATCCCTCTGTCTCCCCTCCATACAAGTCTGCAGAGTGGGGAGTACTTTTTAAATAGATTTTAAATTGGTTTACGAATTCCGCCTTTATCTGAAGGGTGTGAACTGAAACTATTCCCTGGCGATTCACCAAATATCGAGATCGAACCTGAGCCTTTAATACCCCTCGCAATCTGTTCTAAACGAAACAGATTCCCCTCATGGTGAGATTTTATAAGATTACGTATACATTCTTTAAAAATATTTTTTAGAGCTCTATTATCTACCATCTTTCGTCTAAGATCTACTCCACTTCCACAAGGTCCGAAATCATCATCCCAGGCGAGTCAATTACCGCGGTTGCCCAGGACATACCGACACCAAAACCACAAAGCAGCAACTTCTTTTTTTGGCTTTTTAAATCGCTTTGAAGCTGGCTGGCAATTGTCAATGGAATGGAAACGGAAGATGTATTTCCAAATCGATCGAGGCAGGTGGGACATTTCCCCCCGTCCAACTTCAGTTTTTTAGCCAGGTAGCTGTTCATATATTGGTTTGCCTGATGAAACACAAAATAATCAATATATTTCCGTTCAACACCGGCAAATGCCATCGTATTTTTCACATCTTTAGGAATCTCTCGGATGGCAAAATTAAATACATCTGCTCCGTTCATATAGCCATGCTCATCCGTTCGTATGTTTCCATACTCGTCTACCACCTTTTCCTTTAGCGTCTCCGGTGTGCTTGGATTTCGATATCCACCGGCGTCTACTTTTATCAGGTCCTCACGGCTTCCATCGGAATTCAGTGAAAAGTAGCTTTTTCCAAATCCATCTCCTTTGCCAATTAGAGCCGCAACTGCACCATCTCCAAACAGAAACGCAGTCTTGCGATCTTTCGGGTGGTACACTCTGGATCTGGTTTCTCCATCGAGTAAAAGCACATTTCTGAAACCCTGTTGCTGCACGAAGGAGTACGCAACCGACATTCCATAGACGAATGCCGAGCATCCGAGATTCATATCAAATGCAAACGTACTTTTCGCCAATCCCAAACGCTCCTGCAGTATAACTGATGTTGCGGGCATGCGATAGTCCGGAGTTTGGGAAACGAAGATCAGCCCGTCAATCTCCTCCGGGGAAACTCCGGTATCATCCAGTAGCTTTCTTGCGGCGTGATAACAGAGGTCTGAGGAGGTCATCCCCTCAGGAGCAAACCGGCGTTCTTTAATACCAGTCTTCTCCACAATCTCCTTCACATCCTCTGCCGGAAAATGCTTGGTGTATGACAAATTATCTATCGTGTTCGCCGGTACCGCCGCTGCTAACGCCTTTAATCCAATATTCTCAAATGTTAAATTCGCCATGGTTTAATATTTTAAATTAAAAAGATTCTCCCCTAACAAGGGGAGACACAGAGGGTTGTTCATCCTAACCCCAAATTAATATCGATCTAAATTCCAATTTCTAAGCCCCAAGGAACACACACCAATGGCACTGGCAGGGGAGATCTTCTGGCCATCAATCAGTATTTCATTTCGATTCATTAGCCAATCTCTCAACCAAACACTAAAAACTCATCACTCAAAACTCACACCTAAACCTTAGCCTTAACCGCATCAAGCAAATCCTGCACTGTCTCCAGCTTTTCAAACTCTTCATTTTCGATCTCAACCCCAAACTCTTCATCCAGGGCGGCAATCATAGAAAGATAGGCCAGGGAGTCCCAGTCTTCGTAGTCCCGAAAAGTATCAGAAAGGTTAATTTCAAGGTCGTCGTTATCCATCGCCTCACGAAAGGCATCTTTAATTTTATCGTCCATCTGCATATTTTATTTTTAAATTTTTACCGGTTATTTATTATACAAAAAAGTGTGCATTATCTTTTACCGGTTTCACTCCAAGCTTATCAAGTTTAACGTACCTATGCAATTAGAAAGTAATAAGAAGTCCCATTAGTATGGTGATATTTTTTTAACATGATTTAATCGTAGTTCGGTGATATACGTTAGGTGGATTGAGAAATTTTAACCAGGGGCAAATCCGAGCCCTTCTGCTTTTCCCGGATAATATCAATAAGCGGTATTGAACCGGACAAACCCATCAGTTTGCCAAATTTCTTCTCTACAGTATTTCGTAATAACCAGTTGGATCGCAGAGAAAGATTGGTTTTCAGAGGAGCCTTCTTTAGCTCATCAAAATAGAAGTCAGGGTACCGTTCGGTATCGAGTTCGTAGGGGTGGATATAAACGATCGCAGGATTTTCCCTCTGAACTTTTGTGAAGAATTTCTCAGTCATCTTGTATGGAAGTAAGCGCAAATAGCTACCACCGCATGCCGGTATGTCCCTTCCCATAAATTCAACTGTTGACATTGGCACCTCAATAATCCGGTTGTTTTCCGGAGTTTCAATCGTTACGATATCTTTACTAAATCCCGGCCACCCATACCTCGGACCTTTGCACGGCATTATGCTGCTGTCGTACGTAAACCCGCATTTTTCAATAACGTCCAGTCCCCAGCTTGTGACCGGGTTTATGGAAAAGGCGGGCGCACGATGGCCATATACTTCTCTGCCTGTAAGATCTTCGATACGTTTTTTTGCGCTCTCCAGCTCCCGGAATGCAATTTCGGGCGTCATATTTGTGAAGAGAAGATGGTTATAGCCGTGAACCGCCAACTCATGACCTTCGTTTCCAATCCGTTTCACCAGTTTCGGGTAATGTTCGGCAATAATCCCGAGCGTAAAAAATGTACCCCTCGCACCGTGATCAGAAAAAATCTCCAGAATCCTGTGCGTATGCTTTACCACACGATCGGTCGGAGTTATCTCAACCCCAAACGCATCCCGCATGGCAATACTGACTCCATCTTCCACATCCACTGTAAATGATGCGGTTTGGGCTGAATTAATTTCCATATTATAATTTCATTCTATCATTTTGAGTCTATTGAATCAGGCCTTCCAAAAAACATATATGTGTGCTCCTCATTCCAAATTACATATAGAATTCAAATGACGATTTATTGATTAGTGAATCTATATCAATTTTCATTATTTACAGTCTTAAACTAATGCAGTTCATCCCCCATTGCCCCCTTCCCACAAAGTGATCCCTTCGGGAGAAGGGGGACACTCCTCAAAAGGATAAATACCCAACTGATCACTAAAAATTCAACATTCAAAACTCAAAAAACTAATTACCCCTCAGCAATAATATCACCCAGTTCTTCCGAGGTTATAAACTCCACATCCGGCCAGTTTTTCGCTATGGCCGACAGTAGCTCATCCATCTGTCTCAATCCACGTTCCCGGTTCTCTTTTTCCAAGGTACCAATATAGTTTACTCGATGAGTACTTATGACAGCCGGTTTTCTCATACGGAAAGCAATTTTAATATCACTCAGGCAAGAGTCGACCCAATTTTTTCCATCTTCACTGGGTTCGAAAACACAGTTTCGCGTCAGATTGATCTGTCCAAGATCATTTTTTTGCCCAAGTTTGTGGTACACCTTCTGTGATTTCCCATGTCCCAAAGGCTCCACCTGGATTTTAGATTTCGACATATATTTGATTCCATTTTCAGCCGCTGTTTTTTCAAGCGAATTATTAAAGGGCCCGTTTGGGGGGACGAAAAACGTAGCTTTGTACCCAAAAATAGATTCAAACATCTCCAGCCCTTCCTTTATCGACTGTTCCTGTACCTTAAGATCCTCAGGGTCATAAAGGTCAAAAGCTGCCTGGAAACTGCTAATTCTTGACGTGTCATCACTACCTAAACTCAATCCCCAAAAACCGTGATCAAAAGCGATTCTATTGGTTTTGTCACCTTTTTTAAGTGAGCGCATCCACTCGGCTACATTCAGATGTTCGCGGCCGTGAAACTGTGGTTTAAACAGACCGGCGTTCCTTCCCTGCCCCCAAACGTTCATGACACCATTTCCACTCCCGTAATAGCGTTCAAGGGTTACAGGAAACGGTTCAACATGATACTGTTGATATTCATCCGCTTTGATCTTTTCGAAATCGGGATTTCCAGTAATGGTAACCGGTGTCATTACAGCCGGTTTGCCATTTTTATCCTTATAGCGGCCGAGAACTTCAAAGAGTGCCTCCAGATCCTCAGTCGTGGCAAGAGTATCATATCGATTATAGCGATTATGTTCACGGATAATTCCTTTCTCAAGCAGCTCTTCACGATCTTTGGATGTTGGCATTCTAATGCTGCCCCAGTCATCCGATTCGATTATCAACAGCTTTCTATTGGTTCGCCATCCCGGAAGGTTGCTTAAATATTTTCTTAATTTACTTTTCAAGGTTTTGTTCTGGTAATTATTTTATTGAGAGATCCATATTTGATATGATTTCTGTAAAATACCCGTACAGGCATATGAATTTTTGATAACACTTTTCTAAAAAAAGGTATCCGAAATGATTGATTCTCTTTTATGTTCATAACGCAGGGCCCGCAAAACCCACACGGCTCCCCTTTTTTTGGAGTGGCACAGAACCAGGTCATCAATAGAATGTCTTCGAAATCATTTTGAATAGCGATTTCCCTCATCTCCGATTTGGTAATTTTTGTAATTGGAAACCTGAAATATTTAAAAAGTTCGTAGACCTGTCTGTTAAATTGCTCCGACCCATTGTGTATAGATGAACGCGATATTTTATTATCCGAAAAATCAAGATTCTTTTTTATGAGATCAAATACTCTGTGTTTATAGTTAATTGATTTTTCGACACTGAGTTCCATATCATAAATATCATTTTGTTCACAGAAAGCTGACAGATACCGATATTGATCGGCCAGCTTTGACTCTTTCTGTAAATATTTCATCAGTTTGTGTATCTCCCCATTACATATGATCTCTCGATTATTTATGAAACGAGTCGGCAACAGTCTCTCTTTGGCATCAGGGAATTTTCTTAAAAGGGCCGCTCTTATTCCCAACATGGCACTTATTTCAAATCCCACTGAACCCTGTGACCTCACTATAAAATAGGGTTGAACTCTTTTCTCCTCTATAATTACTAACTGTAACATCCTGAATGTAGAGTCCCAACCCCCCGTCCAGAACATATTGACTGGTCCATTGCTCATGTCTCAATGAATTTAATCGTGCACATTTGTCTGGGTTTTAGCGTGCCCATTATTAATCTATCCGAAATCCATAAATTCAATATCATACAACTCTTGTGCCTGATCCCCAAAAGCAAAAAAAGGTAGTTCTTAAAAATCAAGCTTGTTTGGGAATTAGTTCATAACTGCTGCCAAAGCTACAAAAAAACTAATATAGAATATAAAATCGGAATTGCCATACCATTTAAACTCTACAATCAGGTGGTTTAAAATCAGTTGTGATATTTCTCATACTAATCCAAATGATGACATGCTTCTTATCGTAATGCTCAAAATTACAATCCAGTAGCTTGTTCAAAATTTGTTCTGTTATATTTGATGCGATTCCGATAAATCCTTCTCGCCGGCATATGAATTTTAGAAATAATCCTTCTATAAATAGGAAGCCGCCTTGATAACCCTTCATCTATTACATACGTACATGGACCACAAAATCCGCAGGGTTTTCCTTTATATGGAGATGCACAAAACCAGGTCATTTCCAGCAAATCTAACCAGCCACAACTTTTGGCAATCTTTTTCATGTCTAATTTGGTCATGCTAAAGAGTGGGAATCGATAGTATTGAAAAACATCATAAGCTTTCTGCCCTTTTTCTGTTTTTTCTCCGTTGATTTTCCAAGTCGAGTTTTCCAAATAAGGTGCTAAAAGTTTATGAGCTTTATCATCTTTATGAATACACATTTCCATGTCATCAATATCATTCTGAAAACAATATCTTGAACAAAAATCATACTGTTGAGCAAATTCCTGTCGTTTTTTTATATAATTGACGGCATTGGTTATTTCCTGTTTTTCAATAATATTTCTAACATCAATATACTCTGTAGGTAGTAACAAATCCCGGGTGACAGGATAATTTCTGAACAGCTCTCTTCGAATATCAATCATTGTAGTAATCTCTTTACCAACCGAAGCTTGTCCCCTTACCACAAAATGCGGCTGAACTTTTCTTTTCTCCTCAATTAATAATTGCATTACTCGAAACGTGGAATCCCACCCCCCTGTCCAGAATATATTTACCGGTTTATTCTCCATTTGAAACTCTTTTTTTAGTTAGCCTTAGTAGTCAAGTTTTTAAATTTAACGAACATCAAAATTAATCAGTCCGAAATCCCAATTTTCTGGCTTTAATAGTTTTTCTTGTTGTTCTTTCGTCCCGTTACCTAAAAGAGTTATCGTTAGCGGCAGCTGTTTGGGTTCAAATTTTTCCGGCAGTTTTATAAGCAGCGCCTGCTTCAATTGCAGGGTGCCAATGTAGAATACAAAGTCCGGATTATCACTCCTGATGATTTCAGCTACCAGCCTGTTTAATGCACGGTATGTTTTTTTTCCATTCTCCTGGAAATGCATTATATAAGCTACTTCTTGTCCCTCCTCTCTGTAAATGCGGTATGATCCATCTATGGCTCCATCGGCAAATCGCTGATATTGAGCACCAAGTCGATGCTCCATAAAGAGATCGGATTTCAAAATTTCTATCGAACTGGTTTTCTCTTTAAAATTCAAAACCGAAGACAAGGCTCTTTGAAGAAAAACATTAAATTTTGCCAGCCTGCCTGTAACCTTGTTTAATAGGTTTTTTTTCCGGAACGGGCGAACGGGCAACACATAATAATTCAGATTTCTCAGGTGCTTTTTCTTGAGTACTTTGATGGTATAGCTGTATGAATTATGGTTGGGAACGCCCATAATAGAAAGCATTCCTTCTGTTCTACAGCTCTCCTTCAGTGCATCGTACATTTTTTTGAAAAGAAAAATATCCGACCTCGCCTCCTTCATAATGAACGTACTGCCGCTGAGTCCTATTTTTACCTTTTCGCTGTCTATGGAGTAGTAGTTTGGAATCACTGACGTATGACCACTAAATCTCCCCGATTCATCTCTGGCAATGGCGTGCAGCGTATACCCGAACTCATTTCCTGCATAGTGCAGACACAGACTCTCAGCAGAGCTCTCTTTTTGAAATGTTTTATTAAACCCCTGTACCAGATCCTCCCAATCTTTTTCAGTGAGGTCAGAGCTCTTTTTGACAGTAATATCCATTCTTTTCACCAATAATTTTATAAGCCATAAACAAGTTCAGCTATCTCAGAAGCATTCTTATAGCTGTACCGAAAAGAAAGTTTTTTGGCGTTTTCTGATAAATGTTTTTGCTTTGATTGATTATCCTTATAAAGGTCGAGGATAAATGCTACCGCATTCTCAATATCTTCGTGCGCAAATGTTTTTCCAACTTCATTTTCAGTTACCATGTATGCAAGATCCGATTCACTCCCTGCAAAGCAGAGTAGCGGCTTTCCTGCAGCAAGTAAATTGAATGTTTTGCTCGGTATCGCAATTTTAGATGTGCCTTCTCCAAGTGAAATTACACCTACGTCTATACTGTAGAGTGAACTTATAAATAGATCATCTGGCATATAGGACATCACGAGGCAGTTTTTCAGCTCAAGCTCTTCCACCATTCCCTCAACAATACTCTTTTTCCACCCTTCACCTGCTATTATGAACTGAATGTTTTCGTTGTGCCTCAGTGCATTTGCAACGCGCACTAATGATTCCATCGCATGGTTTTTTCCCATGTTTCCTGAGTACATGACAACAAATTTCTCCTCAAGATTGTATACCTTCGTAAACTGTTGCACATCTCCGTTGTTTTTATAATTTGTTATACTTTTGTCAGCCCAAATAGGAATTGTCCTAATTTTACTCTCATCGGTATACTCCGTAAGCAGCTTTGTCATTCCTTCTGTAATTGAAATGATAAGATCTACCTTTTTGTATGCCTTGATATTTAATTTTTTCCAGACCTTATAGATGATATTATTCCGGCCCATAAAGCCCCCCGATACGAGTCCATCCGGATAAATATCGTAGATGATTAGAGATATTTTTTGAGTACAAACAAGTGGAAGCAGGGTAGCAAGTGGTGGGTTACTCGATATAAATACCCGGTGTTTCCTATAGCGAAATTTCAGGAGAAAGAATAGCTGAATAAATCCGACAATCCAGGAAAAAAATCTCGTAAGTGTATTTTTTCGGTTATACCGAATCATATGTTTGAGCCTCACATTTTGATGAAGTCCTTCGCTCTCTATTGTGCTACCCGAGATTAAATCTACTTCACCAAATCGCTTGGCTAATTCATTTGTAATATCTAAAAAAAGATAGCCAGCAGACTGATTGATGACCACAATTTTTTCCCTGTTCTTCTCCTGCATTCTGAACTTCTAAACGATTATTTAAACCTGTTATATCTTATCGACATTAGCAAACGCTCCAAAATTTTAAGCTGCTTATGTAGCAAAATTATCACGGAGTAAAATGCTGTTAATTTAACTACTATAAAATTATAATGTTCTAAATGGCTGATTCAATCATAGCGCTTTATCTATGATCCCGTTATAAATTACTTATGTACCCAACCCGGATAACGTGGAAATCCTTTGGCTGCGGTCGTCGCTTCCCGGAAGGACAAACAGGATGACAGGAGCATAGCGAAATAATGGGCGGTGTTTCAGGTTACCGGTTTGAAATTAAATTCCTGTTTAATCAGCCAACGGTGAGATTTACGTTTGGCTAAGAACATTATGATTTGCCCACCAGCATATCTTCATACAAATCTATGTAATCCCGGAAACGATCGTTCTTGTCAAATATAGTCCGTGCGTGATTACGGCATTTATCCCGGTAAAATGGCTTCCCTTTTTTTGTAATATCACCGATGGCGTTTTTCAGGCCCTCGATATCACCCTGTTTTACTACCCGGCCGGTCTCTTCAGTAATTGCTTCGGGACTTCCGCCGGTATCGTAGGTAATAACAGGTGTACCGCAAGACAGCGCTTCTATATTCGTAGTTGGGAAATTATCCTGCCACGTGGGATTCAAAAAAACATCAGCTTTGCTGTAGAGCGCCGCAAGTTGTTCTGTATTTTCTGTACGTGCAATTCCAATAATTTTATCCGGAAGATTCTGAAGCTGGTCTTTATTCAGGCCCACCAAAACAATTTTATACCTACCTTCAAGAATTTTATTCAACTTCAAAAAATCATCTAATCCTTTTCGGCGATCCCAGACGCTGGCTACCCCCAGTAAAATTCCTCTTTCATCGGAATGTACTGCCTCAGGCAAAGGGGAATTTCCGGGTGAAAAGACCTCAGTATCAACCCCGTTATGAATCACCCGTACCGGGTAGTTCTGCAAAAATGACTGCTGCACTAAATTGGACAACCAGTGTGACGGAGTTACAATTCTAAGGTTATCTACACCGTTGAAGAGCTCTTTTTTCCGTGCGTAGTTCCACTTTGAATTATCCAGGACGTAACTTGCAGGATACATCTTCGTTTTGGGACAATTGAAACATCCATCAATCCACTTTTTGCAACCAACGGAATCGAAGTAAGTACAGTGCCCTGTGAACGGCCAACAGTCGTGAAATGTCCAGACAACCGGTTTTTGTAATCTCTTCAGGCAATTGAACAGCACTTCAATATTAATGTAGTAGCCGTGGATATTGTGGAGCCCAATAATGTCCGGATTCAACTTTTCGACCTTTTTAACAAACGTTTCTGTCGCTCGTTTTGAACCGAATCCGTGAAGGTCGAGGACGCGTGTCTTAAGGCCGTGCAGCATCCTATCAGTTTTTGACCCGATCCTGATTTTGTCAGAACGACTTCCCTTGGAACCCGCCACACTATATGCTATCGTACTGTTATGCCCGTTCTGAATCGCTGTTCGACCAATCTCTTCCGCTATTCGTCCGGTACTCCCGGTATTAACCGATGTATTAATTTGCAGGATATTCATGAGATCTGCGATGAACGGTTTTCTGTAATAAACTCAAAATAACGTTCTCCTATAGCTTCTACTGAATAATCTTTGATCTTCTTTTTGGAATGTTCACCCATCTTTTTGCGAAGATCTCCATCATGCATCAACTCCTTAACTCTTATGATAAACGATTCATCATCAAACAGATCCACGAGGTACCCTGTAACACCGTCTTCAATCATATCTGCAGGACCGGCCACACAATCATAGGCAACCACCGGAATACCGGCCGACATCGCTTCCCCAACCGCATTTGGAAACCCTTCTGAACTGGATGTAAATGCGAAAATTTTACTTTTAAGATAGTACTCTTCAACATTCGTTATAGTACCCGCAAGAATAACGTGCCCCTGAAGCCCTTTCTCCTCAATTAATCCCTTCAGTTGAGACATGTTATCCTGTTTAATCGCGTTTCCCCCGATGATAATCAGTTTCCAATCCTCTTTTTTTACCTGATCAAAAATTTCAATCAGCCGGTCGTGGTGTTTTGTATTGATCAGTCGGCCCACCGTGAGAATGATATTTTCTTTTTCTTGAGGGCCACCATCAGATGAAATTTCACGTATCGGGTTCCCTATCAATCGGATATTCCGGTTCAGCTCCTTTTGCAAATAGACCTCCCGCGCCTTACCCGTTTGGACCACAACTCCTGCAGCTCGGGGATAGAGCCATGTTCTGAGGAACTCGTGCAGTTTGCCCAGATATTTATCCGGTTTACAACGATCTGACACAAATACCGGGTATCGTGTCCCTTTTAGCGCCAGAAGAACAAACGAGTTCCAGTATTCACCAAAACTGAGTACAGTATCAGGATTGATTTGTTTTATCCTGCTCCGTAGCCATAAAAGTGTTTTTAAAGTGGATAGTAGCCGCAGGTTATCGTTAAATGGCCAGGATGGTTTATGAACCTTTACCTTTTTCGGTAATGGGTAAAAGATCTCTCTCTTTTTGCCATAGAGAATCAGGTGAAGTTCAATGTTTTCTTTCCCTGCAAAATGAGTCGTCAATTCAGACATGACTCTCTCCATCCCTCCGGATTGCAGGGAGGGAATTACCAGGCCGATTTTTAGCATTTCATCGTCTTTTCTTATCAATACCGTTATCGATTTTCAACCAAATATTCTCAGCTCTTTTGGTTGTTCCATCATCCGATCTATTCATATTGAATCACAGAAGGCTTAGCAAAACCGTTTTTTTGACCGATATCTTCGTTATC
>LFIK01001241.1_pt1 | contig 20018 bp, 17 predicted proteins | sample 643401 | NCBI WGS metagenome assembly LFIK01 (sample SAMN03777447, study PRJNA286221) | soda lake metagenome | biome: soda lake; feature: Kulunda steppe; material: water; isolation source: sample T5-Br brine of Lake Tanatar-5 | place: Russia: Kulunda steppe | collected 2010-07
GGGCACCTGCGATGGAAAGTCGATTATCCACCCTCGCAACCTGTGGGTTCGGGGTTCGAACCTCACTGGAGGCCACAACCGGCTAAGCTGCCCTCGTTCGGCGGATACAGCCTTGAAACCTTTCCTTCCTTTCCTTCCTATTCAACCTTTGCTCCACAGGCGATGACCAGCCACAAATCAAGTAGCCTAACAGTCAGGCTGGCGATTTACTTCAATCTGTATGCTTCACAGCCACGAGAAGCTGTACTGCCTTCCCCCCTAAGGCACATAATTGAGTTTATTCTTTACACCCTCCATGATCGCATGCATTGCATGATAAGGTCGTGTCCGATTGTCTGTAAACACAGGTCAATGTGAATGCTTGCAATATTCTATGAGTCGCAAAGGAACAAATAGAAAACATGCATCAATTGGCTATGGATCACCAGACGTGTTCGGTAAAAAAAAGAGGTTCTCCAAAAAGGACAGGATGTTCTCAGCTGGCAATGTGACCTTCACACAGCTGACAAGCCACGCAGAAAGAAAACGGCGCCACCTCCTACAAAGCTACCTAAAAAGGGATATCCGCTACCTTGCGCGCCCACCATTCACCAGTGTGCTTAGGTGACAATTTCAAAAGCAGCGCTTTGAACATTGAATCCCACTGCTCCTAATGCACAGAGTGCGCTGGACATGGAGGTTGCAAGCGCAAGCAGGAGACGAGCTCGCGTTGACTTGCTCCTTGGAATTGGAGGAGACCAAGGCCCCATCGATCATCATAGGGTCAAGGCACTGAGCTTTGAGTGCTTCCCAGTTACGGGTCTCCGCCCTCTTTCCAGCATCCTCACAAATGATGTTGCATACTGTGATAGCACAGGACACCACCAAGGAAGTCACAAGGTGCCTCCAGACGCAGCTGGAACGCATGGGCTGATCTCTACTTATCAATCTTGACCTCTGACTCCTCCTCTGGCAGGGCATCAGGGAAGTTGTCCTCGGAAGAACCGAAGAGGGTCAAGAACACGTAGTTGGAGATGGTGACAGCAATTGCGCCTGCGACGGCGCAAGCTGACCCTTGGCCCACAGCATCGCCAGAGTGGTCGCCACCTGAGAAGCTGCATGCATGAGAGCATGGCAGAGGCGTGTTGGCTTGAATGGCTTTCCTCCTAGCATGTAGCATCGATTCCTATGGCTGCAGCATCTCTTAATAAGTGTTGTCACACTCTGCACCTCTCAGCACTGCTCAGAAAGAGAAAAGCTTGTCTCTTTCGCCGAGGGCTGACATGGATTCACGTGAACTTCAGCTCGCTGTTGATGATGTCTAAGCAAATTCTATCACGTCGCATTGACCAAATCACACTAGCATTTACCAAGTGCAGAATCGCTTTGTGTTGGTCCACTCATCAAGCTGAGACCGGTCAAGTGTGCAGCAGAGCTACCCATGCCAGACACCCATGTGTCGCCAAATGGTCGCATTTTGGTCACTTGTGTGGCGACACTGCGACGCCCGGCACCCTGTGTCGCCAATCGTCGACACGGAATGCTCGTAGACCACCTCGGGTCGCCAATTTCTTACATATTGATTATATAGTTGTATTCATCTGCCTATAAACGCACTTTGGGGGCCCAAGGGCCCCTCCCCTAGGACAGCTGAAAACCCAAATCCCCCTGGTGCCCCGCTTCCTCATCCTCCCCTCTCCCAGAAATGTCTGCAGCAGCACCACCAGCACAAGCACCAGCAGCACCAACAGCAGCAACAGCCCCTCCATCACCATCACTTCTCCCTGCACAACTTGCTACAGCGCCCTCTGCTGCAGCACCCCTTACTGTGGCACCCCCTACTGTAGCAACCCCTGCTGCAGTGCCTTAAGCGTCCCTAGTTGTCCCTCCTGCACTTCCTGAGGCCCTTGCTGCGGCACTCCTAGTCAGCGAGTGGGTGGTCATGGCAGGCATTTTGGTGCTAGTGCCTGGCTCAGTGGAGGAGGAGCGCCCGTTCAGCAAGCTTGCCTTCATCAAGGATGTGCGCCACAACTACCTCCAAGCACTGTACCTGAATGCCTGCCTAGTACTGGCAACCCAGCGAATGTGGGAGTTCACGGACTTTCTTCCTCAAGGCATGCGACTAGCGGTTCACATAAAAAAAAGCGCTGCCCAGCATGCTGGGCACTGCGCAGGGTGTGCCCAGCAGTAGCAGCAACAGCAGCAGCAGCCAGGAATTATGGAGGTGGCAGATAGTGACAACGACTAGACCTGACATCTGACTTGAAGCAAAACTGAGAAAGGAGGGAAAGAGGGGTGCTCGTTTGTATAAAGAGTAAATTGTGTAAATTCAATTGTATTGTAAATGCTACACATTTGTAAGTTCAATCTGCCAAAAATTTGGCGAAGCCAATTTTTTGACGGTTTTTTCTGGTAGGATCGCTGTGGCGACACACAACTCAGCAAAAGCACCCTGTGTCGCCATTTGGCGACACCTCCCAAAACCTAAATCGAAGCACTGCAATGTGTAAAGCCACTTACAATCTGAGCTTGCATGGGCAACAGCTTACATGATGACACGTGCAGCTATGACCAGGACATCCAACTAGCTTTAGAGCTGTGGATTGCCATTAGCCTGGAACTGCCATGAGCAGTGCAACTCGCTTTGTGTGCACAGCCTGTTGTTCCTGTTTGGACTTGTTCACAACAGCTAAGCTTGAGCAAATGCCCCTTCCATGTGCACGGCCATTCAGCTATGCTAGCCACTCACTTGTAGGAATACTTGGTGTAGATGGAGGCAAAGAGGGTGGACTGGAAGATGCCAATGGCCAAGAACACGTTCAAACTGCAGAATATGGTGGAATGCAAGAAAAAACTGAGAGTTGTGGGTGTCCTGGCATTTTCAAGCACAGGTATGCAGCAGATTGCCAGACTGTTTGCCAGGCCTGCATGCACAGATGGCAGCACATCCTCTCAGGACTGGCAGAGGAGACAAGATACACTTGAAGAGATGCAATCATCCTGGCTCCCACTGCTGACCAGTAAATAGTACCACATTCTGGAGGCAGCGGGGCGCGGCACTGCATGCAACCGCTGAGCATCTGCTGCAGCAGCATGTGGCCACAGACAATACACTTGTTGCCTGTCTAGGGAGCGCGATACTCACACATGCTTGAGGGAGTGGGCAGACTCGTTCACGATGCAGATGAGGCTGAAGAGCACCAAGAAGAACTGGTACATGACATACCACCAGTCCAGGGAGAAAAGGATACCTGCAAGCAAGTGGGATTGATAACAAACTCAATGCTGAGCTGGTCTTGGGCCTCGTCACACTTTCAAGCAGCACACAACAGTGCACAAGAAAGCCAGGAGTGCAGTCGGCCTGTGCCTTCACCACATTGATCAAACATTTTCCAATGCACATCCGCTGCGCAAGAAAGGGCCTGCTGACCCAACAGACCCTAGAGCTTGGGCAAGTGCATGCACATGCAGGGCTTGCTCTCTCTGGACTCACATGGCTGTAGCTTGCCCTCAGACACAAAACAGCTGCTCCAAGGAAGGAGCACCAGCTGCGCTTGCCCAGGCCAAGACTCTTTTAAGCTCCTCTTTGCAGCTCTTTTGGATGCATCAACAGCAGCAATGGGCAGCCAAACACACTATACCCACACTAAGACTGCAACCATCCCTGGGCAACACAGCCATTCCAGCCAGGTAGCAGCAGCTTTGTCTGCTTCAGACTGGCATGCAGTCTGCAGGGCGGCTGCCTGTGTGATCCCCAACAATGCAGGAAGCTGCAGGCCCTAGTCCATGTTGTGGACACACGCACCGCATCTGTCATCACGTCCGCCATCCCCAGTGCCATCATCACCCGGGACGTCGTTCCAGGGCAGGCCAAATGCAATCAGGTGGCCGTCACGCACGTATGCCCGGCCTTGACGGACACCCTCTTCGAGGTCTTGAAAGGCACTCTTCTGAGGATTCATGCCGCCGTCATTGCACATGTTCTGAACCCTGCCCAAACCCGCAAGCATGACAACCTGCAGGCAACAAGCATCAAAGAGCATCCATGCCCTCCCTCTTCTTGCTTCCTGCACCCCCCTCTTGCCAAACACAAGATAGTAGCGCAGATGGTATATGCAATTTCATGTCTGCATGCACACGTATGCAAGCGGCATGCTGAGAGAGGCTATCTGCCGCAAACATGGCACTTGCCCCGTTGAAGTTGGGCTCACACGAGGAGGGACAGCTCGGACACGCAAACACTGCTCCAGTGTGCCGTTGGCAGGTGCAAAAGCAATGCACAGCTTAAATCGGTGGGGGAAACCCAATTGGGACTTAGAGGGTGCCCCTTTAGATACTCATGTGACACAGCTCAGTGGCAACTTAGATACTCCGAGCACACCAACACGCCAGGAGCAGCGAGGCTGGTGCAGGGCAATCGTGACCACGAGGCGTTGGCTGTGTGACCACCATCGTAAAACGCCAGCGCATGCAGGGCGCGGTGAGGGCAGCCCTCATCAGTGGAGCGGGGCAGCCACCAGCAGCCTCTCCGCCCTCGCAGCGTCTCCCCAGCGATGCCAAGAGCACGCAGTGCGATGGGTTCACTCACCCAAGACGCAAACATCAGGAAGAGCACGATGAGCTGCCCCCTCCTCATTCTGCTACTGTGGAGAGGCATTCTTGCGACCTGAACACGGGTGGGACGGGAGGCAACGCCCCTTCTGTAACAGGCGATTAGCTTGTCCACCAACTGCACAGCCACAAGGGCACCGCGCGTGAGTGTGTACTCGAACAAGCGCGGGCACAAAAAAGGGTCAACATGCAAGTGTCCCCTGCGTGGCCAGGCTTCCATCGCTGTTACATGTCCTTGAGCCCGTCCGGCTTCTAGAAGAACACAGATACACAGGGAAAGGCATGATTGCCTTGCTCATGCGGAGGGGGAGGGCCTACCTCGCGTTTCCCGGCTGCTTGCCCCTTTGTCTTGCGGTGCAGTAAAAATGAGCTGCTCAAAGTAAATGTATATACTACTGCAAAAATAGATTGTTATAAGTTGAGGGCATACATGAAAACCAACATTCTTCCACCTCGCTTGCCTTAAGGTGTTTTTTGGTTGCAGGCCTGTTTCAGCTAAGCTGCCTCGTTCGGCAGGTACAGCTTCGTAACCTAGCCTTCAGTAACCAACTATGTTCCTTTAAAGGGTCAACTTTAAGTTGGGGGCCAGGCGTTTCAGGAGACTATCTTCCTGCATGCTCATATATGAGTACAGTGGTGTGTTCTAATTTATGCTCGTGGCTGCACGCGTCAGGCAAAAATATGTCACAAGCACCATGGCACGCCATGTGATCACAGTCATGAGTTGTCATGTTGACAAAAGAGCAAATGGCACCTGGCCAAGATGTTTCGGTGTTTCTAATTGCTGAGGCTGTTTGCTAAACAATTCAATACATTCTTAGCTTCAACCCCTCACAAGTGCTGGAGCTGGGCCTTATTCTGCTTACAAGCAAATCGCTTGCTTAAGATCAAGATGGCAAGCCTGGCAGTTGATCCATCTGGATGACAGACACCCCAGTTTAAATATAAGCCTGTTCTGCGGACCGAATCTTGCTTCATTGTGGGTACAATACTGATGCATGTGTAAGTTATTCCTCCCATGGCCTCCTTTGGCTAAAATGTGATGTGATGTCTCTGATGTCTCTGGGCTTTTGTGTCTTTCACTGTCCCTTAATCGTCTTGTGCTGGCAGACCTAGAGCAAGTGCACAAACCTGGCATGTGCCAGAATTACTTGATCAAATTTTAGAAAGGCAGACGGCGGACTTTTCCTTTCCACCACTGGCAGGCTCCTTCAGATGGGGTCCCTTATCCTTCTTGGCTTGCCTGCTACCTGAGCTCCGGATAGCTCCGGATAGTCGAGCAGGCGACGGGGCACCTGAGATGGAAAGTCGATTATCCACCCTCGCAACCTGTGGGTTCGGGGTTCGAACCTCACTGGAGGCCACAACCGGCTAAGCTGCCCTCGTTTCAAACGAGTCATTTGGCGGATACAGCCTTGAAACCTTACCTTACCTTTTCCTTCTTGGCTTGCCTTGCCTAATCACACTGTCTTCCTTTCTCAGCAGTAGACAAATCTTGCCATTTTATTTCAGGTGCTTGTTGGCTGACAACTGACCAGCCACATCATGGGTATGGCACCGATCTTCCTGACAACCAGGGAGATGTCAACCTAGCCTGACTTGTGAACTCTTGAAAAAGCACGCTGTGTGCGTTGCATGTTAGATCAAAAATTATCGACATCGCGATTCTGTTAGAATTTTAGCTGGGGCAAATCAAAAGGACAAACACTTCAGGACACGACACAAAGGCAAATAAAGGTTCATCCCCAAGTCTGCTCGACCCCAATTTATCTGCCTACTACCCTTTCTTTTAATGGTTGAAGACTAACTAGTGCCTCCATCAGAAATGTGTTCCTCCCTCACTGTATGCCAGGAGTCCTGGAGGCATGGTCATTCTTTTTTCCTTCCTTCTCATTGGGCATCTTTAAAAATGCTGTCCTCTACATGTTTGATTTTGCATTGCAGCTTTGAGACCAGTATTGAGGACTCTGGTTGGGGGTCACTCTTTGGTGGAGGCACGGCAGCAGGCTCAAATTAATATTGAGGTCATTCTGTCAGCCAGATGGGGCGACTGCTAGAGCTGCTGGGCATTGCCAGCCTGAAACAAATCTATGATACCCAAAATAGGGGAAAAAAGGGGTTTGCACATGCTTATGGGCACTGACATGATTTACACCCTGGACAAGCCAACAACCAGCGTTAAGGGACTTTGCAGATCGTAAGTTGCATGGCGGATGGCACTTATAGAGAAGTTTGACAGGGTCCATAAGGTGCCCCTTCGGTCAAATTCATTCAGAGCTTGCACTGCGGCCACTTAAAGATTTGCAGGCCACATCCTATTCTATGTTAGCCATCTGGCCTGCGCTGCTAGCCAGAAGCTTCACTAGGCATCTTGGGGAAAATAGAGGATGGGATGGCGCAACGGAGCAACAATGGTGTCCACACATTTAGCGCGTCTTTTTTTGCAAGGAGTGCCCTGGTAGACGCCAACAAGTATGCACAGGTCCCCACCTGGGTGCCAACCATGCTTGAAGCCCCCGCCCGCCCAATGCTAAAGTCAAATCATCCATCACCACCGTGAAGCATCGGGCATCACCATTGTCCTTTGTATTTGCAACCCCATGGCTGGCAACCCCCTCGTCCCCAGATGGCACTTGATTGCGGCTTATGTCGCACTGTGCCTGGTCTAGCAGGTCTTGTGCACTGATGGCCATGCTGTGGTTTCTTCGGCCGTCAGTCGCTGGCTTTGGCACACGCACAGCTGAAGAATTGCACAAGAGGTGCCTGAGCATGCAAAGCATGGCACATATTTACGAGCAGGAACGTAAGGCTGAGGATATGTGGGTGCCCACTGGGTGAGCAGGAACAGATGGCTATGGACAGAGCAACTGCAATTGGCAGGAGCAACTAGCAATGGAAAACCCATAATGCGACTGGCAATGAAGGGTGTGTCATGTGTTCATCTGAGGAGGCAAGACTACATTTGGCATCAGCGTCAGGTGTGCATGAGATGACTGTGTTATGGTGATGTTATGGTGCGATGATGCAGAGGACCCTGGCTTTCGCCAATTCCAGCCTGCCAGGCGCAAATTCCTTATAAATCGTGGATTAGTTCATGCCCAATGTCATCTCTCACCTTACTGTACAGGAAAATAGAATGCTGACAGTCAAAAGGACTAATGAGGATGTGCACAACACGTACAGGGTGGCGAGAAAATATGCCGGACAGTTCGTGACAAAGATGCCCACAAAAAGTATAGGGTCATTCTCAGCTCGAGCCAGCTGCCAGGCCTTTTGTACCAGAGCAACAAAATTCCTGGAAAAACAAGAGGTGATCTTGCATTTTAATTGAAGTAGTTGAAAAAGCTAAGAAAGAGTCAGCCTTTGTTGGAGTTTGCCGAAAACCATACCAATTATTGCCCTGGATGAGCCTCTGCAAGTTGCTACTCATACTTGGTTAGAAGAACACGTTACTTGTCAGGCATACGAGTGTACACATATCGTATGAACATACACTCGTAGCATGAGTAAGTACTTGAATGATGCCTTGAACTGTTGGCTGTAAGTTGTTTTGACAGATCTTCAGAGCATCAGCGTTTGAAAAGAGTGGAGTTGGGCAGTGAACAGCCAAAGCTTACCCCCATTCATGTTCCCTCGCAATCAGAGCTCCACAGTGTGAGATGCAGAACACCATGGCAAGTATGGTCCACAATTTGAAGTGCAAGAAATTGCGCATGTTAATGCGACCTGCAAGGGCAATGACAGAATATCTTCTGCGTCCTTGCGATCTAAGATAACTAATCCTCATGGGTTACTCTTTTGCAATTTGTACGTCAAAATGGCCAGCACTGCATGCAGGACCCAAAATACTCAAAACCCTCATATGTTCAAGTATTTCGGTGCTCTTGCCAGGCCCCATCAGTGTCTGCTTTTGTTCTCAATTGTATGCTCAAACTCTCAATCCGCAAATAAAGTCGGCAGCTTGGGTTGCATAGTAATTTAAAAGGCCAGGTTGAAGTATCAGGGCAGAAAGGCACAAACAGCACAAAGCCTGGAAGTCCAGAAATTTAGCTTGTGATACACAAAGATAAATGAGCTGATGCTGAAATTATGCTCTGAATAGGGAGCTTTAGGGATGCGCATTGTCAGGTCTAGCATTATTCTGCAGACCCATTCTGTCCTAAGCTTTAGTTGTAAATATTGCCAGCATATGGACAGATTTTGCCCTGTACAAAACGACCTACTTTTTATTGAAAAAGACACCCACCAACACAGTTGGCAATGAAAGGGCAATGGTGGTCCTGGTCAACAACACACCGCCGGCTGCAAAGCAAGGCAGCAAGGAAGAATATGATACGAGTGATTGTAGAATGATCAAACTAAGCTGCATGGTCAAACAAATCTCAGCCCTAAGCACCGGAACAGGGTTTTGATCATGTTTTATTTCAAACTAAGCTTCTCCTATTTCATGTTGGTGAGGTAGCCTGGCTGGCACGTTCCAAAAAGGAGAGCAGGCATGTGACAGCCAGTCAGTCTAGAAGTGGATGTCAGGGACCTTGGCGGCTATTGGAGAGAGGGGGTGGTGGGGGGACTAGTCTTAAAATACGGCAGGGGCTCACCCGGAACTCCCTGTGTTTGCTGCCTGTAGACCACACGATGAAGCAGACAAACTGTAAGGATTGCATCACTCACCAAGTCCAGCAATGGTGAACACCGGGTGGTTTGTGATTCTGTGCGGAATGAGGCAAGGGAGCAGGGTTCTTGAGGGCTTGGAGAGGGAAAGGCAGGAATTCACTTTTGGACAATTTGTTTGTGTGCAAATGTGCTCAACCCAAGATGTGTCTTGCTTCATGACGATGCAGATCGAATGATTGCAGCTGCAGGTGCAGGTGCTCAGACTCAACCTTAGATCTGACGATGATGTCAGGCATGAGGATGCCAAAACCCAGCCACAGATGCCAATTGAAAAGCCTGTTGCCGTCTAGCCTTAAAACCTAAGCATGACACAAACATGAGAAGCCTGTTCACCACCAGTATTCTGAGCAAAATACCTGGGCATCAACACGACATTTCAGCATGACTCAGCCATTGGCTTTACACCGGCTCTACCTTACACTCCAAGCACAGGTAGTGGTTGTCGTAAGCGCCTCGGGGTACTGGCTCCCCTGACTTTTGCCTCGTATTGTAGCATTCATCCACACTACCAGCAGAGCACCAGACAGCTACAATAGGGGGGGGCAGGCGGTGTTGTCAAAGATAAAAGGTACGTTGTGTGACAACCACAATAGCAAATGAATCATGCTTCAGATGCAGCTTCTATGATCCAGAAAGGCGAAAGACACCAACAAACAAGCATTGTTCATACTTAATTGTACATTTCCATCATTGATCTGATACAATCTACTTACCTGCAAAGTAGTTGAAGAGGACATTGAACGTGATCAGCATTGTGGCCACATGGTCAAGGGCAAACACAAACACAGATGTAGATAGTGCAGGAATGACAAACACAACTCCTGGAAGTACAATGCTCGCAATTAAGCTGATGACCTGTGCAAACAGAAAAGCAGGGATTAAAGCATTAACGTGTACGGAACGCCAATAAAAGGGTCTTTAAATGAGCTGGCCGGGGTACGATCCTGATCAATAATCTGGCCAATCCCCAGTCCAGCCCAAACCTGAGCCAAGGATGGTCGGCTAGGTAGTTGGTGATGATCTAGTGATGATCAAGGAAAGCCTAGGTTTGTAACAAAATTTGTTGAGCCAGAGACACCGGTCTTAGATGAGCTATCGTTGGCGCCGGCAAAGCAGCTGATGCGAGCAATCTAACTGTTTGTGCGCTTTGCAAGAACCTTGTCTTGGGCCTAGTCACTATGGTATTCAAGTTCACCAACATTGTTCAGACTGCCTCACGTGCCATTGAAGAGGTTCCAAAACTCGTGCTTGCGATGCCGTCTTGCAGTAGTGGCATGCTAGTGTAGGGGCAAAGGAGGACCCACCAGAACAACAACCACCCACTGAAGAGAAAGCAAAGCCTTCCAGATCCGGATGCAAAGGCTGCGCCTCCTTTTTGCAGCAAGCCTTTTTTGCTGAGTTGACGCAAACGTCTCGTTGACGGCACCACACCAACCACACTGTGAGCATTGACATCGAAGACGTGCTCAGGAGAGAAGATAATGGAATAGTATGTTTCAAAAACAAGAGCAAAGCCCTTCACAGGTTCGCATGGGCTGGGTTGCACAAAAGCCCCCATGGTCTCCATGCACATGCATGCACCAAGGGTGGCATGTCGCGTAAAAAAATACATAGAAACATGTTAGCTACTTACTAGTGATCCTGCAATGACTATTCACGCACACTGCATGTGATCAATGACAGGTCTGGGCAGTCACACCTTGTACGCTGGAGCCAAGCATCGGGCCTCCCCACAAAGTGGAACTTCTATATGCACACCACAGGCCCAGCATACCGTGGTCTCAGCTTTGCTCTCCATCTGGCCTTCTTAGCGTTCTGACCCTTGACTTGCGCATGAATAGAAATTTGTTGGAAAGATTTGTACGTAGTTATCTTTTTATCATTTTGGATGGTCTGCTCGCCTCTGACAGATGGAGCGCGAGTTACCTTGTAGTGATGGAGCCCATGTTTACGTTTTCAAGCGCGTGGGTACACCTCTCCATGTGCAGCCATTCACTGCAGGCTTGTTGAGGCACATGTGGCAAGGACTGGCATGTTTCCTTTGCAGCTGAGGCACGAATGAATTCTTGCGAGCACAAAGTGCACTTTTATGTAGAATATGACTGCTCCATTGTATCAAATCATCAACAGGATTGAAGAGGACCACCGAGCCCCTATATATTGCATCTCCTTTCACGAACACCCAAGCTACTGTGATATATTTGCCTCTGTCGGCTCCAACAGGGTGAGCAGCCTGGAGTACACTTGCGTGCCGCACTTTCACCACCCAATGTGTCACATTCACCATGTCTTGTTTGAACAACAAGAGCTGGTGTTGTCTCTCTTTGCTTTTGCACCAGTGCAAGAGACAGTGGGTGCCTGCAAAGCCCAGCCCATTCCCATACAAGCAATCACTTCTATTTCAGTATTAATCAGTGCTACTGGAAAGATCAGTTGCGAACATATGTGCATACATGCAAGCAGGAAGGCTGGAAGGCAGGCATCCTCACAGACACATTCCATCCATTCTATCATTCAGACAAGTACAATAGCAGACACAGCCTTTTTGCACACATATCCACCCGCTCATACCAACATGCGCCGTGATTTTACACTTAATATCAGCAAAGGACGCGACAATTATTTTTGTGTATTTTGAATGTAGGCCACAGTGTACCGATGCCTTCTCAACCGTAAAATTGAAGAAGTGCAAGTTTACGTTGATGCTGATGTGGGTACTCTGCATTTGCATTGGTTGATTTGTAATCTTTTACCCTCCTGGCTGCCTGTTTAGTGGAGAAGAGAGTACTGCCTTATAATGAAAGAGTAATTGCGTATAGTACCTCCACACCTGACTCCGTGACTCAGCACACTATCTATGACTCTGGGCAAGCATGCCAATTTGTGTAATTACCTGCAGATTTAAAGTTCTGGACCTGAGCTAGGTACTAATGTCTGTGTGATGGACGATTAAAAATTGTTATTGCTGACTTGAGCTTTAAGTGCAAAAAATATGAATTTAACTGGCCAAATGGCATTTTTGGGGCCATGTTGCTTTGATAAGCATGCTTGCCGCTTTACTCATGATGAGCAGTTCCGGCCTTGCGAGTCTGCATGTATTTGCTGCGTTGCATCTTGGCCTAGTTTGCCTGCTTAAGCTACCTGAATGGTGTTGATTGCACAGATTCACCATAAGAGCACTGAATGATGGGTCCAATCTTTCAGGACAGACGTCGTGAATTTAATTTTATGAGGATGCTGCCCATGCTAATTGTCTTGGATTGGGATTGTTTTTATTCAATTGTTACTCGCAGAAAGAAGAACGGTTCTTTGCATGCACATGGACACTCCAGGCTGGCTCTGGCAATCCACTGCTGTTACTGGCAGGTCACAAGGGGATCATCCGTGTGGTGGACTGTGTTGATCTGTCACTGGTTTATGTAAGTAGTTTTTTTTGGTTAATGTGTGCCGGAATACTGCCATTCTGAATAGGAAGAGCCCCAAACAAAATTTTTTGATTATACCGATGGGGGCTGTCTGAGGCCCCAACAGAATACGCTTTTTGCATGCTCCCTGCATTGATGCCCCATTGTAGGATTGTTTTGAACTTGAAATCAAGAGAAGAAGAGCTGTACTCACCAGATTTCAGAAGATATCTGTACCAGAAGACAACCATTTACAGAGACCGTGCCGAATCTGCTGTGGTGCACACCCTAATATTTGCAGTGACTAGCCCATTCCAGATTACTCGGACCACTACACTAAAGCACATATATCTTTGACATGATGGTGATCCACAATAAGTCATTGTTTAAGATAATCACTTGAAGTCAAGATGTTAAGCAACCCAGCAGGAATGGGATGCCAATCATTTCCCTAAAATGAATCTGCCTACTGTGTACTGCCAAGAGGGTCATATACTGACCCTCTTCGTAATCAAACTCTATTGTTTATAAACATTCCGTACATGTAGAATGATCACAGTTGCTCATCACGGTTGCTCTTGATGGAATTAGGCCCAAAATGAAGGCTGCCCGTACCCTAGACCCACAGGCTCATCCATCTGAAAGTGTCATCTCATGACTCAAACGTAGAGTAATGTTGTACTGCAATCATGTTTAACAATAATGGAGCATATTTAAACTTCTGCTCAATAAGCCCCTACAGGTGAATACTTAAGGGTTTAGGGTTAGGGTTAAGTGTGAGGGGATGCAGGAATTTGTGAGTGAGTGCGCATGTGTGCATGTGTGTGTCATGTGTGTGAACATGAGTGCGCGGTCGTATGCTAATGCGTGATATGGGCAAGTACAGATGTGTTTTATTTGTATTTTTGTGCCAGTTATTTCCTTTACACACCCTGGAGCGTACTAGGATCTAGAATCCTGAAATGGGTGTGGGTTATTGAGGAAACAGCATTCCAAACAAACTTGAGCCTCCTACCTTGCAGACGTTTGCTGGACATGGCAACAGCATCAACGATATCACCCTGGTACCAGGTCAGGCATCACTCTTCTTGACAGCCTCCAAGGATGAAGCAATCAGGTGTAAATCTATATTTGTTTCTGTTTTGGTACAAAGTAGCATGTTTTATCTTTTGTGTGAAGGTATGTATATTCATGTGCATGCATATAGCCATGACCATACACATCAGACAGGCGAGCGCAAAACACCTATGATGACCTATATTGTTCAAGCTGTGAGCTGTGGCGGAGTGTGACAAAGCAAGTGCAGGAAAATCATTTGGTTCTTATTTTAAAGAGAAATACCCCCCTGCTTCTCCAAGTCAATCTCATGGTGTGACTGCAGCCTTTTCAATTTGTTCATCCAATATCTTTTTCGTGTGGAATGGCGGGGAGTATGGAGGTTGCAAATACGTGTGGACATGTGTATGCATAGCATGAATTTACGTTGGGGTTTATCAATCAGCCAAATGAATTAAATTTGGGGCTTGTTGGTCATCACCAGCCTAAAACAAGTCCATGATATCATAATAGAATAGAAGAGCTGCCTACCCGTGTGCGAGTTATGCATTCTGTTCGTCATAGGATTTATCTTTTGACGTTATAGTTGGTCAATGCCGTGTATGCACCTTGCCCCTTTACAAGTGTGGAGCTAATTGACAGATAAATTTTTGTTTTCCAGCCTTGTTTGTGCGTTGTAGAAAGGAAAATCATAAGATGGTTTTTGCCAAGGATGAAATTGAAGAGCAGCATTGCAGATGCAGCCCCACAAGCTAGAAGGGGAAGGGCACCAGTAGCTGTGGCATGAGCGTGGATGAGGAGGCGCAGATAGAAATTTATAGTCCCTGTGGTCTGTAGTTTATCATTGTTACTGCAAACTTGATGCTTCTGTATTATTTAACATTTGCATCAGTTTGAGAAGCACAAAGAAAAGTACACTTATTAAGTAAAGGACCAGGAGAGGAAAGAACGGTGGGGATGGGGGCCAGTGCAATTGGGAATGCGTTGGAGCTTTTTCATACTTGGATCAAGCCTACAAAGTGCGTGGTGGGCTCTGCATGTCCCGCTGGGATTTATTGAGCAAGCACTAATTGATCCTTTACCTTAGCTCCTTCTTTCTTTTACTTGCTTGTTCAGGCTTTGGAACCTGGAGACCCGTTGCTGTGTGCTAGTCATCTCAGGAGAGGGGGGCCACAGCAATGAGGTTCTCTCATTGGCATGCCATCCTTGGAATCCAAACCGCTTCTTATCTGGTGGCATGGACAGCACAGTAAAGATATGGAGCCTGGAAGGTGAGGGAGCCATTCAACAAGATTTTAAATTTTTTCCAACCTCACGTACTACTTTTTGTGGAGTCTTCCCGAGGCAAAGTATGGTAGTGTTTTTTTGCTTTGATTGTTTGGTTGGCAAAATTATGGGTAAGAATGAAGGTTTAGGCTTAGAATTAGGCTTACAAATTATGGTTTGTGTGACGTTATGACTTCAACCTTTGACACCTATAACGAATGATCTAGCAGATAACTGTGTCTCATGAAATCACATGAGTGAGGTATTGCCTGGAAAACGATTGGTCCAATTGCTAGGTCTTTTTGTTTTTACTCTTGCTGGATTGTTGTTATCAGGGATCTTACATGACCAGAACTCACATAGTCGCAACCCTGGGTAGTCTGGCCAAGTGGCTAATTGGAGAGGTTCACGCTGTGGCAAGCTTGGCATGCTCACCCATGTATCCACCATGACATGCCTTTTGGATGTTGGCGAGAGCGGGTACCTAATGGTACTGTGCTTGAGGAGCGCCAGGAGGTGTGCACCAAATTGGTGCTCCTTGGTGGTGAATATATGAATTCCATACCAATTTGGGGCCTCAGACAGCTCTCTCGGAGTGTGCAATTGGAGTCTCATACTCGGAATACGATCTGAGTTTTGAAGCATACTTGCATGCCTTGTTCCTGTTTACTTGTAAAAGTCTGGCAGCAATGACTGATGCATCCCTCCAACAGAGCACGAGTGTTTCATCAAAGCGAGCTTCAACTGGAGTAGCACTACGAAGACATTTCCATGCAAAATGATACACTTTCCAAGGTTTTCTTCTGATCAGGTGTGCGTGTAAATGTAGACTTCCACATGTGCAGGAAACATAGCTATTGCCATGAGAAGTGTTCAAGAGGGAGAGAGTGTGTGTGGGTGCATGCATGTACACTACCCAAGCTTAGGTCGCCTTGACCACATTTTAATTCATTAGGAATGCATTAAACATGGTTGTAAATCCTCGTGTGTAATGCTTGGTCCAATTCCTTTTGCGCTCGCATTTCTAAGATATAAGACTTCCCTGCTTGGTGAGGCAGCACGTCCGCAGACCCTTCTGCTCTTTGCACATAAGTTGTTCAAATTGGGACACACTTACCATGTAATTTTACAGCACCATCAGTTGTGCAATTATTGCATAATGATGAGAAGGGGTCAGTGAGGGAACTTTGCTCTGCTCAGTGTGTGCCAATGCTAACTTTTTTAGATCTCAATCCTACTCTTATTAATCATCTCTGAAAGGACTTCTCTGTGTCAACAGCAGCTATGTTAGGTCAGAGGCACTTCCATGAACTCTCAAACAAATGTTATACTTGAGCATTCAGCAAATTATGCACAATCTAGATATCTTTACAAAAATAAGATACAACAGCTTGCTTATGTATCTCTGAATTTCATGGCTTGTCCATGTGAGGTTGTTGAAGGCAGGCAGACTATCTAAGGGTGATTTTTGGTGGGTAGATCAGTGCATTCATGACATGACATGAGCTTTTGCCATTTTGGTATTGTATACAAATTGTGCCACAAGCCCAATGTGTGGGGTGTATACACATGTCTGACTAATAGCACTAAATTCTCAGCAACTCGATTGTACATTCTGCTAACATGGCAGGTGCATGCGAATTACGTGGACTGCGTCCGATGGTTGGGCGATCTATGTCTGTCAAAATCTGTGGATGAGCGGATCCTATTGTGGAAGCCAGTGGAAGCTGATGGTAGGTCAAGCTATGCATGCTAGTCCTCTCAATTGGAGTGCAAGCTGTTTCTTTCCAAAGAAGCTGCTTTTCATACGTTGAAGTTGGGCACTGCTAACGTTAGGAGCCTGCTTCCACCACCATGTCTGTGCATACCAGTGTCATGCCTCTACATTAGGCATGAGTGCAGGCAAGGAGGCTGCGTCAAGTTTGGGTGGCAACCTCAACAGTTACTCTGGTCCAAGCCTGTACCTCGAACCCTGAATCCTATTGATCTGCAAGCAAAGGGACTGCGTTAGATTTAAGTGGCTCTGCAACAGCTTAGTGCATGTCCATTGCTTGCAATGCAACTCCTATAAAATTCCCAAAGGCGACTGCATCGTCATGCTGTGCCTAAATGTAACACGTGCAGCACTCCTACTTCTCCTGCAGGGGCTGCATCAGCAGCAAGCAGTGATACAATGGTCCAGTGCAAGACTTTCAGCACATTCATGATTCTGCAGGTGCGCACATGTTGTGCATGCACCCTGGCTTTTTTTTAGAGTGGCTCCCATCCCTTGCAATTGAATACCATTCTATCTCGCAAGTTGCCACAGCTAGACATTCCCATGTACCAGAAAAAATCAGGAACGTCTGTGACATGTCCGGTTTGCCTAGAACTACTTTTCCAAAAGTTCCGGTTTCCCTGAAGCCTAGTGCCAAATATTTCGGTTTGACCCTAGGAAAAAAAGCCTGGGTCAGGTGATCCACTGTGGATGATACTATGTACATGTTACCAAATACTTGGAGCCTTGCTTTCATGGTGGTTGCCACGACTGGCTGCTTAAAGGAAGGACCATAAATTCCCTTGGTCAGAATAATATAAGCTTATCTTGGTCAGGTGGATGTCTTTATTCCAAGCCGCGGGCGAAGCATCGCGGCGACCACAGGCATGCGTAACCTGTTGACTATTCCAAGATGTGGGCAAAGCACCGCGGCAAACGCAGGCACATGTAACCTATTAACTCATCTCAGTCACACTCTGGATAGCGTTGCGCCTGATGCCGCGAGGAATTCCCCTGACGAGAATGACTGAGTTTTTAACGCCATCCGGAGGAGGTCCAGGACCTGGGCTTTGTGGGACGGCAGATGGATAATTTCTGGAGAGTGCAAGGATGAGCCACTTGAGACTCCGCTTGAGTCATATGTATTTTACGTCCACGAATACGCTGAGATGCAATTGCGAAGCTTCCGGTCAAAGCTTTAGCACGGAACCTGCGCTGCTTGGAACACATATTATATGATCTTTAAACCATATTTCCTTAATCCATGGGTGTTGGAATGCGCTTAAGTGCAATTGCAAAGCTTCTGGCCGGTTGAAGGTTCACTTTGCATTAAATGTGAACTTATAAAAGATGACTAAAGCGTTCCAGTCTTTCCTAGTGTAACATTGACCCATTCTCCAAAAAAATTGCACTTCATCCACGCTGGATCAGCGGCATTGACAGTGTGCCACTTACACCTCTTTTACTGATTGTCCCCATTTCAGGAAATGGGATCCCAAGACTGCTTGCATGCTGCTTGTCCACATATGCAACTGCAGCTGCTTTGAAAACTTGTCTTTGAGGCACCCACGGCTTGGCACTGACGCTGGTTCCACATTTTCTTACTTTCCAAGAAGGCCGCAGTCACACACATTTTTTCCACATTTTCTCGTGTGTGCAATTTTTTCACTTTTCACTTGACCCCCAAAAAATTGAATAAAAACTGTGGTCGCAAACAAAAAAATTCCCAACCCAAAAAATATTTTACTTTTAATTCAAACCCTTAAAATGCACTTTTCACCTTTTTTTCATTTTGGGAGAAAATGGGTTTGGTCTCAGGAGAGGCCCCCAGGGAGGGTCCCATTTGAGCAAGGCCCCCAGGTACCCCATGTCTGGGTTTTTGTATGTCGGAAAGAGCATTCACCTTAGGAGGATGTCTGAGGAGACCCTTCAAAGGTAACACACATTTTCTGCAGCTGCAGCACAAGCTGATGATGATTCTCCAGGCCGACAATGCACTGCGATGATGTCTTATTTATGTGCTGGCAAGGCTAAAATTTCATGCTAAAATTTGTGGGGTACCAAACATGGTAAAGAATGGCAGGCAAATAGAAAATGAGAGGGATGGTCATCACTGACATTTTTTTAGGCAGTTGTCAATTTGGGGAGCAATTTTGTGCAAAAGAGGCTTCTTTGCATGCGTGAGGACAAATTACAGGCATATCATCTCATTACAGGCAAGGACTGATTTGTCATGGCCACATGCACAAGGGGGAAAATGAAGTTTCTCAAGTTTGCGCCAACTGCAGCAACCACGCTCTGCAAACTTTCCAGCATCCTGTCCTGGCACTCTCCCCTGTTGGCTCTGAGTGAATTGGCTGTCATGCAAGGCCTTGCAGGCTATGAGCTGAGTGCTTAAATGAGGGCATCTGCAGCATTGCAGGCTCCTTGTGAACAGTGTAGTCTGTGTTATGTTGCTGCGTCATGCGACATGAGGACCTGTCACAAAAAGCTTTTTTAATTCGATTGCTGGTCTTGGGAAGCTAGGAAACATGAATGTGTGGTTTCCAACAGTAATGCCAGAAGAGAGGGGTTAGGTCATGGGGGGAGAGAAGTGCAGGAATGAAAACATATAAGTGGAATTTCTCTAATTGTCAGGAAAGCTCTTCACCTCGAAAGTGAAAATTGTCTGCTCTAGCCAGGAGTGAAAACATTTATGTGTGACCGCAAAAGCTTTTTCACTTCTAAGTGAAACGATGGTGAAAAATCTGTGTGACCGTGGCCTAAGCTTGAGTTAGGGGCATGGCTGGCAAGAAGAAGCATGGTATGCAATAGTAATTTAAAAAAAGCCATTGCTCTATCCATATAATTGATCTGGTCATTTTAATGTGGGAAGCTTATATGACAGCCTTTGCAAAGCTTGTTTGCAGGATATTTACCTGGGATGGATGGGAATATACATCACAATTCCACCTCACAGATAGTCCATCCCTCTGCTGGATGGCAGCAGTGGCAAAATCATGTGCCTGATTTTATCTAGAAAGACAATGCAGTTCCAAGGCGTACAGGTCATGAGGCAGCGCTGTTTCAGTGTCAGGCCCCATTTCTCCTTGGAGGTGCTGCACCAGGTCGGCCCTTCAGCACATGGATGCCTCTTAGGACACCCTGACCAGCTCTGAAGGCTCAAGTTGCAAGCATGCACAGCAGTGAGGCTCAAAACAACAAATTAATCTTGTAAGTTGGTGTCCAGCCGCGGGGGCAACCTGCATCGTACCTTAACCCCCCCCCCCCCC
>LFIK01001242.1_pt1 | contig 20013 bp, 20 predicted proteins | sample 643401 | NCBI WGS metagenome assembly LFIK01 (sample SAMN03777447, study PRJNA286221) | soda lake metagenome | biome: soda lake; feature: Kulunda steppe; material: water; isolation source: sample T5-Br brine of Lake Tanatar-5 | place: Russia: Kulunda steppe | collected 2010-07
ACGTAGATGCCCACCGCCGTGCTGTAACCCGCCATGCCCCGCGTCCCGTTCTTGCTTATTGATTCCGGCGGACTGTATCACGCTCGAACACCGCAGCCATGCGTTCCGCATCCGGCCTGTGGATCACGCCGCACTCGGTCACCAGCACGTCGACCAGGTCGGCCGGTGTCACATCGAATACCGGGTTCCAGCCCCGTGCCCCGTCCGCGGCAATACGCTGGCCACCGGCGAACAACACCTCGTCGGATGCGCGATGCTCGATCGGAATGGCGTTGCCGTCCGCCAGCGCCATGTCCACGGTGGAGGACGGCGCCACCACCATGAACCGCACCCCGTGGTGCCGGGCGGCCACCGCAAGGCCGTAGGTGCCGATCTTGTTCGCAACGTCACCGTTAGCGGTGATCCGATCGGCGCCGACGATCACCCACTGCACGCGCCCTTCGCGCATCAACAGCGGCGCGGCGGCATCCGCCAGCAGGGTAACGGGTATGCCGTCACGCAGCAGTTCCCAGGCGGTCAGCCGCGCACCCTGCAGCCAGGGCCGGGTTTCATCCGCATAGACCGCCGACAGACGCTGTTCGAACCAGGCCTGCCGGATCACGCCCAGGGCCGTGCCGAACCCGCCGGTCGCCAGTGAACCGGTATTGCAATGAGTCAGTACCCCGGCAGGCGCCTGGATCAGCGCGGCACCCAGTTCACCCATGCGGCGGTTTGCAGCCAAGTCCGCGCTGGCGATGGCATGCGCCTCGTCCAGCAGGCGCTGCACCGGGTCCACTTCGCCCTGCAGCGGCACGGCTGCCATGCGACGCAACGCCCAGGCGAGGTTCACCGCGGTGGGGCGTGCCGCACTCAACTCCGCCAGTGCCTGCTCCCAGTCGGCCCGTCCACGGGACAGGCAGTCCCGGGCCGCCAGCACGGCGCCGTAGGCCGCGGCGATCCCGATGGCGGGCGCGCCCCGCACCACCATCTGCTCGATCGCCCGGGCCACGGCCTGGTGGTCGGCACAGACCACGTCCTCCACGACGGCAGGCAGCCGGCGTTGGTCCAATAACAGCAAACGGCCTTCGGACCAGCGCACCGGACGGACAGAATCATGATCGTGCATGCATGCCTCCAGTAATGAGGGCGCCATTTTCGCACAGACAGGCAGACGGTCCAGCACGCACGGTGCCGCACGCAGCAAGGGCGGCCGCTAGCGCGGTATACTGCGCAACGGAGGTGCTCATGGAACACATCGACACGCTGATCAACGCCGGCTGGATCATCCCGGTGGAACCCATCGGCCAGGTCCTGCCCAACTACAGCCTGGCCATCCGTGACGGCCGCATTCTCGCCCTGTTACCCTCGGCTGAAGCCGCGCGGCGCTATCAGGCGCAGCGCACGGTTGATCTGCCCGAGCATGCACTGATCCCCGGCCTGATCAACGCGCACACGCACGCGGCGATGAATCTGCTGCGCGGCCTGGCGGACGATCTGCCGCTGATGCGCTGGCTGGAGGAACACATCTGGCCCGCCGAACAGCGCCACGTGGGGCCGGACTTCGTGCATGACGGTGTGGAAGCAGCCTGCGCCGAGATGCTACTCGGCGGGGTAACCACGTTCAACGACATGTACTTCTTCCCCGACGTGGCGGCCCGGGTCGCGAACCAGGTGGGCATCCGCGCCTCCCTGGGCATGATCGTCATCGATTTCCCCAGCGCCTACGGCGAAGGCCCGGACGATTACCTGGACAAGGGGCTTGCCATGCGCGATCACTGGCGGGACAGTCCGCTGATCAGCACGGCCTTCGCGCCCCACGCCCCCTACACCGTTGGTGAAGAGGCCCTGCGCCGCGTGGCCGTGCTGGCCGGTGAACTGGACGCCCCGGTGCACATGCATGTGCACGAGACCGCCTTCGAGGTGCAGCAAAGCGTCGAGGCAACCGGGCAACGCCCGCTGGCACGGCTGCAGGAACTGGGCCTGCTCGGGCCCGGCTTCATGGCCGTGCACATGACCCAGGTCACCGAGGAAGAGATCGCGCTGATGGCGCAGTCCAACGCCAACGTGGTGCACTGCCCGGAATCCAATCTCAAGCTGGCCAGCGGCTTCTGCCCGGTGCAGGCACTGCTGGATGCCGGCGTCAACGTGGCACTCGGCACCGACAGCGCCGCAAGCAACAATGACCTGGACATGCTCTCGGAACTGCGCACCGCGGCACTGCTGGCCAAGGGCGTGGCCGGCGACGCCGCTGCCCTGCCGGCGGCGCAGGCCCTGCGCATGGCCACCCTGAACGGGGCCCGGGCCCTGGGCCTTGCCGAGATCACCGGCTCGCTGGAACCCGGGAAGTTCGCGGATCTCACCGCCATCCGCCTGACCGGGCTGGACGCCGAGCCCGTGTTCGATCCGCTGTCGCACCTGGTCTACTCCAGCAACCGCAACCATGTCACCGATGTGTGGGTCGCGGGGCGCCAGCTCTTGCGAAACGGCGAGTTGACCACCATCAATCGGGAACGGGTGCTGGACACGGTACGCCGCTGGCGGGATGTGATCGCCGCGGGCGACGCCTGACCCACACGGCGGCATCACGAAGTTCCAATATTCGTGCATACAGGCTACATTAAGTCCATGACCTTAGCGCTTGATTTGAAAGGCTCACATGCAAACGCAACCGAACGTTAACCCTTCCGAGGTCGCCAAGTTCGAGGCATCCGCCAGTCGTTGGTGGGACCCGGAGGGCGAGTACCGGCCGCTGCATGAGATCAATCCGCTGCGGCTGGAATACGTGGAACGATGGGCCGCCCTCCCCGGCCAACGCGTTCTCGATGTGGGCTGCGGCGGCGGCATACTCAGTGAAAGCATGGCGCTCAAGGGAGCGCGGGTCACCGGCATCGACATGGGTGAGGCCCCGCTGGGCGTTGCGCGCCTGCACGCCCTGGAGAGCGGCGCACAGATCGACTACCGGCGTACCACGGCCGAGGAACTGGCCGAAGCGGAGCCGGAAACCTTCGATGTGGTGACCTGCATGGAAATGCTGGAGCACGTGCCCGACCCGGCCTCGGTGGTCCAGGCCTGCACGCGACTGGCCAGGCCAGGCGGCCTGGTGTTCTTTTCCACCATCAGCCGCACGCCCAAGGCCTACCTGCAGGCGATCGTCGGTGCGGAATACCTGCTCGGCCTACTGCCGCGTGGCACCCATGACTACAGCCAGTTCATCCGGCCGGCGGAACTCGCTGCCTGGGCGCGCAGCACGGACCTGATCCTGCGTGACCTGAGCGGCATGAGTTACAACCCGCTGACGCGGCACGTCCGTCTCGTCCGACAGGTGGATGTCAACTACCTGGCCTGCTTCCAGAAACCGGAGGATGACCCCGACCGTGAACGACATGGCTGACGCTGCCGCCATCCAGCATGCCTGCGGGATCGGCGTGCCACTGCTCAACCGGCGCGGACCCCGTGCCGTGGCCCACGGCCTGCCTGGCCCCAGGCTGGAAGCGGTCCTGTTCGACCTGGACGGCACCCTGCTGGACACGGCGCCGGATCTCATCCACGCGGCCAATGCACTGCGCCGCGAACAGGGGCTTGCCGCCCTGGATGACAGCGCCTACGGGCCGGTGGTCTCACACGGCAGCGCGGCGATCATCGAACGCAGCTTCAACCTGGGCGCCGACGACCCGCGAATGCAGCCGCTGCGGCAGCGGTTTCTCAGTCTCTATCGCGAATCGGTCAGCCGCGCCAGCCGCCCCTTCGACGGCATGCTGGAACTGCTGGACCAGATCGAACGGCGTGGGCTGCGCTGGGGCGTGGTGACGAACAAACCGGGCTGGCTCACCGAGCCGCTGCTGGATGACCTGGGCCTCGCCGGGCGCGCCGCCTGCCTGGTGAGCGGTGACACGCTGTCTTGCCGTAAACCGGATCCGGCGCCGGTGCGGCATGCCTGCGAACTGCTGGGGCTGGATCCATCCCGGGTGGTGATCCTTGGTGACGCGATGCGGGACGTGGACGCCGGGCAGCGCGCCGGCACGGCCACGCTGGTCGCCCTTTTCGGCTATATCTGCGCGGAGGATCGGCCGGCGGAATGGGGCGCGGACGGGCTGATCAGCCACCCGCTGGACCTGCTCACCTGGCTCGACCGCGAGCAGCCGGGCCGAGGTCACACACAGGCCGAGATGAGCTCCGGCGCTGCCTGATGGGCTTGCCACAGGACCCGATCCTACTGGCCGCACTGCTGGCGCTGGCTTTCGCCTGCGGCGCCGCCGCGGGCGCGTTGCTCATCCACCTGCGGGCGCAACGCCGGATCTACGCGCTGGAAGCCGATACCACCGCGCTGCATGGGCGGCTGGAGGCGGAGCAGCGTATTGCGGAGGAACGCCAGCAGGCCTTCAACGCCGCCCGCCAGCAACTCGCGCAGAGTTTCCGCGCCCTGTCCGGCGAGGCCCTGAGGAGCAACAACGAGGAATTCCTGCGACTCGCCCAGGAAAAGCTGCAGCAGTTCCAGGTGCAGGCCCGCGCGGAACTGGGGGCCCGGGAGCAGGCGGTGGAATCCATGGTTACACCGATCCGGGAGGCATTGAACCGCACAGAGCAGCAGCTCCGCGCCATGGAGCAGGAACGCCAGACCAGCTACGGCAGCCTACGCGAGCATTTGCAGCGCATGACGCTCGACCAGGAGCGGCTGCGCCGCGAAACCCACAACCTGGTCCGGGCCCTGCGCCGCCCGGAGGTTCGTGGCCGTTGGGGTGAGCTGACCCTGCGCCGGCTGGTGGAACTGGCGGGCATGGCCGAGCACTGCGATTTCACGGAACAGATCAGCGTACGTGGCGATACCGGTCAACAACGCCCGGATATGGTCGTGCGCCTGCCCAATCGGCGTGAGGTGGTTGTCGACGCCAAGACGCCGCTGGACGCCTATCTGGACGCCATGGAGGCCGCCGACGACGACACCCGGGACCAGGCATTGCAGCGGCACGCCCGCAAGTTGCGCGACCGGGTGCGGGAACTGGCCGGCAAGGCCTACTGGCAGCAGTTCGGCAACACGCCGGATTTCGTCGTTCTGTTCATACCCGGGGAGCAATTCCTCAGCGCGGCACAGGATCAGGACCGGGACCTGATGGAATACGCGCTGGACCAGCGGGTGATACTCGCCACACCCACCACCCTGGTCGCCCTGCTCCGCGCCGTGGCCTTCGGCTGGCAACAGGAACAGGTGGCGGAACACGCCGAGCGTATCCGCGAGCTGGGCGAGGCACTTTACGACCGCATGGTCACCTTCACCGACCACCTGGAACGACTGGGGCGCAGCCTGGGCAGTTCGGTGGACGCCTACAACCGCGCGGTCGGTTCGCTGGAACGGCAGGTTCTTCCCGGCGCACGACGCTTCACGGAACTGGGGCTACGGCCCCGCAAGACGCTCGACACGCTTGACCCGGTGGAAAAAGCGGTACGCCCGGTCCCGACCATGCGGCCCGACGCGACCTCGGAGCGGGAGCCGACCAGCCCCTAGGGGCGATTCTGCCGCTGCGCCCCGGCGCCCTTTGCACAGACCCTGACCATGTGGTTTGATCGCCACGTCACCACCCGCAGGACAGGTACATGGACCCCATCCAGTATTGCCAGGACAAGGCCGCGCCACCCGGCTCCGGCCCCTATTACGCCATCCGCATGGCACCGGCCGGCTCGCGGGCTGCGCTGCTTGCTGCCCACGCCTACCACACCGAAATCATGGCCATCCCCGTGGAGGTCTCGGACGCCGGCGTGGCCAGTGTCAAGCTGAACTGGTGGCGCGAGGAACTGGACCGCATTTTGGCAGGCGAGGCCCGCCATCCGGTCGGTCAGCTACTGCAGCAGGCCATTCGCGCCCATCAGCTGTCAGAGGAACCGCTGCGGCACATCCTGGACGCCGCCGCCATGGACCTGGAGTACGGCACATACCCCAGCTTCCGCGAGCTGAGCATGTACTGCCATCATAACGGCGGCGCCCTGGCCCAGCTTCTCGTCGAGGCCTGTGGCTACGACGATGGCGCCAGCCTGGATTTCGCCCACGATCTGGGAATGGCCTTGACGCTGGATGCCGGATTGCGCAATCTGCGCCGCGACGTGAGGGCCGGGCGCATTTACCTGCCCGAGGACGAGATGCAGGCTGCCGGGGCCCACCGGGACATGCTGCATCAGGCCGCCACTGTCGAACCGGTTCGCCGCCTGCTCGCCGAGCAGGCGCATCGGGTGGAACAGTTCTTCCTGCAGGCAGAGCAGCATCTGCCACGGGCAGACCGGCGGCGACAGCGCAGCCAGCTCGTACTGATCGCACTCAGTCGTGCCCTGATGCGGGAAATGGCGCGGGACGGTTACCCGCTGCTGGAACAGTCTTACGATCTGACACCGATCCGCAAGCTGTGGATCGCCTGGCGAACGGCCCGTCGGGCCCGCTAGCCTCAAGAGGATGCCAAGCGCATGAGCAAGCAGGATCAGCCCGCCACGGGCGACATTGTGGAACTTCCCGACACGCTGCCGGCGGCAGACCTGTCACTGGAGGGCCGGGTCATCCTGATCACCGGCGCCTCCCAGGGCCTCGGACGCGCCGCCGCCCTGGCCTGCGCCCGGGCAGGCGCCACCGTGATCATCGTGGACAAGCAGCTCAAGGCGCTGGAGAGCCTGTACGACGAGATCACCGCCGAGGGCGCCCCGGAACCGGTGATTCACCCGATGAACTTCGAGGGCGTCGGCCTTGCCGAGTTCCTGGAACTGGCCACCGCCGTCGACCAGCACTTCAAGCGGCTGGATGGACTGGTTCATAACGCGGCCTTCCTGGGCGGGCTCGCGCCGATGAGTCATTACGACCCGGAAACCTGGGCCCGGGTCCTGCACACCAACGTCAACACGCCATTCCTCATGAACCAGGCCTGCCTGCCGCTGCTGCAGCGCTCCGACGCCCCTCGCCTGATCTTCATCAGCGATACGGTCGGCCGCCGCGCCAAGGCCTTCTGGGGTGCGTACGGCGCATCAAAGGCCGCGCTGGAAAACATCATGGACATGCTGGCGCTGGAACTCAGCAACGGGCCGATCCGCGTGATGAGCCTGGACCCCGGCATCATGGCAACCGCCCTGCGGCGTAAGGCCTACCCGGCAGAGGACGAGAAAGCCCTGCCGCAGCCGGCCCGCGCGGCGGATTACCTTGTGCACCTGCTCGGGCCGGGCGGCGACGCGCTGCATGGGCAGCGCCTGCGGGTACCTGACGCCCCCGCATGAGGCTGGGCCAGTTGCGGAACGCTTGACGTGCGTCACAGTTAAACGGGACGGAACGCGCTAGGGTCCGTGTATCCGCAGGGGCACCCCAAAGGGACGTGGCGGACCCTTAACCCATGGACACTGCTTGCAAGGAACAATAACGATGGCCGAAAGCCTAAGCCTCGCCAAGGTTATTGAGTCGGATTTCCGGCTGGCCACACTGGAAACCGCGAATCCGGATCGGGTCTTCGATGTCTTCAAACGGCTGACCCTCACCACCGGCCGAGCCATTTACGGCTGGTCGCCGGACAACGGCCTGTACCGCCTGGGCACGGAGCGCATTTTCATCCCGCAGACGCGCAGTGTGGGCGACGCGCTGAGCTACATCGCCGCCAGCCGCCACTACGGCATCTACCTGATGCAGGATCTGGGCAACAGCCTGGCCAAACCCAGCGTGCAGCGCGCCATCAGCCGCATTCTGGACAAGGAAGACGGTGTGCGCCGCCTGGTGGTCATCGTGGAAGAGCACTGCCAGATTCCGGACGAACTGGTCGACGACGTGGTTCGCATCCGCCACAACACCAGTCGTCAGCAGATGAACGGCAGCGCCTGAGCGCTGCCCCTGATCGACATCCCCCGGGCTGCCGCGGCGCGGCCTGGCTTGTCAGCGGCGGCGCGGGGCTGATGCCTTTTTCGGTCGTTGCCGCTTGCCACCCGCCTTGTTCTTGCGCCGCAATTCCGGTTTTCCCACCGGCTGCACGGGATCCATACCCACGGCACGGCACAACACTTCCACGCCATCCTTGTCCAGGAAACGCCACTCTCCACGGCCCAGGCTCTTGGGCAGCGTCACCGGCCCGTAGGCAACACGGATCAGCCGGCTGACCTGCACGCCCTGGGATTCCCACAGCCGACGCACTTCCCGTTGACGCCCCTCGTGCAGCGTGACGTGAAACCACTGGTTCTCTCCCTGGCTTCCGCCGGGTTCGATGCTGTCAAAGCGGGCAGGGCCGTCCTCCAGTTCCACGCCGGCCTGCAGGCGCTGGAGCATGGCCTGGTCCACCTCACCGAACACGCGCACCGCATAGCGGCGCGGCAGCGCGTAACTCGGGTGCATGAGACGGTTGGCCAGTTCGCCGTCATTGGTGAATAGCAGCAGCCCCAGGGTGTTCACATCCAGCCGCCCGACGCTGATCCAGCGACCGGTGCCAACGCGCGGCAGGCGGGCGAAGACAGTGGGGCGCCCTTCCGGGTCATCCCGCGTGGTCACCTCTCCCACGGGCTTGTGGTACATCAGCACGCGGCGGTCAGGCCCGGCCAGGCGATCTGCCGGAATCAGCCGCCCGTTGAGCCGGATTTTCTCATGGCCGGTGATGCGGTCACCCAGCTTGGCCGGTTCGCCATTGACGACGACGCGGCCGGCTGCGATCAACTCCTCGATCTGGCGACGGGATCCGAACCCGGCCCGTGCCAGCACCTTTTGTACCTTTTCATCGCTCATCCGCTGACTCCGCATCCGGCTCTGAGGGGCGCTCTTCGGGGAACCGCAAATCCAGTTCCGGGTGGATTCGGTCGAGATCGCGCAACTCCATCAGCGTGGGCAACTGATCCAGGCTGCGCAGATTGAAATAGTCCAGAAACTGTCGGGACGTTCCGTACATGGCCGGCCGGCCCGGCACATCCCTGTGGCCGACGGCCCGCACCCAGCCCCGGTCCTGCAGGGTACGCATGATCGACGTGCTGACGCTGACGCCGCGGATCTCCTCGATCTCACCTCGAGTGACTGGCTGTCGATAGGCGATGATCGCCAGCGTCTCCAGCAGTGCCCGGGAGTAGCGCCCCGGCCGTTCCTCCCACAGACGCGAGACCCAATCGGCATAGTCGGCGCGGACTTGAATGCGCCAGCCGGAGGCCACCTCCACCAGTTCCATCGCGCGGCCCTCGTAATCCCGGGCCAGCTCGGCCAGCGCGGTCCGCAGATCCGCGCGCTCCGGGGCGCCGGCATCGGCAAACAGGGTGCGCAGATGGTCCAGCGAAAGCGGCCCCTCGGCGGCCATCAGGGCGGCCTCCACAATGGTTTTCAGTTGCGGTTGCGACACGGGCTCAAACCTTTCAACCGGGGAACGGATACCGTGCGGACCGCGGCATCAGAAAGGCGGGCCGCACCGCGGTGCAGTGTAGCCAGCGACCTTGCCCGGCGGCAATCGGGCACGACCGCTCAGGCACGGGCACGGACGTAGATGGGGGCGAAGGGCTCCGCCTGCACCAGCTCGATCAATGCGGCCTTGATCAGCTCCAGCACGGCCAGGAAGCTCACCACCACGCCGCGACGCCCTTCCTCCACGTGCAGCAGGGTGGTGAACGGTGTGAATTCTTCGCTGCTCAGGCGCGCCAGGGTCTGGGACATGCGCTCGCGCACCGACAGCGCTTCCTTCTGCACATGGTGATGGCTGAACATCTCGGCACGCCCAAGCACCTCGGCGAGTGCGCCCAACAGTTCCCGCAAGCTCACGTCCGGTTCACGCTGGCGCGGTGCAGACCCCGGCGCAGGCACGGTGACGGGGAAAACGTCCCGACCCACCCGAGTCAACCCGTCCAGATCCTCTCCGGCCGTCTTGTAGCGCTCGTACTCCTGCAACCGCCGGACCAGTTCGGCGCGCGGATCGATCTCCTCGTCATCTTCAACTGGTGCCCGCGGCAGCAGCATTCGTGACTTGATCTCGGCCAGCATGGCGGCCATGACAAGATACTCCGCCGCCAGTTCGAGCCGGAGTTCCTTCATCAGCTCCACGTACTCCATGTACTGCTGGGTGATGGCGGCAATGGGGATGTCGAGCACATCCAGGTTCTGGCGCCGGATCAGGTACAGCAACAGATCAAGCGGACCCTCGAAAGTCTCCAGAAAGACCTCCAGGGCATCGGGCGGAATGTACAGGTCGTGGGGCAGTTCGGTTACCGGTTCGCCCCGAACCATCGCTCTGAGCCGGGCGGGATCATCACCCAGCAGTTCGACGGCCTCGACCTGATCACTCACGGCGCGCGCCCGCTCATCCGTAATCCAGCCCCATGGCGCGACGCACGTCCTGTAGTGTCTCCCGCGCCGCGCCCCGGGCTGCCTCGGCACCCTCGGCGGCAATGGCGCGCACCGCCTCCGGGTCTTCCTCGAACTCCCGGCCCCGGCGACGGATGGGCTCCAGCTCCTCGAGCACCGCGCCGATCACAGGCTTCTTGCAGTCCAGGCAGCCGATACCCGCGGAGGTGCAACCCTGCTGCACCCAGTCGCGGGTGTCCTGGTCGGAGTAAACCTTGTGGAACTCCCACACCGGGCACTTCTCCGGCGTCCCCGGATCACTGCGCCGCACCCGGGCCGGATCGGTGGGCATGGTGCGAATCTTGCGCTCCACCTCGGCCGGCTCGTCACGCAGAGCAATGGTGTTCCCATAGGATTTGGACATCTTCTGGCCATCGAGGCCCGGCATCTTCGCGGCCGGGGTCAGCATGGCCTGCGGTTCCGGCAGAATCACCACGCCGCTGCCATCCAGGTAGCCGTATAGCCGTTCGCGATCGGCCAGGGTGATGTTCTGCTGGTTCTGCACCAGGGCGCGGGCCACCTCCAGGGCTTCCTGGTCGCCCTGCTCCTGGTACTTGCGACGCAGCGAATCGTAAAGCTTGTGATTCTTCTTGCCCATCTTGTGGGCCGCTTCCTTCGCCTTGATCTCGAAGTCCGGCTCGCGGCCAAACTGGTGGTTGAAGCGCCGCGCGATTTCCCGCGTGAGTTCCACATGCGCCACCTGGTCCTCGCCCACCGGCACCGCCGTGGCCCGGTAGATCAGGATGTCCGCCGACTGCAGCAGCGGGTACCCCAGGAAACCGTAGGTAGCAAGATCCTTTTCGCGCAGCTTGTCCTGCTGGTCCTTGTAGGTGGGCACACGCTCGAGCCAGCCCAGCGGCGTGATCATGGACAAGAGGAGATGGAGTTCGGCGTGCTCCGGAACCCGCGACTGGATGAATAGCCGCGCCAGGCTGGGGTTGACCCCGCAGGCCAGCCAGTCCACCAGCAGATCCCAGACATGCTCGGCAATGACTTCACGCTCGTCGTAATGCGTGGTCAGGGCATGCCAATCAGCCACGAAAAAGAAGCATTCATGCTCCTGCTGCAGCTTCACCCAGTTCTTCAAGACCCCGTGGTAATGCCCCAGGTGCAGCTTGCCCGTGGGCCGCATTCCGGATAACACCCGGCTCTGCCGTGAACCTAGCGAACTCAATTGGCCTCCTCGCTGACTCGTTGCCGTTGACTGTACACGCGGCGGCGCAGGCAACTGCGCACATCGCTTATGGCCGCTGATGATACCCCAGATCCGCGTCGCGGGCAGTGCGTCACGCCTCCTCGAACACCGTGGCGTCGCCCTTGCCGTGACGCAGCACCACCGGAGCACCATCGTACAGATCCACCACGGTGGACGGCTCCATGCCACAGGCACCGCCATCGATGACCAGATCCACCACCTTGCCGATGCGGTCACGGATGTCCGGCGCCTCGGTGAACGGCAGATCCTGATCGGGCAGCAGCAGACTGGTGCTCATCAGCGGCTCCCCCAGTTCCTCCAGCAGTGCGCGGGCGATGGCGTGGTCCGGAACGCGGATGCCGATCGTCTTCCGCTTTGGGTGCTGCAGCCGGCGCGGCACCTCGCTGGTGGCCTTGAGCACGAAGGTGTAAGGGCCGGGAGTGAAGGCCTTCAGCAGGCGATAAGCGGTGTTTTCCACCCGAGCATAGGTACCGATCTCCGAGAGATCGCGGCAGGCGAGGGTGAAATTATGGTCGCCCGTGAGCTGGCGGATCTGGCGAATGCGGTCCACCGCCGACTTTTCCCCGATCATGCAGCCCAGCGCATAAGTGGAATCCGTGGGATAGACGATCACCCCGCCGTCGCGAAGAATCTTCACCGCCTGATGGAGCAGCCGCTTCTGCGGCGTCTGCGGGTGGATCTCGAAATACTGGCTCATGCGTCCCTCCTCTGCCGATTGATGCAGCCGCCGGCGAACCACCCGCGCGCGCTGCTGTCCATCCTGCCACGACCAGGATGGAGGCGCGGTCGCCGGGCGGCGACGGTATGCTAAGCTCTGCCGCTGTCAGGTCCTACTGATCACGAAAACAGTCTGGCACAGGAGGGAGCCCCCGAACCATGTACTACGCCATCATGTCGCAGGATGTGGAGAACAGTCTGCCGCTACGCCAGCAGGCACGCCCGGCCCACCTGGAGCGCATCGAACAGTTGAAGGCGGAAGGCCGGCTGCTGATCGCGGGGCCCTTCCCCGCGCTTGACACGCCCGACCCGGGCGAAGCGGGCTTCACCGGTAGCCTGGTGGTTGCCGAATTCCCGTCGCTGGATTCAGCCCGCGCCTGGGCCGATGCCGACCCATACGTGGCCGCCGGCGTTTACGCGCAGGTGACTGTCAAGCCCTTCCGCAAGGTGCTGCCATGAACGAACAGCGTGTACGAATGATCCAGGAGCGCCTGCAGGACGCCATGCCGGTGGAGCACCTGGAGGTGGACGACGAATCCCACCTGCATGCCGGCCACGCGGGCGCCAAGGACGGCCGCGGCCATTTCCGGGTCCTGGTGGTGAGCGAGGCCTTTGCCCACCGGTCACCGCTGCAGCGCCACAGGCTGGTCTATGACGCCATGGGCGAGGCCATGGAAACGGATATTCATGCGCTGGCCATCCGGGCCATGACACCCCAGGAACACCAACAGGCAGCCGGCGCCTGATCAGGATTCGGACATGATGCGTAACTGGGTACTCTGTCTCGGCCTGCCCCTGCTACTGGCCTGCAACCCGTCTGCCGACGAGCAGCAGGCGCCGGATCAGGCGGGCAGCACGGCGTCGCTCATCGAGCATGAGCATGAACGCGTGCTGGCCGTGGTCAACGGCGAGGTGGTCACCGAACCCATGCTCGCCATGCATGCCCTGCGCCGCAGCGGCATGGACCTGGACGAACTTTCGCCGGACGACTGGGAAACCCTGTTGCTGGAACTGGTGGAGTTGACCCTGATCTCGCAGAACGCCCAGCAGCAGGAACTGGATCAGGACCCCATGGTGCGCGCCCGCATCGAGAACATGCAGCGGGCGCTGATGGCGCAGGCCGCCTTGCAGGACCTGCGCACCGAACCGGTTACGGAATCCGAACTCGACGCTGTCTACGAAGCCAGGTATGCCGGGCGAACAAGCACGGAGTACCATGCCAGGCACATTCTGGTGGAGGATGCCGCCCATGCCCGGGAACTGATCCGGCGCCTGGATGACGGCGCCGATTTCAAGGAGCTGGCACAGCTGCATTCCACCGGGCCAGGCGCTGCCGACGGCGGTGACCTGGGCTGGTTCACCCCGGAGCAAATGGTGCCGCCGTTCGGCAGGGCAGCCGCCGAGCTGTCGGTGGGCGAGCATTCACGTGAGCCGGTGGAGACCCAGTTCGGCTGGCATGTCATCCGTCTGGAAGACACCCGCGAACAGCAGCCGCCATCACGGGACGTCCTGCGTGACGAACTCGAACAGCAGGTATTTCGGCAACGCATGGAGCAGTACGTGAAACGCCTGCGCGAGGACGCCGAGGTGAAGCTCTACCGCCAGGCCGCAGAAGACTGACGCCGCCCAAGGGCGGCGCACCGATCAACCCTGATCCAGCAGTTCCAGTAACGCGCCCTCGTCCAGCACGGGCACCTCCAGTTCGCGCGCCTTGTCGAGCTTCGAGCCGGCACTCTCGCCCGCGACCACGTAATCCGTCTTCCGGGACACGCTGCCAGTGACCTTGCCACACAGGGCCTGGATCCGTTCCTTGGCCTCATCACGGGTCATGCGCTCCAGGGTGCCGGTCAGCACGAATGCCTTGCCCGCCAGCGGCTGCGGCCGGGCGGTGCGTTCGATGGTCGGCCAGCGCACGCCTGCCTCACGCAGCGCGGCGATGACCTCCCGGTTGTGCGGTTCCGCGAAGAAGTGGGCGATCGCCTGGGCCACCACCGGTCCCACATCCGGCACCGTCACCAGTTCCTCCTCACTGGCGGCCATGATCGGATCCAGGTCGCCGAAGTGCTCGGCCAGACGCTGGGCAGTGACCTCCCCTACATGCTGGATACCCAGGCCGTACAGGAACCGTGGCAGCGAGGTGTCCCGCGCCCGCTCAAGCGCGGCCAGCAGGTTGTCCGCCGAGCGATCCCCCATGCGCTCCAGCCCGGCCAGGGTGGCGTGCTCCAGGCGGAACAGCTCGGCCGGCGTGCGCACCAGTTCCCGATCCACCAGTTGCTCGACGATTTTCTCCCCGAGGCCGTCGATATCCAGGGCGCGGCGCGAGGCGAAATGCAGAATGGCGCCGACCTGCTGGGCCGAACAGACCAGCCCGCCCTGGCAGCGGTGGTCCACCTCGTCATCCAGCCGCAGCACTTCCGAGCCGCACACCGGGCAGGACTCCGGCATCTCCCATGGAACTGACTCGGCGGCACGCTGCTCCAGGTTGACGCCGGTGATCTCCGGAATCACGTCCCCTGCCCGGCGTACCATCACCGTGTCGCCCACGCGCACGTCCTTGCGCCGCAGCTCATCCATGTTGTGCAGCGTGGCGCGACTCACCGTGACGCCACCCACTTGCACCGGCTCCAGGTCCGCAACCGGCGTGATCACGCCGGTGCGCCCCACCGACGGAATGATGTTTCGCACCCGCGTGGTGGCCTCGCGCGCCGGCAGCTTGTACGCGATGGCCCAGCGCGGCGCACGGGCCGTGAAGCCAAGTTGCTCCCGCGCCTCCAGGTCATCCACCTTGAAGACCACGCCGTCGATTTCATAATCCAGCGCGTCCCGGCGTTCCACCAGCCGCTGGTAGAACGCCAGGCAGGCATCCAGACCTTCCAGTTCCCGGATCTCGTCGTTGACGCGGAATCCCCAGGCGCTCAGCTGCTCCAGCACGTCGTGGTGGCTGTTTCCCAGCGGCTCGCTGCAGGCGCCCACGCCGAAGGTGAAAAAGGTCAGCGGCCGGCGGGCGGTTTCGCGGGAATCCAGCTGGCGCAGGCTGCCCGCGGCGGCATTGCGGGGATTGGCGAAGGGTTTCTGCTCGGCCTCCAGCCGTTGCCGGTTCAGCCGTTCGAAATCCCGCTTGCGGATGACCACCTCGCCGCGGACATCCAGCCGCTCCGGCACCGCATCGCCACGCAGGCGCAGCGGCACGCTGCGCACCGTGCGGATATTGGCGGTGATATCCTCGCCGCTGCGGCCGTCCCCGCGGGTGCCCGCCTGCACCAGCACGCCCTGCTCATAACGGATGCTCACCGACAGCCCGTCAAGCTTGGGCTCGCCCACGTAACGCACACGGCCCTGATGCGCCAGGCGTTCGCGGATGCGGCGGTCGAAATCCACCAGATCCTGTTCCTCGAAGGCGTTGTCCAGGGACAGCATGGGCACATCGTGCTGTACCGTGCCGAAGGCGCTGAGCGGCGCCGCGCCCACCCGCTGACTGGGTGAATCGGCAGTGAGCAACGTCGGCCAGTGCTGCTCGATGGCGAGCAGCTCGCGCATTAGCGCATCGTAGTCCGCGTCGGAGATCAGCGGATTATCCAGCACGTAGTACTGGTAGTTATGCCGGTCGATTTCCTCGCGCAGGGCTGTCAGGCGTTCGCGGGCGGCGTTTTCGCTCTCCGGCAACGCGGGATCTGCCATGGTGGTCTATATCCTCTAAATGGAATGTCTCAGGAACTTTGCGTCGCGGCCGTCAATCCAACTGCCAGGGCATGGGCGCTCGCGGCCGACGCGGCTCGATGCCATGCCTGGCGGTCAATGACCACCGAGCCTGTCGGCCGCATGAGGCGCAACGCGTTTGTGCAGGCCATTTCCATGGGGGCTCCTTATGGCGGACAAGTCTCGGAATCAGAACGCTTTCGTCAACTCGCTGGTCAGTTACACGCGGGAACACAAGGCCAGGCATTGGGAAGGCACCTTTGACCAGTTCCTGCGCGATATCTTTCCCAATCAGCCGGCGGCACTCGCCCGTAACGCACACCAGTACTGCTGGGACATGATTCGCTGGCACGGCGCGGAGCGCCCGGAGTCCGGCGAACAGTTTACCCGCTACGGCCTGTTTGATCAGGACCTGTTCGGCATGGAGGAATCCCTGGAACGGGTGGCCAACTACTTCAAGGCCGCCAGCGAGGGCTCCGAAGTGGGCCGGCGCCTGTTGCTGCTGCTGGGTCCGCCATCCGGCGGTAAATCCAGCCTGGTCACGCTGCTCAAGCGCGGGCTGGAGGAATACAGCATGACCGACGACGGGGCCCTGTACGCCATCAAGGGCAGCCCCATCCACGAGAACCCCCTGCTGCTCATCCCCCACAGCAAGCGCGCGGAACTCCGGGATACCTATGGCGTGAGCATCGAGGGTGAGCTCTCGCCCTATACCCGCGCCGTGCTGGAAGAGGACTACGAAGGTGATTTCACCCGCATGCCGGTGGAACGCATCTTCATCAGCGAGGCCGGCCGCGTGGGGGTGGGCACCTACGCCCCGCATGACCCGACCACGGCGGACATCGCCGACCTGGTGGGCTCGGTGGACCTGGCCAAGGTGGCGGAGTACGGCGACGAGGGTAATCCGCGGGCCTGGTCCTGGTCCGGGGCCGTTTACGCGGCCAGCCGCGGCATGCTGGAGATGATCGAAATCCTGAAAGTGAAGCGGGAGTTCCTGTACCTGCTGCTGACCCTGACCCAGGAGAAGAACATCAAGGTCTCGCGCTTCCCGCTGATCCACATGGACCAGACCATCGTGGCACACACCAACCTGGCGGAATTCCGCAAGTTCCTGCAGGAAAAGGAAAACGAGGCCCTGCTGGACCGCATGGTCATCATTCAGGTGCCCTACACGCTGCGTTACACGGATGAGGCCCGCATCTACCACAAGCTGACCTCGTCCACCCCCACCTTCCAACAGGTGCACCTGGACCCGCACGCCCTCAAGGTGGCCGCGGTGTTCGCCGTGCTGACCCGTCTGCGCCCGTCGGAGCGGCCGGACCTGGACCTGAGCAAGAAAGTGCGCATCCATACCGGCGACGATGTGGAAGGCGTCTCCCCCACCGATGTGGAAAAGATCCGCAACGAGCATCCGGACGAGGGCATGGACGGCGTGTCACCGCGCTTCGTGGTCAATGCCCTGGCCGGCGCCATCAGCCGCAGCGAACACCACAGCCTCACCTCGCTGGACGTGCTGCTGGCACTGAAGGACACCATCGATTCCGATGCCCGCATGGATGCCAAGCAGAAAAAGGCGTGGATGGATCTGCTGATCATCGCGCGCAAGGATTTCTTCAACCGCTGGGTCAAGCAGGACGTGCACAAGGCTCTGTTCGTCTCCTTCGAGGAAGAGGCACAGGACCTGCTGGACAAGTACCTGGACGAGGTGGAAGCGGTGCTGGACAACCGCCACGTCACCGACCCGATGACCGGCGAGGAACGGGAGGCGGATGAACGCTTCCTGCGCGGCGTGGAGGAGAAGATCGGTATCTCCGATGCCGGCAAGCACTCCTTCCGCCAGGAAGTGGTGCGCAAGGCCATGGGGGCCTACAAGCGCGGCGAGCAGTTCAGCCTCTCCAGTCACACCCGGCTGCGCGAGGCAATTGAGCGCTACCTGTTCGAGGAGCGCCGCGATGTGCTGCGGCTGGTGACCTCATCGGCGCGACCGGACGAGGAATCACGGCGCAAGATCTCCGCCGTGGAGGAACGGCTGATCTCCGACTACGGCTACGATACGCATAGCGCCCGGGAGGCCCTGAGCTACGTCACCACGCTGCTGTCGCAGGAATAGCAGACCGGCTTTGCCCTGGAGGGCGGGAATGGCAGACAACGACCGGACCGAAATCTCCAGCAGCGCCAGCCAGCACCGCTGGTACGAGCTGTTCTCCCGCGGAGCACGCGACTGGCTGCGGCATAACCAGAAGGTGCGCGACTCGGTACGCGAGCAGCTGCCGGATCTGGTGGCCGGCACCGACATCCTCAGCCGCCCGGGAGATCGTACCGTGCAGGTACCGGTGCGTTTCCTGGAGCATTACCGCTTCCGGCTGCGCGACCAGCACCAGCAGGGCGGCGTGGGCCAGGGGCCGGGGGAGCCGGGTGACGTGTTCCGCCGCGGTCAGCCGGGCGGCGGCACCGGCGAGGGCGGCGCCGGCGGCAGCGGCGAGGGGGAAGTGCGCTTCGTGCTGGAGCTGAAGGTGGACGATATCGTGGACTGGCTTTGGGAGGAGTTGAAACTGCCCGACCTGAAGCCACGGACCACGGACGCGCTCACTGACGAGGACCTGGTCCGCGAGGGATGGGACCGGCGCGGCCCGCGCGCCCGCCTGGACCGGCGGCGCACCCTGCGGGAGGCGATCAAGCGCCGTATCGTGCGGCCGGAGCAGCCGGCTTTCACCGACGACGACCTTCGCTACCGGCAACTGGCCCGCCGCAAGCACCCGGCGGTGAATGCCGTGGTGGCCTTCGTGCTGGACGTCTCGGCCAGCATGGATCCGGGGCGTCGCAAGCTGGCCAAGGCTTTCTTTTTCTGGGCCACCCAGGGGCTGCGGCGTCAGTACGGCAACCTGGAAACCGTCTTCGTGGCGCATACCAACGAGGCCTGGGAGTTCGACGAGGAGAGCTTTTTCCAGGTCACGGCCACCGGCGGAACGGTCGCCTCCAGCGCGTTCCGATTGGTACGCGACATCTTCGCCGACCGCTACCCTCCCGGTCACTACAACCAATACGTGTTCTACGCCTCGGACGGCGACAACTTCGCGGATGACCGCCAGGCCGCCGAATCCCTGCTGATGGAACTGGCCGAACAGGTCAACTTCATGGGGTTCGTGGAAACCCCGCAGAACCGGTTCGAATCCTCCCGATCGGAGACCGGCCGCCTGTTCAAGTCACTGGAGGCGCGAAACCACCCGGTGGCCAGCTTCACCGTGCATGGGGATACGGACATCTGGGAGGCGATCCGCGCCTTTTTCCAGCGGCAGGCGGCCGCCTGAATCGACGGAGGCAGCATGAGCGAGGGACACCACGGTCACCAGCACCCGGGCGGCTGCCCGCAGGCGGACAATGCCGAACTGGCCCGCTACGTACCACGCTTCGAACGGATGGCCCGGGATCACGGGCTGAGCTTTTATCCGGTGGACTTCGAACTTGTGCCCAATACCTTCATGATGGAGGTGGCGGTGTACGGGCTCCCGGTACGCATGCCCCACTGGTCCTTCGGCGTTCGTTACATCTACCAGTACGTACAGCACCGCATGGGCAACAGCCGGATCTTCGAGGTGGTTTTCCCCGGCGACCCCAATCGCGCCTACCTGGTGGACGCCAATGCGCTCGCCGAGAACACCCTGGTCACGGCCCACGTACTGGGCCATGCCGATTTCTCCCGCAACAATACGCTGTTCGACCGCATGCAGCACGAAGTGGGCTATCACATCGTGGAGCAGGCGGCGGCACGGGCGCAGCGCATTCAGGCCGCCATTGAGCAACACGGCACGGAACGGGTGGAGGCCACGCTGGACGCGGCCCTGGCGCTGGAACAGCACATCGATGTGAATCAGCCCCTGCATCGCCAGCCGTACCCGGAGATGCTGCCGGCCGAAGCGGAGCGCCAGCCGCGGGATGCCTTCGAGGCCCGCTTCCGAGAACTTCCGGGGGAACAGCGCCCTCCCGCCCGCGACGCGCGCCGCGCGCCAATACCGCCGCACCCGGAATACGATCTGTTGTGGTTCATCGCCCGCTACGCGCCGGAACTGGAGGACTGGGAACGGGACATCTTCCT
>LFIK01001243.1_pt1 | contig 20012 bp, 19 predicted proteins | sample 643401 | NCBI WGS metagenome assembly LFIK01 (sample SAMN03777447, study PRJNA286221) | soda lake metagenome | biome: soda lake; feature: Kulunda steppe; material: water; isolation source: sample T5-Br brine of Lake Tanatar-5 | place: Russia: Kulunda steppe | collected 2010-07
ACGCCGTCGGCCGGTATCCGTTACAGAAAGAACCTCTACCCGGGACACGAAGCTATGGTCTGCCATAACTCCATGCTCTTATCCGACATCAACCATCAGCGGCAGACGGCCTTCGGCGGAGGGATACCGTTACGGAACATTGCAGCTGGATTATCCGGCCAATTCGGGCCGGGGCGACGAAGTTCATTTGTAGGTGCACGATTATGGGCGCGATGTTGCCAGTTCGAACGGTCCAACCCATCCCGCAATCGGCCAAGGTCATCAGCATCCCACCTTGGACCACTCCGCGTCTGTTGCGGTGGCGATCGTCCGGGTGAAATGCGTAAACGTTGTCCTTAACAGTATGCTTTAAAACTGGACCAGTGTGGACGAGGAAACCTCCGGAGTCCAGAATACACCAATCGCCGCATTGTTCTGCGAATTTCTCCTGATCAGCGATTTTCACCTCGCCTCGGCCTTTCGACGCGGAATTAGGCGGGAACATTTTCCATATGCCCGTCGCCGTTGCGACGAGACGGCCCTCCTGCGAAAGCTCGGATTGCATGAAAGACATCGAGCGGTTCCGATGATATCCTCGACACTCCGCTACGACCAGCGAGCCTGCGCGTGCGTCATCGATGAAGTTAACATTTAGTTGTGCCGTAGCCGACCGGGCGACGGGGTCGTCTGCGCGGGCCGTCGAGCCCATCGCCCGATCAGCAAGGGTCATAATCATACCCCCTTGCGCCATTCCCCGTAAATTTAAGTGGCGCTCGTCCACCGATAAAGCATAGAGATGAAGGTCCAAATTCGTATGGCGCATAATCGGGCCAATATGTCCGACGAATCCATCATCGGGTTCCTCGACCCAGTTGGTCGCGTTCGTCTCGATGGGCAACATGATCTTATCGTTCTCCGATGTGATTGTTAAATTTTCGGATGAAAGTTTACTATGATCATGGTGTGAAGAATGTCTATCCAGTTTACTCCCAATCTCACTATATCAAAAGTTGCCATTTATCAGATGAGGAGCCACTGTGGAAATTCATGTTCGGCAGATCCTTACCTTTTGGAAACGCTTTAGGATTCTTATCAACCTTCTTCTGACAACGCGGCATACAAGCGCGACGATCTCCTTGTCGGGTGCAAGGCATGGTAGCTTATACGCGTTAGCCGAAGGCTCGCCGAAAACTCTGGGGTCAACGCCGCACTAACCAGCAAGCGAGCCGATACATCGGTGCGCTCATGACTACGATTAGGAAGATTCGGATTACGTGGAAAGTTGTCACAGCGGGAACGTTCAGCGCAAGATTGCTGGCGATAATACTCATCTCAGCAACGCCGCCTGGGACCGTCGCAAGCACAAGGGAAGAAAACTCAATTGGCATGACGGCACTTAATGCTAAAGCCAATGCGAGATTAAACGCAATGAGCAAGAGTGTTCCAATGATGGCGAGCGGCAAAAATCGTTTGAGGCTTACAAGCAGCCCCCGATGCAGGCGGGCACCTAGGGCCGTACCAATAAGCCACTGCCCGGCATCGGCAACAATGCTGGGTAGGGCGAGGCCGCCTTCCCAAAGGGCGAACCCAGCACCGGCGAAAAGGCCGGCGAGAAACCAGCTGTTCATCACGCGTGCGCGGGATAGTAGCAGCGCAATGGTGAAGGCGACGACGAAGACAAGCAAGATCACCGGAATGCGGGAAATGTGTGCGTCGAGCTTCCCCGAGCCTCCATCCAATTCGGCACCCGCGAGTATGAATGCGAACGGTACAACGAAGACGATGATGGTTAGGCGGAGCGTTTGAGCTGCAGCGACTAGACCCGGTTGGCCACCGAATCGCTCTGCAAGAACCGACATTTCGGAGACGCCGCCAGGCAGACTCGCAAAATAAGCGGTTGTCCGATCGACGCCGCTTAGTTGGGATAGGAACATGGCGAGCGCACCTGCCGCGGAGACTGAAGCAACTGCCGCGATAACCATCATGATGATGTGCTGCGAGAGCTCTTCGGCTGCGTCCATTGTGAAATATAGTCCTACGGCCACGCCGAGTATCACTTGTCCCAGCTCACGCGCCCGCTGTGGCACTTGTGCGCACCCGGTCGTTACCTGGAGGAGCGCAACGCTCGCAATGGCACCGAGCAGATAAGGTAGAGGGGCATTTAAACCAACAGCGAGAAGACCGCCTCCTAAGCCGACGACTAAACTGATCAGGATGCGGTGGATCGCCAAGGCGTTCATGTTTTTTCTCGACGGTTAATGTCTTTGTCGGGCGGGGCGATCGGCAGGTAAACTAGTGCGCCATTACAATTGTACCGAATTCCAATAAGGTTGTAGAAGTAAGTATGGTACTGCATAAAAAAACGAGCCTGTTTCAACTCCGATCCGTTGTCGTATTTGGATTTGGATGGTAAAAATATAAAATCTAATTCGTTCAGGCGCCGCTGGAATACATTAATATAGCGCACAAAAATTGTTTTGTTCAGCATTAGAACAATAGCGCCGCTTGTCATGCAGTGCCGCGGTGCGAGCGTTCTGCCGCTGCCGTGCGGAAAATAGCCTAGCTTGGCGGCGCCATTCTGGACCAACGCTGGTAAGACATTACTGACAGTCTGCGAGAAATTCCAGATTTGAGATACCGTCGCCCTTGAGCGCCTCACCGCCTTTGGACAATCAGCTATCGAAATTGAGCCGCCACCTGATCGCCGCAGTCGTCGTTGCTGCTTGTTTTCGATCACCAATTTCGGCTCCCATTCATTTTGTCTTGACAGCCAATTCTGCAAACGCTTACATCGCGTCAGCCGCACATTGTAAACGCTTACAAAAACAAAGCAACTGATCTTTCAACCAGCAGACTTGATGAGTGAAGTCCTAATATGAGGATGGGCGCCATGCGAGAGCCAGTGGCAAACTTTTGTCTGTTAACCGCCGCCGCCCTGATTCCAGTTCCGGGTACCGCGCAAGCTGAGAAATCGGAGTGCGATCTTATGCGCCAGCTAACGACCTCTGGTTTTTTCAGTCCGGGCGCCCCTAGCGCTGCCCAAGAGCTTGCCCTCCAGGCGGTCATAGAGGGTGCTTCGGAAACTCCCGTCAGATCGATCTGCACATGGCTCGTCGTTGAGGCAGCAACAAACCTGCCGAGAAAGTCAGCGCATGCAGTCGAGGTCACGGCCGGGCATCAACTTGATAAGGGTATGGCAACGTGTGTCGGCTCGGCGATGTAGTCAACGTTAGCGTCCGCGAGATAGCGGAGCTTATCGATAAGGTTGTAGTGTAATGCCTAATGTGAAACCTACTGCTATATCGAAGCCGTTAATCGCTGTCCTGCCCGGCGATGGGATTGGACGCGAAATCATACCGCAGGCGGTCGCCGTACTTCGAGCGCTTGAGCTGGACGTTGTTATAGAAGAAGCGCCGGTCGGCGGTGCCGGTTTGGATGCGAAGGGAGATCCGCTACCACCTGAGACGCTCGATCTAGCTATGCGCGCCGATGCCGTACTCTTCGGTGCGGTTGGCGGACCGGAGTATGACCACTGGCCGCGAACTAAGCGTGCCGGCTCCGGGCTCTTGCGGCTTCGGCGGGAGCTTGGCCTTTTCGCTAATCTGCGCCCCGCTCGTCTGTTCCCAACCCTTGTTGATAGCTCGCCCTTAAAGCCTCAGCTTTTGGATGGTCTGGATCTCCTCATTGTACGCGAGCTGATGGGAGACGCGTATTTTGGCGAGCCACGCGGCGAGCTTGCAGGCTCGCAACCGCGCCGCTTCGTCAACACAATCAGCTATGATGAGACTGAGATCCGGCGTATCGCGCACGTCGCTTTCGTGGCGGCACGAAGGCGCCGCCGCCGACTCGTTTCGGTTGATAAAGCAAATGTGCTAGAAACAATGGCGTTCTGGCGCGATATTGTCGAAGACGTCGCTCGCGACTATCCCGATGTCGAGTTCTCCCACCTTTTTGTGGATGCTGCCGCGATGGCATTGATCAAACGTCCGGCGCAGTTTGATGTCATTCTAACCGGAAATATGTTTGGTGACATTCTATCAGACGCAACCGCAGCACTAGTTGGCTCGATCGGCCTAATGCCATCGGCCTCATTCGGCTCGGGGAACAAGGGGCTTTATGAACCAATTCATGGCTCAGCGCCCGACATCGCGGGCCGTGGAGTTGCCAATCCAATCGGTGCGATTCTTTCAGCTGCAATGATGCTCCGATTAAGTCTCAATCGTTCTCACGAGGCGGACCGCATTGAATCGGCGGTAAATTGTGTACTCGAGAATGGACTTCGAACTCCCGATATCGCGACACCGGCTACAACCGTGGTTGGCACCGCGCGGATGGGCGAAGCCATCGTGAACGCTCTCTCGGTAGGAGCTCGCGCGGCAGACATTCGCTTCGCGGGTAGCCCCAAATCGCAGCCTACATACGAAGGCGGGAATACAAGATGAATGGTTCGGGTCCAGCGATAGTCATCACTGGTGCCTCGCGTGGCATCGGCGCTGCGGTTGCCCGGCTCGCCGCCGAGCGCGGCTTCCGTGTTTGTGTTAACTATAACTCTCATGCATCAGCGGCCGAGGCTATCGTAGCAGATATCTGTGCCAGAGGCGGCCAAGCTTTTGCCTTTGGTACGAGCACCGGAGATGATGATGGGGTCAAAGACATGTTCGCCGCCGTGCATGAGCGTTTCGGCGGGCTTGACGCTCTTGTAAATAATGCAGGAATATACGGTGAACCGAGAGCTATCGAGGAGATCAGCGTCGACGAACTGCGGGCTATCTTCTCGGTTAATGTAATCGGGTACTTTCTTTGTGCACGTGAAGCATTCCGCTTGATGTCTCGCGCAAACGGTGGTCGTGGTGGCCGGATAGTCAACGTCTCCTCTATCGCTGGCAGTAACGGCGGCTCGCAAGGGCGTTGCCCCTATGCGGCTACGAAGGGTGCTGTCAACACGCTCTCGCTGGGACTGTCAAAGGAAGGCGCTCCACTCGGGATAACGAGTAACGTATTTTCCCCGGGCTTGACCCGCACCGAACTGAATCCACCAGGGCGAGTTGAACGTCTGGAGACATCGATACCGCTCGGTCGGGCCGGGACACCTGAAGAGATGGCCGCGGGCATTCTCTGGCTTCTATCTGAAGAGGCGGCCTATTGCACAGGGATGGAGATCAAGATGTCCGGTGGCCGCTAAACTTTGAATTCCAAGACGCAAGGGTCCAGACTTCGGTAACGGAGCAGTCCTCGTCAAGGCAAAATTGATGCAGTGAGCTACTCCCCGAAATTCAGAAACTGACATAAGGTAATTTTGCGGTCTGCTCCTCTTCGACGAGAAGGAGATCAGAGATGTCGAAATGCAAGCAGCGCGCGCCTGAGTTCAAGGCGAAGGTTGCTCTGGAGGCCCTGAAGGGCGAGGAGACTGCCGCCGAGCTGGCGAGCCGGTTCGGGGTGCATCCGACGATGATCCATCAATGGAAACGTGCCCTCCTCGACGGCGCGTCCGGCGTGTTCGAACGCGGGGCGCACTGGAAGCCCGAGATTGACGAGGCGCAGGTGAAGGAAATGCATGCCAAGAGCTGGGAGCTGGCGGTTGCCAATTCTTCTTTGGAAAGAAATCTCAAGCCGAGAATTGGGTAGTCTTGGGGCGGGAAGTGAGACGCAGCATGATCGAGCCCGATCACCCGCAGCTTTCGATCGGCTGGCAGTGCACGCTTTTGTCGATTGCGCGTTCGTCCTTCTACTACACGCCCAAGGGCGAGGCCGAGCAGAAGTGTCCGCCGTCAGCACCAATGGCACAGTTTTGAGGTTGTGATGTGAGGAGGATTGGGCTTGATCGTAGTGACGAAGGAACGAAGATGAAGCCCCAATCCTCCTTAAAAATTTCCCGGTGAAGGCCTCTGCCGAGCGGGTGGTGAAGGACATCCGGCGGCAGACCCGCCGGCATTTCTCGGCCGAAGACAAGATCCGGATCGTGCTCGACGGCCTGCGTGGCGAAGACAGCATTGCCGAGCTGTGCCGCAGGGAAGGCATTTCGCAGAGCCTATACTACACTTGGTCGAAGGAATTCATGGAGGCCGGCAAACGCCGCTTGGCGGGCGATACCGCTCGTGCTGCCACCACCGATGAGGTGAAGGATCTGCGCCGTGAGGCCAGCGCACTGAAAGAATGCGTGGCTGATCTGACGTTGGAGAACCGTCTGCTCAAAAAAAGCATGATTGCGGATGGGGGCGACAACGCATGAGGTATCCCGCATCGGAGAAGCTCGAGATCATCCGGATCGTCGAGCAGTCGCACCTGCCCACCAAGCAGACGCTGGACAAGCTCGGCATCCCGCGCCGGACCTTTTACCGCTGGTATGACCGCTGGCGCGAAGGCGGTCCCGAGGCACTGGAGGATAGGCTCTCGGCGCCGAGCCGTGTGTGGAACCGCCTGCCTGCAGATATCCACCACCAGATCATCGAGCTGGCCCTGAAGCACTCCGAACTGAGCCCAAGGGAGCTGGCCGTCCGGTTTACCGACGAGTAGCGTTACTTCGTGTCAGGGGCCAGTGTTTACAGGCTACTGAAGGCTCATGATCTGATCACGAGCCCGGCCTATGTCGTGATCAAGGCCGCCGATCGCTTCCATACCCAGACAACCCGCCCCAACGAGATGTGGCAGACCGATTTTACCTACTGTGCGCCTCGCCCCACGGTTGGGGGAGCGTATGCCTGGAATGCAAGAGAGAAAGGAGGAAACTGTGAATGCCTTGCCTCCTGCTGTGAGGGGGCATGAGCCCAAGCGGCGGTGACCTGCCGTCAACTGGCAGGGTGACGTAGCCCGCAGGTAAAGGGGATTGAGGCGAAGCCGTTACGCCGAGATGGTCCCCGAGGCTGAAGTATCGGAAGGTTGAGGAACACGAACCGGTTAACCCGCATCTGAGGGCTGAAATGTCGCCTTCGCCTACACGGCTTAACAGGCGAAATGCCGATGATATCGCCGGAGACGTATGTCGGCGATACCCGAATGCAGGCGTACACATAGCTCGCCTGCAGGGCGTCATGGGAAGAACGCAGCCAGACCATGGCATCGGCATCGACTTGCGGAAAGCAAGGGAAAAGACTGCGACCGGCAACCTCACCGATACGATGACGTCCAGCATATGAACGAGGGAAGGCATGATGGAATGACAATGATGCTCTGCATCGCAAGGGAGTTGACCCTGACGTCCATCGTGCTGGCGGAGTTCCCGTAGTAGTCCGCGGCAGGGAAAGCCTGCCACATGGCGAAGGGGGACAGTTCAAGCTGCTTGAAGTGCAAACTACCTGACCAAATGAGGTGAAGACCTTTGATAATCAGCGAAATGCAGCACAAGCTCGCAATGTGGGCCGAGGGAGATCCGAATCGAAGGTTCGATCGTCTCCTCCGGCTGATTGCCAACCGGGAGTGGCTCGCCGAGGCTGCTCGGATCGTTCTGGCGTCGAGTGGCGCCCGGACGCCGGGCATCGACGGAATGGACAAGCAACGCTTGCAGGTCAGACTGGATCAGCATCTGGAAGACCTGCGGGCATGCCTGCTGGCGGGAAGTTACCACCCTCAGCCGGTCAAGCGGATCTATATCCCGAAATCCAACGGCAAGCTGCGCCCACTGGGTATTCCGACCCTGACGGATCGCATCGTCCAACGCGCCATGCTGATGGCCATGGAGCCGATATGGGAGAGCGACTTCCATCGCCTTTCCTACGGCTTCCGGCCTGAACGCAGCGTGCATCATGCCATCCGCACCGTGAGGATACAGCTTCAGGATGGAGCCGATACGACGAGTGGCCGCTGGATCATTGAAGGTGATCTGGCAAGCTACTTCGACACGGTCCATCACCGACAGCTGATCCGCTGCGTGCGGCGGCGGGTGCAGGATGGAAGGTTCGTCGGTCTCCTCTGGCGGCTCCTGAAGGCAGGCCACATCGACCGTGGTCTGTTCGCGGCCTCAAGCGAAGGCGTTCCGCAAGGTGGCGTGCTGTCACCGCTCCTGTCGAACATCATGCTCCATGAGTTTGATGCGTGGCTGGATGCGAAATACCTGAGCAAAAAGGCCCGCAAGGACCGCTGGGCGTGGAACTTCGGCATCCAGCTAGGCCGCCCCATCACGGTTCGTGAGAACCGGCAGTGGAAACCGGCCGTCGCCTATTGCCGATACGCTGACGACTTTGTCGTCATCGTAAAAGGGACCAAGGCTCAGGCAGAGGAAATCCGCGAAGAATGCCGGGCGTTTCTGGAGGGCAGGCTGAAGTTGACGTTGAATATGGACAAGACCCATATCACCCACGTCAACGACGGCTTTGTCTTTCTGGGACACCGGATCATTCGCAAACGGGGGGCGCACGGACGCATGTCCGTCGTCACGACGATACCCAGGGAAAAGGCAAGGGGGTTTGTCCAAAAGCTCTCCAAAACCTTATCCGGCAATCATAGTGTCAGCACGGTTGACATGATCGCCAGCCTGAACCGCCAGTTGGCGGGATGGGCGGCGTTCTACAAGTTCACCGACTTCACAGCGTACGTGTTCCGGCGCATCGACCATGTCGTATTCTGGAAAACGGCGCATTGGATGGGGCACAAATACCGGTGCCGCATCAAACTCTTGATGCGGAAATGGTACCGCCCCCCGGAGCCGGGCAAGGCGAAAACCTGGCTCGTCTTCGGTCGGAATGAACGCGGTGACGCCATCGGCAAGGCGCTCAAACGGCTTGTCACAAGCCCCAAGGCGCAGTTCCGCTGGCGCAATCCGGAGAGAAACCCATACATCTTCCGGAAAGAAAACCGCAGCACCGTCACGTCGAACTACCATGATGTTGCAATGGCCATGGGCCAGGCATGAATGGAGAGCCGTATGCGCTGAAAGGTGCACGTACGGTTCGGGGAGGAGAAGCGCGAAAGCGCTTCTTACTCCACTCAAAATCATCGGCTGGGGCTGGATGTATCTGTCGACCGTGCTCGACGACTTCTCGCGCTACATCATCGCCTGGAAGCTGTGCACCAACATGCGGGCCGAAGACGTGACTGACACCCTGGACCTTGCTCTGGCAGGGTCAGGCTGTGACGGCGCCACGGTGCTGCATAAACCCAGGCTGCTCAGCGATAACGGCCCCAGCTACATCGCCGGCGAGCTGGCGGAATACATTGAGGACAGGAAGATGAGCCATGTACGCGGTGCCCCGTGTCACCCGCAGACACAGGGCAAGATCGAGCGCTGGCACCAGACCTTGAAAAACCGCATCCTGCTGGAAAACTACTTTCTTCCCGGCGACCTCGAAGCCCAAATCGAGGCCTTCGTCGAGCACTACAATCACCAGCGTTACCACGAGAGCCTGAGCAACGTTACACCTGCCGACGCCTACTTTGGCAGGGCACCAGCCATCATCCATCAACGTGAAAAGATCAAGCGACAGACCATCGAATATCGGCGCTTGCAACACCGCAAGCTCACCGCTTAACATCAACCCCTAGACGAAGCCCGCACTCCGCTAATCTACGCCGCGAGTTGCGCCAAATGTTCTGACGACGGACAATCTTCACTTCGAGGCGCGACCAAAAGATTCGCGAAAACAAAATTTAAAGCTAACCTCTACTCTTGATTCTGTTTTCCGACCTGAAAGTGTATCCAAGAGATACGTTGCTGCTGCCTCTCCAATTTCAGCCTTCGGCGTCCGTACGGTGCTGAGCGGCGGGTCTACTTGAGAAGCTATATCGAGATCGCCAAATCCCATTACAGAAAGATCCTCAGGAACCTTTATGTTTCTTTTGCGAGCTTCCGTTAAAACGCCTACTGCCAAAATGTCATTCCCGCATAATATTGCTGTTGGAAGTCTGTCGTTCTCTTGAAAACGTGCGAGTGCTTCGCCTCCTGCTTCGAATGTGTAGTTGCAATACATAATATTTTTTCTATCGAGTTCAATCTTATATTTTTTGAGAGCTTTTTTTATACCTTTTAAACGAGCAAAAACGCGGTCATTTGCATCTGAAAAACCAGTTATGACTCCAATATTTTGGTGGCCCAATCCTACAACATAATCAATAAGATCCTTCATCGCAATTTCATGACTAAAGCCACAGCAAGGATAAGTTGAATTCTTATTATATATCCACGTTGTAATAAAAGGTATTTCAGCTCGCTCGATCATTTCATAAAACTCATTATTGCGTTTTTGCCCAACAAGCATCAATGCATCGACACCATGCTCAAGCATAACTCGAGCTTGTGTAAATTCAAGTTCAGCATCATACTCCGAAGTTGCAAGCAGCAATGTATATCCGGAATCGCGGAGCTTTTTTTGAAATGCCATTACTTGACGTGAAAATATTGCATTCTCAAGAGTGGGAACTATTGCGCCAACGATAAGACTCTTGCGCGAAGCCAGAGCCCGACCTGCCCGATGTGGAATATAATTCAATTCCCTGATCGCTGTCTCTACCCGTTCACGGACGCCGGAACTTACCCGATTCGGATTCTGCATGTATCGGGATACCGACGCTGTCGATACACCCGCAGCCGTAGCTACATCGGAAATGCCTACACTGGGAGAGTGCGTACGACGCGACTTTCGGTTCTTTACTGCCACTCAAATCTCCAATTCATACGTCCCCTGTCGATTACCAATCGGCCACTATCGACGGAGGTTGAGGGACATAGTTTGTATGCCCGCAACCTGCTCACTCGGCCAGTACGAGCAAAGCATCCTTCGGAAGGCACAACTAAGCAAAATGCCCGGCCTAGTGGTGCAGGAAGGGTGGATTTTGGCAAATTATTACAAAAATCTACCATTGACAATCAGAAATGTAAGCGTTTACCGTGTAAGCGTTTACACAACTATAACCCTGGGAAACGGGGCAGGTCCTGGAAACGCTGTAACCAAGGAGGAAGCAAATGAGGCTTCTCACAGGCGTACTATGCCTTTCGTTAGGGGCTTCGATCGCCGCCGGCACGGCCGGCGAATCGAAAGCCGCCGAAAAGCCCGAAAACTATCTGTCTCGTCAGTTCACGTTTGTTGTGCCTTATGGCCCGGGCGGATTGACGGATGCCAGAGGACGCGCTTTTCAACCCGTTCTAGAGGAAATTCTCGACGTGCCCGTCGTAGTGCAGAACATCTCTGGCGCCGGAGCCCTTGTCGGAATCAACTACACCTTCTCGCGTCCATCAGACGGGACACATATCGTCACCGCAAGCGGTTCCGACGGACCGCACGCCCATTCCGTCCTTTCAGATTCCAATCTCGCATGGGAGTGGGAGGATTGGACGCCGATCGGCGAGTATGCTCGTTCTGTTCTGGGATTTGTCGCGCTGCGGGGCGGAGAATGGGATTCGCTCGAAGAAATGATCGAGCATGTACGGGAGAACCCCGGAGAGGTAACCCTTGCCTCGATTGGTCCCGGACGTGCTGACGACCTTTACATGCTTGAATTCATGGAAGCCTCCGATACACTTGGAAAGTGGAACTGGGTAACCTATTCGGGCTCAGGGGCAATTCAAACAGATCTTCTCTCCGGTGACATTGATGTCGGGTATCTGGGAGTCTCACGCGCCGACATGTTGGATCATCCTAACTTCGTGGTTCTTGCGCAGGGTATAAAAGAATCCGAGGTTCCTGACGACTGGGAGTTCCCTTGGCCGACCGTCGAAGCCGTTGTCGGTCAAGAGCTCGGTCTGATCGGCGCCAGCTATGCCGCAATATTCGTTAAGGCCGACACGGATCCGGATCGTGTTGAGTTCCTGAAATGGGCTTTCGAGGAGGCTGCAACACATCCAGAATTCATTCGCATCCGAAACGAATTCGGCGAACCTGCGTTGTGGAACGATGGTGAGACGGCACGGGAGCGTCTTACTGAAATGCATGAGCTGCTAAAAGAATATAAGCCATTACTTGTAGAGCACGGACAGCAATAAGAATCTCGCAACATGGTCGCTGCCAACAGTGCAGCGACCACTTAAAGTTGTCTATAAGTTTGGGGGAAGTTATGTACCAGGGGATCGGGGACGCAGTCTTATTTCTGCTTGATGTATCCAATCTGTCTTGGATCGCCTTTGGAACAGTTCTCGGGCTTGTCGCCGGAACGCTTCCAGGAGTCAGTGGCGTCGCAATGATGGCGCTTATCCTACCTTTTACATTCGGCATGGCCCCCGAAATTTCTGTCCTAATGTTGATTGGTGTCTATGCTGCGTCGACCTACTCCAGTAGTACAGGCGGAATTCTCTATAATATTCCAGGCGGAGCGGCAGGCATTCCGACCACGGTCGAGGGCTACAAGATTGCCATGCGTGGGGAGGGCGGAAAAGTCCTGAGCACCGATATTTACGCATCATTTATTGGATCGGTAATCGGGTTCATCGGTGCATTGATACTAACACCAATCTTCATTCAGATCGCGAGCAACCTCGGGACCGCCGAAAGGGGCCTGTTTGCGCTGCTCGCCCTCGTGCTCGTTGGAACCGGCGCCCTGTCGCGTGCCGACCCTGCACGCGGGCTTCTCGCCGTGGGTATCGGGCTCGTCGTGGGAACAGTAGGCATGCAGTCGACAACAGGTTACGTGCGGTTCGTCGGCGACTTCCCGCAGCTATGGGACGGATTTCACTTAGTCTGGATAATCGTTGGTCTGTATGCGATACCTCAGATATTCAGGCTTGCTTCGATTGAAAAATACTTCAATAAAACACGAAACATGAATCTCGATTACAGTGTTTGGCATGAATTTAAGCAGTTTCTTATTTATTTCCGGGAGAAAAAATACCTATTCTTGCGTGTCGGTGTGCTCGGTACCGTTGTTGGCGCGTTGCCTGGATTAGGCACGGTCGCAGCGTCCTGGCTCGGCTATCAGGAAGCTTACCGTAGCTCCAACAAAAAAGAAGAATTTGGCAACGGCTCACTCGACGGCGTTGCCGGTTCAGAGACCGCAAACAACGCAGCGGTGCCTACGACGCTTGTCCCTCTTCTGGCGCTCGGCATTCCGGGAAGTGCTGCAGCTGCACTTATACTGGGAGCGTTTCTCCTGGCAGGTGTGCATCCTGGCCCCCAGATGATGGATGTAAATCCGACGCAGATCTGGATAATCTTGCTTGGTCTATTCGTAACTGGGGCATTCTTTGTTATATTTGGCTTGCCATTCCATAAAGTGGTAATCTATGTAACAAAGGTTCGGCCAACTTATCTCATTCCAGCAATCGTCGCGTTCTCGGCTATCGGAACTTATCTTGCTACCGGTTTTGTTGAAGGAATATATATTGCGCTTGTAATAGGACTTGCTTCGATGTTAGTAGAGCGCCTTTATCTACCAATTGCGAATGTTTTATTAGGCGCGATCCTTGGGCCAACAATTGAGCACGAATTATTGACTGCGTTTAATATCGGTGGCATTGGGAGATTCTTTTCACCAGGCGCTGGATTTTTGCTTTCAATAATTGTTCTGATTATCATCGCAGGCTTTTACAAAAATTTTGTCCCAAGTTTAGTAGAGCTCTTCAAGGGAACATCCATTGATGATCTGATGCGCTCCAACCGACCCACCCCACTTCATGACATTCTGCTTGGCGCCAGCGCACTGGTAGCGGGCGGTATCGTCGCGTGGATTGCGTCTGGATACCCAGCTGCGCCCGCTGCGGTTCCTTATGCGGTGGCGGTTTATCTGGTTCTGCCCATGGCTACCTTGATATTGCTCAAAGGAATAATCGGGGCGGCCCGCGTGGGATTATACCGCTCGCCTTCTGAAGAGGAGCTTGCTGCTTCGCAACACGTCCAATTTAACTCTGTAACGATTGTTGTGATCTCAGCGGTGTGCGTGGCGATGCTCTCCGTGGAAGTTGTTGGATTTATTCCCGCGATTGTTGGTCTGATATTTATTGTTGGTATAACACTTCGGTCACGTATCATGAATCTGGTGATTTACGCTGCCTTCCTCTCTGGAGCGTTATACTTCTTCCTTTCGTTCTTCCGAATTCAGATGCCGGCGGGCCTGTTCTTGCCATGAGATTAAGGACTATAGAGAATTCCTCCGTATCGTGTCAAAAGGAGATCCGATCATGATCGACAGAAGCATATCAGGAAAGTACGCGGTTGTTGGTGTAGGCACCAGCGAATATGGAAATTTCCCGGATAAGGATGATTTTCATCTGGCGGCAGACGCCTTTGCGCAGGCAATCGACGATTCAGGTCTTGACAAGAACAAGGTGGATGGTCTCGGGATTTGCCGCGTTCCCCATTATGCACGAATGGCGGAGATCATCGGTATCCAGCCTCGCTGGACGATTCAGATGCCCCCGCATGGTCGTATGTCCGGGATCTCGATTCTCGAAGCACTTGCCGCTCTTGATGCTGGATACGCTGATTACGTAACGCTTCTCTATGCGAATATCGGGCGCTCAAGGCGTGTGCAATATGGCGGTGAGGAGTCGCCGAGCTTCTGGGATCCGTGGGGATTTACCTCTATGGGAGCTCTTCATGCTCTTCTGTTTCGAGAGCATATGGAAAAATATGGAACAACAACCAGGCAGTTGGCCGAAGTTTCCGTAGCCTTCCGGAAGCATGCGCTGCTGAACCCTTCTGCGGTCATGCATAAGGAAATGTCTATCGAAGATCATGAGTCGTCAAGAATGATTTGTGAGCCGCTTAGATTGCTAGATTATTGTCAGATAAACGATGGTGCCGTTTGTATCATCCTTACGTCTGCTGAACGTGCGAAAAATCTTCGTAAAAAGCCAGTCTATATAACTGGTGTTGGTGCTCAAGATTCTCTCATTAATGGTTCTTTACCTCAAGATGATTTTTGGTATGAGGCTTTAAATAAGGCTGGGAGTCAGTCATATGACATGGCTGGTGTTAAACCGGAAGATATAGATGCACTTATGGCATATGATAATTTTAGTCCGACCGTATTGTTTACTCTAGAGGGACTTGGTTTTTGCAAGCCGGGTGAGTCAGGTGCGTTCGTCGAAGGGGGGACACTTTCACTCGGCGGGGCACTGCCCACGAATACCGATGGTGGCCATCTTTCAAATTCATACATGCAGGGCTGGGCCCTCAATGTAGAGGCCGTACGGCAGATCCGCGGCGAGTGCGGAGCCCGTCAAGTCCCCGACTGTGAGATCGTCCAATACGCGGCGGCGACACCATGCACGCGCTCGATCATCTATCAGGCTATGTGAAGCGCTTTCGGAAGTCCAAATCAAGGGGTTATGATATGAAAACGTCCATTTCTCGTCCACTCCCGGCCAGAACCGCTGTCAGCGCTCCGTTTTGGGAGGCCGCCGATCGTCGAGAGTTTCGACTGCCCTATTGCGATAGTTGCGGGGAGACACACTTCCCACCCTCGCCCCGGTGTCCGCATTGTCTTGGAGATAGCTTTACGTGGCGGCAGGCAAGTGGAAAGGCGACGTTGATTTCCTGGATTGTTTTTCACCGCGCCTATTGGGACGGAGTGAAAGGTGATCTGCCGTATAACGTTTGTATCGTTCGTCTTACTGAAGGGCCACGAATGATCAGCAATCTCGTGGGTGAAGCGGAGAAGAACCCAAGTTACGGAATGGAGCTGGCGGTTAAGTTCAGTGATAGTTTTCCGGATTTAGTGCTTCCGGTTTTTGATGCTCAGTGATCACGACATTTGCAACAACACTTGTCGGTTGCCGTAAATCCTTCTTGGTTTGTCATAGCGGTGTCGTTCTTGACCAAGTTGGAAGCTTGTTACTCGCGACAAAAAGGGGCGTCATGGTATGGAACCTATGACTGAGAATATCGATGCGAAGCCGGGAATGCTTGATGGCCTGGTAGTCGTCGAAGTCGCTGATGAAATCGGTGAGTATGCCGGATTGATCCTTCGAGGTCTTGGCGCGCGCGTCATTAAAGTCGAGCCACCCGGTGGCAGTCCCACCCGCAAGATCGGGCCGTTTGTCGATGACGAGGATGACCCGGAGAAGTCTCTCTATTTTTGGGGATATAATCGGGGCAAGGAGTCTGTTGTTATTGATCTTCAGAATGCTGAAGAGCGGAAGAAACTGGATTCGCTGATTGCGCGTGCAGACATTTTCCTCGATGCGGAGGCGGGGACGCGGCACCGGGAGCCGGCGCTTCGCAGCGAAGCCCTGCGTTTGCAGTACCCTTCGCTGATAGTCGCGCGTATCACGCCATTTGGTGATGTCGGTCCATGGAAGGACTTCGAGGCCTGCGATCTGGTCCATCTTGCTCTCGGCGGGGTCATGATGAATTGTGGCTATGATCGGGGCCTTGACGGGGCGTACGATTTGCCACCGATAGCACCGCAGGTGTGGCATGCGTACCATATTACCGGTGAACAGATTGTCCTCGGTATCATTGCTGCCTTGATTCATCGGCATAAGACCGGCGAAGGGCAAGACGTATCCTGCGCTGTGCACGAGGCGGTTTCAAAGAATACCGAACTTGATCTGATGTCTTGGGTCATGCGCCGTGCGCCGCTCTACAGGCAGACCTGCCGCCATGCTTCAGAATTTCCCACCCGCGTTCCCAATATCAGTCATACGAAAGACGGTAGATGGTGTATTACTTGGGGAGTCTCTGCACGTGACAAAGCCGCACTCGTTCCGTTTCTCGAGCGCTGGGACATGCAGGGCGACCTGAACCCGCCGGACGGCGACGCGGATCTCAAGGCGCGCAATATTCCCGGGACAGCCAGTTCGAATGAGACGGATGCACATGTTCTGGAGGTCGTTCAGCGATTCGTACGATCGGCAACATATGAGAATCTTCCATGGGAGGAGGCGCAGAAAGCCGGTCTATTCTGGGCTCCGATCAGAAAACCTCATGAGAATGCTCTTGACGCGCACTGGCGCGCGCGAAAGACGTTTGCCGAGGTTGAGCACCCTGAACTGGATCGATCGTTTGTCTACCCGGTCAGCAAGTGGATAAGTTCGCAGACACAGTGGCAGACCGGGCGTCGCGCGCCACTCATGAATGAGGACTCGGATGTCCTCGACAGCTGGATTGCGGCGACAGGAGAGAAGAAGACGCTCCCTGCGCAGGCGAAGAGCGAACCAGTGCGATCCGAACTCGGGCAACCGTTTCCCTTGCAGGGTGTTCGCATTTTCGATTTTTCGTGGTTCCTCGCATCAGCGGGTGGGACGCGTATCGCCGCTTCGCTGGGTGCCGACTGCATCAAGGTCGAATGGAAGGATAATCCTGATACTCGGCTGGCAGCAATGGCGCCGATCGGTGGTCGAGAGGCGCGCGAACGCGCAACGGCGCCCCTTGAAGGTGTACGCGATTCAGATATGGGCGGACAATTCAACAACAAGAATCCCGGGAAGCGAGGCATGTCGCTCAATATCCGGCATCCGAAGGGGCTCGATATCGCGAAGCGGTTGATCAGTATTTCCGATGTGGTTGCAGAAGGCTTCTCGCCCGGGGTCCTCGACCGCCTCGGACTCGGCTATGACGTCCTTCGGGAACTGAAACCCGACATAATCTATACTCAACAGTCCGGAATGGGCTCGCAGGGTAAGTATGGACGTTTCCGCACAGTCGGTCCGGTGGCAGCTGCGTTTGCAGGTACATCTGACATGTCCGGAATCCCTGAGCCTGCAATGCCTGCCGGATGGGGTTATTCGTATTTGGATTGGATCGGAGCCTATGGTTTCGCAATGGCGATAATGGGCGCTCTGTACCACAGAGATCGTACGGGTGAGGGGCAATGGATCGATTCCTCTCAATGCGAAGCGGGCATTTTCCTTACCAGCACCTCCGTTCTCGACTGGTCGGCCAATCAACGGATCTGGCGACGCTACGGAAACCGATCACCCTATAAGCCAGCCGCCCCGCATGGCGCATTCCGATGCAGCGGGGATGATCGCTGGATCGCGATTGCCTGCTTCGAGGAGCCTCAGTGGCAGGCTATCGCGCAGATCGCAGGACGGGAAGACTGGCTTTCCGATCCGCGCTTCGCCAGTCTTCAGGCGCGCCTTGCAAACCAGGATGAGCTAGAGGCTGCTATGGGAAACTGGACGAAAGACGAAGATGCCTACGAGATAATGTTCAAGCTTCAGGCGGCCGGTGTACCGGCCGGCGTCTGCCAGACTGCCGAAGACCGCTGTGACCATGACCCGCAATTGGCGGAATTGAACTGGCTGACGGAGGTGACCGGGACGAAGATCGGTCGGTGGCCCGTTGCGGAATTGCCGATCAAGATGTCGGCAACCCCTCCCCATGCTGGTGGCATTACCGGACGTGGTGCACCATGCTATGGTGAGGACAACGAGTATCTGCTTGGCCATCTTCTTGGTTTCGGGAAGAAAGAAATTGAAAACCTCGTTGACGAAGGCGTGATTTGAAGCAACCCCCGCTCATTTTTAAATAAAAGAGCGGGGGTATATCAATCTTGAGTGCGGATTAGAGTAGATATATTGTATTTGATAAAATCATTCTTGGAAATTTTATGATGTGATCCCCTTTCGTTTTTGAATTTTATTAATTAATTTGTATTATATATATTTGGATTTCGTTATGCGATTAGAGATCTGCAGGCGAATTTGAAACATGGAGAGAATGATGCATCCGACACGGCAAATTCCGCACTGCCGCCTGGGCCGTTCGGGCCTGTCAGTCTCGCGCCTTGGGCTCGGTACGATGATGTTCGGCGGACGTACGTCTTTCGACGAGGCCGACCGTATACTGTCGGATGCGTCCGATATCGGCGTGAATTTCATCGACACCGCAGACTCGTACAATAGTGGCGCATCTGAAGAGGTTGTCGGGCGCCTGCTTGCGGGAAAGCGGTTCGATTGGATTGTCGCGACGAAGCTGGGAAATGCGATGGGCAACGGATCACATTATCGCGGCTTGTCGAGACGTTGGATCATGGAAGAGACGGAGCGGTCGCTGAAGCGCCTCGGCGTGGAGGTGATCGACATCCTCTACCTCCACAAGGAGGACAACGATACCCCTCTTGAGGAGACGATACGCGCGATCGCGGACCTCGTCAGATCCGGAAAAATCAGATATTTCGGAGTTTCGAACCACCGCGCATGGCGTGTCGCAAGGATTTGTGCGCTTTGCGACGAAATCGGGCTCGATCGGCCGGTAGTCTGTCAGCTCTACTACCATGCTTTGAACAGAACTGCCGAGATGGAATTGCTGCCGGCATGTAACGCCCTCGGTGTTGGAGCCGTGGCTTATAGCCCGCTCGCGCGCGGCGTCCTGACAGGCAAATATCAGCAGGGCCGGGACACACCGCCCGACAGCCGCGTCGGCAGTGGTGACAAGCGGATTGCCGAAACGGAATATCACCCTGCCAACCTGGAAGCGGCTGCAGCCCTGAAGAAATATTGCGATATGGCAGGACATAACCTAGCAGCCTTTGCCGGCGCCTGGGTCCTCGCGAACCCGCTCCTGCACGGAATCGTCGCCGGACCGCGGACCCTTGAGCAATGGCGCGGATACGCGGACGCGTTTTCCATCCAGATCGGGAGGCAGGATGAGCATGCTGTCGAGCAGATCATACCGGCGGGTACCTGCGCTATCCCGCATTATGTAGACCCGGCATATCCCCCCGAGGGGCGACCGGGGAATTGAGGAATACGCTTAGCATCGGTCGGTTGCGGGCCGTCGGCGGGAGCGCGCCACCTCAATGCGCCATTCAACGCTGCGATGGAGATCGAGGTGACAAAGCGTTTCGCCAAAGAAATCGAAGAGGCGCTCGGGGCGGATATGACGCCTGCGGTCGATGTGAATGAATCAACAGTGTGTGCGAATACTACGTAAGCGTCCGAATCTCCCCATTGGATTGCCGGGTTTTGTCCCGGGGTGGTTTTTGCGATTCTCGCCCGGTTGAGGCGAGGAGAGCGCGATGGCGGTGCGTGTTGTTGAGGCCGAGAGAGGTGGTGAGGTCGGTTTTGCGGGTCGTCTCGGATTTCGCCGAACTCGTTCGGGGCGCCGGCTCTGGTCTGATGCCGACAAGGGCCGCATCGTTCGTGAGAGTTTCGCAGCCGGCGCCGTGGTCAATGACGTTGCACGCCGCCACGGCATTGCCCCGCAGCAGCTGACGCATTGGCGCAG
>LFIK01001244.1_pt1 | contig 20008 bp, 18 predicted proteins | sample 643401 | NCBI WGS metagenome assembly LFIK01 (sample SAMN03777447, study PRJNA286221) | soda lake metagenome | biome: soda lake; feature: Kulunda steppe; material: water; isolation source: sample T5-Br brine of Lake Tanatar-5 | place: Russia: Kulunda steppe | collected 2010-07
CCGCCAGCTCCCGACGAACGGCGGTTCTATCTGCACATCCTTGCGACCGTCGGGGCACCGGCCACGGCACTGAGCGCGCGCGCTCAAAATGTGGCCTCCCTCGAAGTCCGTGTCGTCGCGCTTTTGCGCGACCTTGGCCTGCGGATGATCATGATCGACGAGGTCCACAACCTCTTGGCCGGGACCCATCGCGAACAGCGCCGCTTTCTCAATGTTCTTCGGTATCTCAGCAATGAGCTCGAGGTGTCATTGGTCTGCCTTGGGGTCAGCGAGGCCGTCGATGCCATCCGTGGTGATATCCAGCTTGCCCGACGGCTGGATGAACATCACCTGCCAAACTGGCGCGACGATGCCGAGTTCTCGGACATGATCCAGACCCTTATTGCTGCCATGCCACTGGAAAAGAAGTCCAACCTGAAGGTCAAATCCCTCAAGCAGGTCTTGGCACTGACCGGTGGGGTGACATCGCGCATCTTCGCTTTGGTCAAGGATCTTTCCATCGACGCCATTGTCACAGGCGAGGAATGCATCACCGATGACGCAATCGCCAGATGGACGCCGGTTTGGTCGCGCCATGCGACTGCCCAGCGGCGGTTTGAGCCGTCCGGGGTTTGAAGTCGCGCCCGCTTCCGAAGACTGTCGCACCTCTGCCAGATGAGTTGTTGTCAGGTTGGTTGTCTCGGCTGGCTGCCGCCAACTACTGTGATGACGCGGAACTGCTGGCGCATATCGAAATCGATACAACTCATGGTACGTCCTTGGACTTCAACATAGACGCGGCAGCGGCAGATAAAATTTCCGACGCCGCACGAACCGACCCCCATATCGTGCAGTCGTTGACCTTTCCAATAATGACGCCATCGGAGACCCTGCTGACGGCCCGGGTCCCATTCCAATTTTGTCAGGAATGCTCTCGGCGGGGCCTTTCGCTCAAGCATTGGAGGCGGGCCTGGGCATTCGACTGCCAGGTTTGCGGGACGAGACTAGTGCCGACGCTTGGTAAGCCCAGTGGCGAACGGATGCCCAAAAAGCTGATAAATCGTGCGCGTAACGGCGCGGCGCGGCTTGAATACGCTGCGCGCTTAGGCAGTCCCAAGCAACTTCGGCGCGCAATGCGCGCGGTCACCTTTGCCATGTCATTAAAGGCTTTCCGCGGGGAACCGTTGTTCGCTCTTCAGAGCCATAGACAGGAAGTGAGGCTGTTTTGCCTTGCTGCCATTGATGCGGCCCGATCTCGTCCGCTGGTCAAAGCGGCCATCTCGAGCTCCTACATCGACGACTATGCAAGGGTTGCTCTCTTGCGCGCCTTTGAGGCGGAGCCACGTCTGCTTGCTGCGGTTGAACTCATTGCGCAACGGCGCGCGAGAAACATAGGCCGGATGGCAGTCGAATCTCACAATTAAGGGCAAAAAATATCACCGAACGCGTCGTGTCTCAGATTTAAGGGCAACGCGACACCATGGGTCGAGTGCGGTCGTTCGATATTGTAATATGCTAGCCATTTTCCGATGCCGCTGCGGGCCTGTGACCTGGTCTCAAACCCGTGCAAATAGACACATTCGTACTTGCGGGATCTCCACAGCCGTTCGATCATTCGGTTATCAATCCACCGCCCTTTACTATCCATGCTGATCTTGATCTTCGCATCGCTTAGCACATCGATCCAATCGCTGCTGGTGAACTGTGATCCCTAGTCGGTGTTGAATATCTCTGGCGTGCCATGTTTTGCCAATGCCTCTTTCAGTGCCTCAATGCAGAATGCGGTGTCCATGCTGTTTGAGAGAGTTATTGTCAAATCTGGTGTTTTGGGATCGTCATGCGGCGGCCCGATCTGGGTTTGATGGCTTGACTGACGCCGTTGATGAAATCGACGCCTTCGATGACGTCAGCAAGGTGGGCGAAGCCGCGCAGCTTGGGTGATGCGGAAGTATAAACGCTTCAAGCAACGGCCCCGGCAAGCGCGGCTCTGGCTTGCCAGACTCGTGAAACCCACGCCGGGGTTGTTCGCCCACTGGCCTCTTCTCTACGCAAATTGCCGAACGCTGGGAGAAGTATGAGTCGAGAGGTTCACGTACGGTTCTGGGAGCGCGTGAGGGTGAAATTCCCTCGCGCGACTCGCTTCTCATGGACCAATACTTGCCCACGAAGACCAATACAGGCTTCAAAATGAGCCGAGTCGTGTACCGTGCCGCTGGCGCGATATTGGTGGCAGCGGATGAGGCGTCAACCCCTACCTCTGCCACGCCCTTGCAGCGCCGCGAAGCTCTCGCATTGCTTGTTGTATTATGATCACCGTCTGGCATATCTATTTGATTCCGTGCGCACGAATTTTGCAGTTAAGATCTCGCCCTTGGCCAGCGAGTGAGATCTATAAAGTGCTTTAAATTGAGGTCCCAAAGGGCAGACCTCCTCGGCGCGAAACTGGCAGCGTGCGCTTTCCACCTTGACAATCTCGATGTCCTTTAAGATAAACTGTGATACATCAGTTCTATCTTTACGGGGCGCCATGGAGCGGGAGCGAATCTTCAGTTTGATCCGTGAGAACATCCTCGCCTGCGAACTGATGCCTGGGGCAGAGTTACGCGAAGCGGAGCTTGCGCGCCGCTACGGCGTATCCAAGACACCGGTGCGCGATGCGATGCAGCGCTTGGAATACGAAGGGTTGATTGAGATTGAGCCACGCCGCGGACATCGTGTGCGACCAATTTCGATGGGGGACGCGGAAGATCTGATCGAGGTACGCTCGATTCTTGAATCCGCCGCCGTCGCCAAGACCGCCAAGGTGGCATCCGATGCTGAGTTGCAAACGCTCGATACCTTCCGCAGGCCGGACGCCGGTGGCGTCGATGCCTTTGCCGAATATAACCGCAAGTTCCACATCGCACTCGCAGAGCTGTCGCGCAACCGCCGGCTGGCCGAGGAAATCACGCGAATGATGGAGTTCTACGACCGGCTGGCGCTGGTCTCTCTGGCCTCGCTCTCGAAGTCGGTCGGGCTTGAGGTGCCATTGGCCGACCATTGCGCGATCATCGATTCCCTGCAGGCCCGGAACGGACGGTTGGCCGCGCGCCAGATGCGGCAACATGTGGCGCGCTCTCGCAGCGCAATCATAAAAGGCCTAGGTCGGCTGCCGGTGGTGACCTAAAACATCTAACGGACCGAAAACTAGCTGCCTTTGCGGTAGCCTCAACGGGTTCTGCCACAAGACATAGAAGAAGGGATACGGCCGATGAGCCATACAATGACAGGACGCGTGAACCCCGAGCGCAGGCTCGAAGATCTGGGTCTTAGGGAGCTTGGCTCGGTAGCCTACAATCTGGTAGAGGCGGCTTTGGTGCAGAAGTCTCTGGCGCGCGGCGAATCTACATTGGGCCACGGTGGTGCCCTTCAAGTCTCTACGGGGGAGTTTACTGGCCGTTCGCCGCAGGACAGGTTCATGGTGCGCACCCCCGACGTTGAAGGCAAGATATGTTGGGACAACAATAAGCCTATGGCACCCGACTCGTTTGACTTGCTCTACGCTGATATGCTCGACCATCTGAAGGGACGTGACGTCTTCGTACAGGATCTGTATGCGTGCGCCGACCCTGTTCACCGTCTGAACGTGCGCGTTGTCACCGAGCTTGCGTGGCATGGGCTTTTCATTCGCCATTTGCTGCGTCGCCCGACGCGGGCAGAAATCGACACCTTTGTGCCCGACTGGACGATTATCAACTGCCCTTCGTTTAAGGCCGATCCGGAGCGCCACGGTTGCCGCAGCGAAACCGCGATCGTGCTAAATTTCGACGCCAAAGTGCTCCTCATCGCCAACACCGCCTATGCCGGTGAGAACAAGAAGGCGGTATTCACGTTGCTGAACTACCTGCTGCCAGAAAAGAACGTGATGCCGATGCATTGCTCGGCCAACCACGCGATCGGCGATCCGTCCGATTCAGCGATCTTCTTCGGGATGTCGGGCACCGGCAAGACGACGCTCAGTCAGGACCCGTCGCGGGTGCTGATCGGCGACGACGAACACGGCTGGTCGGACAACGGCATCTTCAACTTCGAGGGCGGCTGCTACGCCAAGACCATCAACCTCGACCCCCGGTCTGAGCCCGAGATCCACGCCACCACGCACCGCTTCGCCTCGGTGGTGGAAAACATGGTCTTCGACCCCGGGACGCTAGAGCTGGATTTCGAAGACGACAGCTTGACTGCGAACACTCGCGTCGCCTATCCGCTCGAGGCGATATCGAACGCTTCGACCTCGTCGATGGGCGGGCATCCGAAGAACGTGATCATGCTGACCTGCGACGCCTTCGGCGTGCTACCGCCGATCTCGCGTCTGAGCCCGGCGCAGGCGATGTACCACTTCCTGTCCGGCTTCACCTCAAAGGTCGCCGGCACCGAGCGCGGCGTGACCGAGCCCGAACCCACCTTCAGCACCTGCTTTGGCGCCCCCTTCATGCCGCGCCGCCCCGAGGTTTACGGCAAGCTTCTGCAGGACAAGATCCACCAGCATGGCGCGACCTGCTGGCTTGTGAACACCGGCTGGACGGGCGGCGCATACGGCAGCGGCAATCGGATGCCGATCAATGCCACGCGCGCGCTTCTAACCGCAGCGCTTAACGGCTCGCTCAACGCGGCCGAGTTCCGCAAGGATCCGAATTTTGGCTTCGAGGTACCGGTCGCTGTGCCGGGGGTCGAGCCTGAACTGTTGGACCCGCGTCGCACTTGGGCCGATGGCGCTGCCTATGACGCGCAGGCAAGAAAGCTGGTGGAGATGTTCGCCGAGAACTTCGCGCAATACGCCCCGTATATCGACGATAATGTTCGCGCCGCCGCGATCTGCTGATACTCTATTCGGTTGTTAAAGCGCCGTAGCTAGCGTTCGTTCAACAGCGAGAACACAACAAATAATGGAATGAAGGAAGACTGCCCAATGAGCCATAGTGCGATCAACGAGGCGAAGATTAGTGAGGCAGGAAATCGCTACGGCCCGACAGCGGCCCGTCGGGTGACGGCGGCCGGGCGGCGCCCAGCCACGAGGACCATCGACATTCATGCCCATGTCCTGATCCCCGAGGCAACCGAGATCGCCGCTAAGCACGTCGATATGATGAAGATCCCGTTGGCACGCCATGCCGACGAGGCGACGCGCAAGCTAAATATGATTCAGGATCGCGACCGTGGCGTTGCGATAGCCGATTTTCGCGACCGCCTCGCCGTGCTTGACGCCCAGCGGATCGATATGCAGATCGTGGCCCCGCCGCCGCCGCAATGCTACTATCACGTCCCGCTAGAAGTGGCGATCAAGGCCACGCAAGTACTCAATGACGGGCTTTCGGCCTGGGTGACGCAGGATCCGACGCGCTTTGCGGCGCTTGGTTCGGTGCCGTTGCAGGACGGTGCCGCTTCGGTGGCCGAGCTCGACCGGCTGATGCGCCTTCGCGGGATGAAGGGCGTACAGATCCTGACGAACGTTAATGGCCAGGAACTCTCGCATCCCGAACTCGATCCTTTCTGGGCACGCGCCGAGGCCCTCGGCGCAGTGGTGCTGCTGCACCCCAACGGCTTCACCGAAGGCCACCGTTTCGAGGATCATTACTTCAACAACGTTATCGGTAACCCGCTGGAGACAACGCTGGCGCTGCACCGGCTCATCTTCGATGGGGTTCTGGAGCGGCACCCGGATCTCAAGATCGTAGCGGTCCACGGGGGTGGATATCTGCCTGCCTATTCCGGCCGAATAGATCATGCTTGGGGCGCGCGCGTCGACGCCCGCGCGGGCCTTCCCCGCCCCCCCACTGAATACCTGCGCCGCGTTTATGTCGACAGCGTAGTCTTTACCCCCCACCAGCTGGAATACCTAGCGCGGGTTCACGGGGTCGACCGCGTAGTCATGGGTTCAGACTATCCCTACGACATGGCCGACTACGACCCGGTCGAGCATGTCATGGGAGTGCCGTCGTTTAGCGACGAGGATCGTGCCAGCATTGCCGGACTGAACGCTGCGGCACTCTTCGGCCTAGACGGCTGATGGGAGGCGGCACCGATGCCTAACGATCAGCCCCGCAGCTTCGACCTCATTGTCGATGGTCTTACGTTGACGGTCACGGCACTGCCAAACATGCCTTTGCTCTCGGTTCTGCGCGAAGATCTGGGCCTTTGCGGAACGCGCACGGGGTGTCTGCAAGGGCGCTGCGGCGCCTGTACCGTGCATCTTGATGGGCGTGCGGTGCAAAGCTGTAACTTGCCGCTGTGGTCGGCCGAAGGACGCCGTATCGACACCGTGGAGGGCACCTCGCCCACGCTGGCGCGCGTTCGGAATGCCTTTCTGGCGGAGCAGGCGGCCCAGTGCGGCTATTGTGTGAACGGCATCATGATGACGCTGGCCGCGCTTCTCGTCGACGGACAGCACGAGCGCGCAGCAATTCTGGAAGCCCTCGACGAACGGCACCTCTGCCGCTGTGGCGCGCATCCGCGGATGCTGCGCGCCATCGACCGTTTGCTGGAGAAATCGGAATGAGCGCCCCCGAGACACTTCTGCCGTACAACCTCAAGGCCAACCCGCAATTGGGGCGATGGATCGACGTGGCAGCGGATGGCCGCATCACGGTTCGCAGCGGCAAGGTCGAGTTGGGACAAGGCATCGGCGCGGCGATGCTGCTGATAGCCGCCTCCGAGCTGCGCCTCGATCCGATGGCGGTGACGCTTGCGCCCACCGATACCAGCGATGCGCCAGCGGAGGGGTTCACCGCCGGAAGCCTGTCGATCGAGCATGGCGGCGCCGCCATGCGGGTTGCCGCCGCCATGGTGCGCGATCTCTTCGCCGAGGCGGCGGCGCGCGCGCTCGGGGCGCCAGTGGAGCTGACCAACGGGCTGTTCTGCGTGCCTGGCACTAACCGGGCACTGGGCTACGGAGAATTGGCTGACAGGGTGGATCTGTCGGTCTCTGCACTGGATCGGCCGCTACCGGAGCTGGTGGGCGAAGGCGATGGCGCGCCCTCCTTTTACCGCCCCGATCTGCCGCAAAAGCTGAGCGGGCCCGCTTATATTCAGGATATTCGCCTACCGGAGATGCTTTACGGCCGGGTACTTCGTGCCGAAGCGCCCTGGCTGCGGCTGGAAGACTTCGATGTGGCGGTGGTGGAAACATTGCCAGGGGTCGTGGCGGTGGTGCGCGACGGGGCCTTCGCCGGGGTGGTGGCAGAACGCGACGAACAGGCCCGCGCCGCAGTGGAAAAGGCCCGGCGCACGGCGCGTTGGTCAATAGAGAAGTCTGCGACTCCTTGGGACGAGTCGCAGAGCTGGCTCGATCCCTCGCACGCCGAGGCCGATGATGTGTTGGTTGATGCCGATGCGCAGCACAATGCCCCGCAGCGGCTTTCTGCCAGCTACGCTCGGCCCTTCCTCGTGCATGGCGCGATCGGCCCCTCCTGCGCCGTCGCGGCTTGGCGCGAAGGGCGGCTGGAGTTGCACACTCATTCGCAGGGTATCCACCCGCTTCGTCGACAACTTGCAATCGCGTTGGGTGTGTCCGAAGAGACAATCACCGTCGTGCATGTGCCCGGTGCCGGTTGCTACGGCCACAATGCCGCCGACGATGTCGCGTTGGATGCGGCGCTTCTGGCCCGCGCGTTGGACCGGCCCGTGATAACGACATGGTCGCGTGCCGATGAGATGAGCTGGTCGCCGCATGGCGCGGCGATGCGGGTTGATCTGTCAGCCGCATTGTCGAGCGAAGGCCGGATCAATGGCTGGAACTGTCGGATCGTCAGTCCGCCCCATATTGCCCGCCCCGCCACTGGCGATGGCATCGACCTGTTGGCCGCACAAGATCTCACATCTGCGCACGCACCCTCGAATAACTGCCATTTCAAGGTGCCGGACCGCGGCGCCGACCGGAACGCGGTGCCAATCTACAGCCTGGGTGGTCGGCAAATCAGCCTGCATGCTCTGCCGCAAGGGCCGCTGCGCAGTTCGGCTCTGCGCTCGCTCGGAGCGCATGCAAATGTCTTCGCTATCGAAAACTTTATGGACGAGTTGGCCGCGGTAGCCGGGGTCGATCCCTTGGCCTTCCGCTTGGCGCATCTGGATGACCCCCGCGCGGCCGAGGTCTTGCGGGTGGCCGCCAACGCCGGGTCCTGGAAGGCCGACGAGCCGGGAGGCGAAGGCAGTGGACGCGGCATTGCGGTTGCCCGCTACAAGAACAGCGGAGCCTATTACGCCGCTGTGGTGCGAGTGGAAGTCGACGAAGCAGTGCGCCTGATCAGCATCCATGGCGCTGTCGATGCCGGTCGCGTAGTTCATCGGGACGGACTTATCAACCAGGTCGAGGGTGGGGCAATCCAAGCGGCAAGCTGGACCCTGAGGGAAGAGGCGCGCTGGAGCGAAGAAGGCTTCGCCGTTCGCTCGTGGGAAGACTACCCGATCCTCGGCTTTCGCGAGATTCCGATAATCGGGACCGAAGTGATCAGTTCCGACGCTCCGCCCCTCGGTGCGGGAGAATGCGCGGCCGGCCCGGTGGCGGGGGCCATCGGGAACGCGGTGGCACATGCGTTGGGCGTACGAGTGCGCCACTTACCGATCACGCGGGACCGCATCCTGGCAGTTATGGAGGCATTGGCATGACGATTCAGACAACAGTAGGTATCGCCGGACTGGGCCGCACAGGTGCCGCGATTGCGCGCCGCCTGCTCGCACTGGGTCGTCCCGTCATTGTCTGGAACCACAATCCGCGAAGGGCCGCCCCTCTGATTGAGAGCGTCGTGGAAGCTTCCGAGGGTGCGGCCGCGCTGTCCCGTGGTTATCAGCATGCTGTTTGACGACAGCGCGGTCGAGCAGGTCTATGGCGTCCCGGATGGGCTGCTTGCGTCCGAAGTGTCCTACCGGCTCTTCATCGTCATGTCCAAGGTTAGTCCTGCCGACGCCACTAAGGTTGGCCGGGTGACAACAGACTTCGCCGAATGCCCCGTTGGCGGCTCGGTCAGCCCTGCCGCCGAAGGCAAACCCTTAGGCATCGCGGGCGCGGAAGAGAGCGTGCTCAACCGCGCGCGCCCTTTTTTGGAGCTGTTGTGCTGGAAAATCGCACATGCTGGACCAGTCGGTGCTAGGGCTCGCCTGAAACTTGCGGTCGAGCTGCCGCTGAGGGTCTACTGGCAGACACTGGGAGTGGCGATGAATCTTGGCACCGATACTGGGCGCTTGCCACGGGCCACCGTAGTATTAGTCGTTTCCAGAATTCTTCAAGGCGGGGAGCGTCTCCGTCTCAGGTGCCACGTCGAGTTGCGTGATCCTCTGGATAAGGTTCCGGCCACTTTCGGGGTTGGTGCCCTCGGGGGGGAGCCAGATCATCAGCATCTGCGCAGGGCGGTCGCCGCCGGCCCGGAATGCATGCGCCATCTGGCTGTCGAAATAGGCGCTGTCGCCGCGGCAGAGCCGGATCGGCTCGTAGTGCTCGGTATGGATCTCGAGTTCACCGTCCAGAACATAGACGAATTCTTCGCCCATGTGCCGCACCAGACGGTCACCAACATTGGTCGCCGAGGCGCGCACATTGTCGAGGAACGGCGACATGCGCTTGTTGCGCAACTCGGAGCACAGTGCGCCCATGTCATAGGTCTGGGTGCGGGTGAAAATCACTTCGTCGGCGCGCGTCACAGCGATGCGCGCCGTTGTCGGGGGCGGCTGTGCGTCCGCATCGCCGATCATCCGCGACAAAGAAACACCGAAAACTTCGGCCAACTTCAGGAGGCTGGCAAAGGTGGGTGAGACTTTGTTGTTCTCGATCTTGGAAAGTGTGGAGGCGGAGACCCCGGACTTGCGCGCAATGCTGGCGAGGGTCAGCCCGCTATCTTGCCTGAGCTGGCGCAATCGCGCGCCGATCGAAATCTGCGGCTCGTCCACCATATTTCTTCGCGCCGTCGATTGCGCCATCTTCCGTTCCACCCGTGACTTTACCGGTCGATCCCGCCCCGTTCTGGCTTGGGGCAGGTGTCATCTATTCCGCAAGTCCGCCGCTGTCGAGAAATGTTTTTGCCTTCTTGAAACGACACCCTCAACCTTGGACCGATATTTTCTTGCGTTCCAGCGGATGCGACCGACTGAAGGCATCGATGTCGAACAGTCGTTTGCTGAGCGCATCGAGGTTTGGCCAAGCCGCAGTTTCTACCCCATAGAAACCGCCGGATACAAGATGTCCCGCGATGGCGATGTCTGCCACTCCAGGCGCGTCTCCCGCCGCAAAGACGGTCATGCGATCGGCAAGACGGGCCTCCAGCGTGGTCATCGTCAGAGACAGGAAATGCGCGGCGAAATCTCGGATCGCAGCCTCGTTGGCGCCAAACTGCGCGGCCAGCCGCGCGCGGACACGTGGCACGATAAGCGGATGCGCATCGGCGATCGTATCGAGTGCAAGACCTACCGCTACAGCGCGTTCGAAAGGATCGGCCGGAAACAGCGGGGTTTGCGGATACAGTGCATCGAGTGCTTCGAGGATAGGCAGGGACTGTGTCAGAACCCGGCCATCGATCTCGAGCGCCGGCACCGCATGGCCCGGATTGACCGCCTCGAACCCCGCAGCGAACTGCTCCCCCGCCAGAAGGTCCACGTCCATTTCTTCAAAGGTCAGTCCCTTCAAATGCAGGGCAACCCGGACCCGATAGGTGGCGATGGATCGCCAGAAACCGTAAAGTCGCATCTTGTCTCGCTTTCCGTTGCAGGCCACGGGTGCCTCAATGCGCCCGTGGCAGATTTCTCACTCAGGGATTACCGGCAGCAGCAGATAGGCCTCTCGATCGGGGCCGGTGTGCAGCGTGACCTTGCCGCCGTAGACCTCAGCCGGACGGTCTCGCGGCTCCTCGTGCGTGAAGGGGCCGCAGCCGTGCCACGCTTTGCCCAGCGTCTCGAGGCCTTCCGACTCGCCGCCAGGCCAGACGTAGTCGCGACCCCGCACCGACAGTGCCACGCGGTAGCTCGCCGGCGCAACGATGCAGGTCGGCCAGACCTCAACATCCACCTCGTAGACCTCGCCGGGGGTCATCGGTTGCTTCTCGTCATGTGTGTGATAGGGACGGTAGGGTTCGCTGAGGTTAGGGTCGAGCTTGCGCTGCGACACCCGCAGCCAGCCCTGTGCGATCGGCGTGTTCGGATCGAGCGCGCCGGCAAAGACCACTTCGTGGAAATCAGGCGTGAAGACTCGCACCACCAGAAAGAGGTCGGCATCTTCGGTCTCGGACTCGACGTACAACTTGGCCGCGATCGGGCCAGTGATCTCGGTCGGTGCGGGCAGCGGCGGAGTGGTGAAGGTCACACCATCGCCGAGGCCATCATAGGCAACACTGCCCGCCAGCACTGGGGGATCACGCCGAAGCCCCAGATCGGTGGCGTCGAGATAGTGTTTCTGCCAGTCGGTACGTGCCAAGGGCCACTCTTTCTCGGCGCGCTCGACGAAAATCTCGCCGGGGTGGCGGACCTGCAGAAGCACTTTCGGATGCTCCACCCAGCCGGTGTCCTCGCCCTTGAGGAAATGGCCGAAGAATTTCTTCTGCAGCGCCACGCCATAATCGGTATAGAATTCGGTCCAATGTTCGCGGCCATGAACCTCCAGCCATTTTTCGTCGGCTGCAGCGCGTACAAAGCCTTCGAAGTTGCCGCGCGGGTGCAACCCCTGCCCCCCCCAGTTGGCCGAGGAAAACACCGGCACCGTCACCTTCGACCAGTCAGGCATGCGCGACTGCCAGTATTCATCGGTGTCCAGCGTGTTGGCTATGCAATCCGCGTAGAAATTGCGACGATTGGCGCCCAATTCCTCGGTCGTCAAGGTCGGCGGACCGGAGACCCAGTCACCGGTGAAGCGGCTCTTGATGCCGTTGCGGCCCATGCCATGCTGGACCGAATAAACCTGGTTCTCGGACCATGTCTTGGTGAAGCCGCTACACAGGATGCCCCCGTGACGGGCCATGTCGCGATAGAAATCGGCCGCGCCCTCCCAAGTGCAGATTGCGGCAAGGTGCTCGGGTTGCAGCGAGGCGGTTTTCCAAGCATTCATCGCATAATAGCTGATACCGTTAATACCCACCTTGCCGTTCGACCAGGGCTGCACCCCGGCCCAGTCGATGCACTGTTTGAAATCCTCGGCCTCACGCAGCGACCAGATGTCGAGAACACCGGGAGAGCGGCCAGCCCCACGGCTGTCGACTCGGATGCAGACATAACCGTCGGGCACCCATTTCTCGGGGTCGACCACCTCCCAGTTCTGATACTTGTTGGTCGAGCCGGCGGGCACGTCGGGATGGTCTGCACACATCGTACGCCACTGCGCGGTGTAGAGATCCTCGAAGTGCAGATACTTGCCGTAGGGGCCATAGGTGATGAGCACCGGATAGCGGCCGTCTTCGACCGGGCGATACACATCGGCACGCAGAACAATGCCGTCATCCATCTGGATCGGCACATCCCAGTCAATCGCCATGCCGTCCCGGATGACGGTGGTTTCAGGGTATTCCATGGTTCCTCCCAAATGGCGCCGATGGGTGGCCGATAGGCCCGCGCGGGGAAGGCGCCGCTGAACGTCCCGCAACTGGTGCAGCAGTCAAGCACAGCACCTCATATTTTTCTTATTCGATATTTTTTTTCGAATGTGAAGGCAAATTTTATTTGTTGCAAGTTTTTTTCTTATTCGATACGCTTGCTTTAATGGTTGCCCTAAACGAGTCTGGCTGTAGTGCCCGATCGGGCGGCACACAGACAAATGAAGTCGTCTATCTACTGGGAGGAGAAAAAGATGATTGTGACGAAGACCCAAGCTCTGCTGGCCACAATAACGGCTGGCAGCCTTGCACTAGCCTCGGCCGGTGCGTCCGCCAAGTCATTGGCGGAACAGTGGCTGGATGGTGAGCTCGACGCCGAACTGCCCGAGATCACTTACGACGGGCCGCCGATCACGGTGACAGCAGCGCATTTCCTTCCAGCGAACACGCCGCTCACTTCGGTTCTTGCGCGCGCCGCCGAGCGCCTCGAGGAAGAGACTGACGGCAAGTTACAGGTGCGGGTGTTCTACAGCAACTCCCTGCACGATGCGCAGCGTGGAGGCTTCGAGGGGGTGGCTGCCGGAATCTCCGATATTTCCACCTGCTACTCCTGGATCAATCCGGGCGGCTTCAACCTGCAGTTGGGGTTGCAGCTGCCCTTCCTGTTCGAGCGCGGCACGGTAGGCGCGCACGCGATCATGGAAATCTATGGCGATTACTTCAAGGAGGACTACGAAGCCCACGATGTGCTGTTCGCCCGTTCGACCATTACCCCACCGCAGCATCTGTTGACCCGGGATGAGCCGATCCGGTCCCTCGACGATCTGGCTGGCAAGCGGATGATGGCATCGGGCGCATTGGCCACCGATATCACGAGTGCCTTCGGGGCCGTGCCGGTGCCGCTGACCGTGTCAGAATACTACAGCGGCTTCCAGCAGGGCGTGATCGACGTCATGGTGGTTCACGACGCTGGGCTGGAGCTGTTCCGTTTTGACGAGCTGGCTCGCGCCCGCACCGTGGCAAATCTCTGGGCTAACCCAATCGAATACTGTATGAACCGTGACTTCTTCCACGGGCTTCCCGACGACCTGCGGCAAGTGTTCCACATTTGGCTGATGCGGCTAAACCATGCCGAAGCGGAAGTCTACTTCGACGGCGTGGCCGCGCAGGGCCGGGAAACCTTCGAGGAGCGTGGCATTCCCACCTACGAAATGCCGGAGGAGGAGTTTGAGCGCTTTGTCGCCGCAGCCGATCCCATCGTAGAGGCGTGGATCGAAGATCATGAGGCCGCAGGCCGGCCGGCGCGGCAAATGCTTGAAGACCTGCGCGCTACGATCGCCGAGCTCGACAAGCTGTCGGATGACGAGCTGTTCATGCGGACTTGGACGCAGCCCTATCCCGGGCTGGTCGACTGAGCTGAGCCTGTCGGCCGGAGGTGAGGCGTATCCGCTTCCGGCCGACAGGCGGCGATGTAACGAAGCAGCCAGGGAAAAGATAGTATGTCAGCACCCCCCGAGGAAGGCACTGATCTCTTAGAGGGAGCGGGTCCCAACAAAATCGCCCGCTCCGACCCTTTTGTCGTCCGGCTTTACGACAACTTCACCGAATTGCTCTTCACCGCCTCCATGGCCATGATGCTTACGATCATGACGCTTCTGATCGGGATGGATGTGATTTTGCGGGTATTTCTCGGTACGCCGATCCGCGGCACCCATGACATGGTAGGCCTTTGCTTACTGATGCTGTTCTTGCTGGGGCTGCCGCATTCTTGGCGTGGCGGCTATCACGTGCGGATGGACATGGTTTATGGCGCGATGCCGGACTGGTTGCGGCGCCTGGTGGACATCTTTGCCTCCCTCGCCGCGATCGTCTTCGCCGTAATACTGGCTTATCAGGCTTGGCGCTACATCCCGCATTTCCAGCGGGTCGGCAGTTCCTCGGTTACGCTGGGCATCCCCTACTGGCCCTTTACCATCGCCATCATGACCTCTGCCATCCTGTTCGCCATCTCGGTAACCATAGATCTAGCGATGACATTGTTCAGCCGCCGCCGGCAGGAGGACTGAGGAATGGAGCCATTCACCCTCGGAATAATCGGCCTCGTCGCCCTTGTGGTGCTGATCGGTCTCGGCGTGCCGTTAGCGTTCGCCATCGGGGCTGTCGCGATCGTCGGCAATATCCTGTTTTTCGACGTGGTCCGCGCGGGGGTGCAGACCTATAACATCGTCTTCAACAAGGGCACTGATTTCATCCTGGCAAGTGTGCCGCTCTTCGTGTTCATGGGGCAGCTTGTTTCGGTCGGCAATCTCGGGCGCGACCTCTATGAATGTGTCAACAAATGGTTCGGCCGCGTGCCCGGAGGGCTGGCCGTTACGTCGATTGTCACCAGCACCGGCTTCGGCGCCGTGACCGGCGTAAGCGCCGCGGCGGTGGCCACGGTCGCCACGCTCAGCCTGCCCGAGATGAAGCGCTACAACTACAACATGCAGCTGGCGGCCGGCACCATCGCCTCCGCCAGCACGCTGGCTATCCTCGTGCCGCCCAGCCTGTTGATGATCCTTTACGGGCTCTGGACCGAAAGCTCGATCGGTCGGCTGTTTATGGCCGGCATCCTGCCGGCCGCGATCATGATGCTGATGTTCTGCGCCTATGTTATGATCCGCTGCTGGCTGCGCCCGGAGGACGGCCCCAAGGGGGAGCGCTATCCACTGCGCGAACGGCTGCTGGCGCTGCCTAAGCTGCTGCCGATCCTGATCGTTTTCGGCATTGTCATGGGAGGCATCTATTCCGGCTTCTTCACCCCATCGGAAGCCGCCGGCGCTGGAGCCTTCGCTGTGCTGGTCACGCTTATGCTTATGCGTCGGCTAACCTGGAAGGGCTTCTTGCACGCGACGACGCAGACCGGCCAGATCACCATAATGATCTTCGCGATCTTCATCACCGTGAACCTCTTCACCAGCTTTCTGGTGCTCACCGGCGTCACGCCACGCTTTGTGGGGTTCATCGCGGAATCGGGCCTCGACCGCTACATGGTGTTGGTGATGATTGTAGTGATGTTCCTGCTTTTGGGCATGATCCTCGACCCAATCGGCATGTTGTTGCTCGCGCTGCCCTTCGTGTTTCCGTTGATGATGCAGCTGGACTTCGATCCGATCTGGTTTGGCGTCGTCTGCGTCATTCTGGTCGAGATTGCGCTGGTCACCCCGCCCGTGGGGTTCAATTGTTTCATCTTGAAACAGGTGGCCGGCAACTTGGTGCAGCTGCGCGACATATTCCTCGGAACGCTGCCATTCGTAATCATGTCGCTTGGCATGGTCGCGCTGCTGGCTATTTTTCCAGGCATTGCGCTTTGGCTTCCCGGCCTGTTCTTCTGACACTACCCCAGACCGCCCAAGGGCGGAGGAGATAAGTATGCGACTCGAAAATAGCTTCATTATTCCGGCACCCCCGGAAAAGGCTTGGCCGCTTCTGCTGGATGTTGAGCGGATTGCCCCGTGCCTTCCGGGCGCGAAACTGACTGAGGTCACGGACGCGGAAACATTCAAGGGCCGCGCCAGTGTAAAGGTGGGGCCAGTGGCGCTGGCATTCGATGGCGTGGCACGGCTGTGCGATGTCGACACCGAGGCACGCACCGCTCGGCTCGAGGCGAAGGGCGCCGACACCAAGGGCCGAGGTGGCGCCGAGGCCGAAGCGCGCTTCGCGCTTGTGCCTGAGGTGGGTGGCACACGGGTCACAGTGGTGACCGATTTGTCGATGAGCGGCGGCGTCGCACAGTACGGCCGCGCCAGCGGACTTATGCAGGAGATCGCCAACCAGCTTGTTGCCCAGTTCGCACAGAACCTGGCCACCGAACTGAGCCGCGATGTCCCCCCGCCGCAAACACCTGACGGGGCTGCCGCACCACCAACTTCGGTATCAGCGAAGGACAATACCGTGTCGGGCGTCTCGCTGCTTCTGACCAGTCTTGGTGCGATTCTGCGGCGGTGGTGGCGCGGCGGCGCCAACCGCAACTGAACGAAAGGACCCACACCCGATGAAGGCCGCTCCATTTGCCTATCATGATCCCCGGACACTAGCTGAGACACTCAGCCTTCTCGCTACGCTCGAAGATGTCAAGCTGTTGGCCGGGGGGCAGTCCATGATGCCGATGATGAACATGCGCTTCCTCCAACCTGAAAACGTGGTCGACATCAATCGCACCGAGGGGCTTTCGGGGATCCGCGAAGATTTCGCTGCAGGGATGCTCCGTATCGGCGCAATGACCCGGCAAAATGCGCTGATGTCCTCGGAGGCGGTGGCACGGTCCTGCCCGATGGTGCCACGAGCCCTGACCCATGTCGGCCATTTCCAAACGCGCAACCGCGGTACCATTGGTGGTAGCCTATGCCATCTCGACCCAGCCGCCGAGCTGCCCCTGGTGATGCTTCTGCACGACGCAGTGCTGACCGTGCGAAGCCACGAGGCCAGTCGCGAGGTGCCGATGGCGGAATGGCCTCTCGCCTACATGCTGCCAAGCATCGCCCCCGAAGAGCTGTTGGTCGAGATTGCCCTGCCATTGGCTCCGGGTTGGTCGGGGGCTGGGTTCGTCGAATTTACCCGGCGGCACGGTGATTTTGCCATCGCCTCCGCGGGTTGCCTTCTGAGCCTCGATGACGAGGGCGTGATCCGCCGCGCGGCGGTGGGGCTGGGCGGCGTGGCGCAAACGCCAGTGCGGGTGCCTGAGGCCGAGGCGGTGCTGGTGGGCGAGCGTCCGGACGAGGCCCCCTTCGCCGCGGCCGCCGCCGCGGCCAGCAAGATCGAGGCCTTGTCGGACTCTTATTTTAGCGCCGGCTACCGGCAGCGTCTGGCGGGTGTTCTGGTCCGCCGGGCGCTGGCCCAAGCCGCGGCAGAGACAGAGGCAGCATGATGACCCAGATTCGCAAAATTTCCCTGACCCTAAACGGTGATCCAGTTGAAGCCGAGGTACCGGTGCGCCTGAACCTGGCCGATTTTCTTCGCGGCGAGCTGGGACTTACCGGCACGCATGTCGGCTGCGAGCATGGCGTTTGTGGCGCCTGTACCCTGATCGTCGACGGCGAGGCGGTACGCTCCTGTCTGATGCTTGCAGTTCAGGCTGACCGCGCGATTGTCGAAACGGTAGAGGGACTGAGCCCCCCCGAAGGTCCGCTGCACCCGCTGCAGGACGCCTTTGCCGAAGCGCATGGCCTGCAATGTGGCTATTGCACTCCAGGCGTACTGATGTCTTTGAAGGCATATCTCGACGCCCATCCCGACGCCGGAGAGGCCGAACTGCGCGAGGCGTTGTCGGGCAATATCTGCCGCTGCACCGGCTACCAGCCAATCTTGGCCGCGGCACTGGCCGCAGCTGAACGACTGCGTAGAAAGGAGACGGTCTGATGGGCATGCGTCATGTCGGAGCCGATGTGCGGCGTCTGGAGGATCCGCGGCTGTTGACCGGACGGGGCCGCTATACTGACGACATTCGCCGGCCGGGCATGCTGCAGGCGGCCTTCGTGCGCAGCGCGCATGCACATGCCGCTATCCGAGAGATCGATCTGAGTGCAGCGCGCGCCTTGCCGGGGGTGCATGCCGCCTGGGCACTGGCCGATCTTGGCAGCCCGGTGGCCGATGCGCCGATGGCGCAGATGGCTCCCTCACCACTGATCAAGCAAGATCGGGTACAGCATGTGCTGGCCAAGGAAGAGGTCTGTTATGTCGGTGAACCGGTGGCAGTGATCGTCGCCGAAAGCCGTCACGTCGCCGAAGATGCCGCCGCCTTGGTGGGAGTGGATTACGAAACGCTTCCTGCGGTGGTAGATTGCCGCGCGGCCTTGGAACCGGGTGGACCGTCGGCGCACCGCGGAGCGGGCGACAACCTCGCGGCACGGCTGGCTGTGGGCTTTGGGGACGTCGATTCCGCCTTCACCGATGCGCCTCATGTCTTCAAGATCGATCTGAAACAGCACCGCGGCGGGGCGCATCCGATGGAAGGCCGCGCCGTGCTGGCCGAGCATGACCGCGAGACTGGCAAGCTTACCGTACACAGCGCCACGCAAAGCCCCTATCTAGTGCGACGGCTTCTTGCCCGGCTTTTGCAGATCGATGAGCAAGACCTGAGGGTAATCGCCCCCGATGTCGGCGGCGGCTTCGGCCCCAAGGCAGTCTTCTACCCCGAGGAGGCCGTGATCGCGCTGGCCGCGATGAAACTGAACCGCCCGGTGAAATGGGCCGAGGACCGCCGCGAGCATTTCGTGGCTACCGCCAACCAGCGCGACCAGCACTGGCAGCTGGAGGTGGCCTGCGAAGCCGATGGGCGCATGCGCGGAATCCGCGGCCATGTCATCCACGACAACGGCGCGTATCTGCCCTATGGGCTGATCCTTCCGGCCACGGCGTTGGCACCCTTTCCGGGAGCCTACGCGCTGCCGGCGCTGTCGGTGACGCTGGATGTCGCCTACACGAACACTACCCCGACCACCCCGGTGCGCGGTGCCGGCCGACCCAACGCCATGTTTGCCATTGAGCGAACCATCGACTGCATTGCTCGTAAATTGAAACTCGATCCGGCCGAAGTCCGACGCCGCAACTTCATCCAGTCCGAGCAATTTCCCTATGTCACCGGCATGAAGGCACGCGACGGCAGCCCCGTGGCCTATGATAGCGGGGACTATGCCGCCTGTCTTGAACGGGCGCTGGAAATGGCCGACGCGGCGGGCTTCGCCGCACGGCAAGAGGATGCGCGCGCCAAGGGTCGGTATCTCGGCTTAGGCGTCGCCAGCTTCATCGAGGATACCGGCCTTGGCCCCTTCGAGGGGGTACATGTGCGTGTCACCGCCCAAGGCACCGTACAGGTCACCACCGGCGCGGCCAGCCAAGGACAGGGCCATGCCACCACGCTGGCGCAGATCGTAGCCGAAAAGCTTGATCTTGGGCTCGACAAGGTGCGTGTCATCTCAGCCGATACCGACCGTTTTGCCTACGGTATTGCCACCATCGGCAGCCGCACCGCAGTTACCGCCGGAAGTTCCGCACATCTGGCGGCGAAAGAGGTGCATGACAAGGCCGTCCGCTATGCCGCCGACCGCTTCGAGGTGGCGCCCGAGGACATCGTGCTGACAGAGGGGCAGGTGAAGGTGGCCGGCACCGACCTTTCGATCGGCCTAGGCGAGGTGGCGCTGGCCTTGTCCGGTACGATTGCCCTGCCCGTTCCGGCGGGACTGACCCCGGGCCTTGAGGCTACCGGCTATTTCGAGGCCAAGGCAACCCCGCATTCCAGTGGTACCAATGTCGTCGAGGTCGAGGTCGACATCGAGACCGGCGCCGTCGATCTGCACAACTATGTGGTAGTCCATGACTGCGGTCGGGTCATCAACCCGAAGATCGTCGATGGCCAGATCACCGGTGGCGTCGTCCACGGCATCGGCAACGCCCTCTTCGAGGAGATGATCTACGACGCCAGCGGCCAGCCTGTATCGACCAATCTGGGCGAGTAC
>LFIK01001245.1_pt1 | contig 20008 bp, 36 predicted proteins | sample 643401 | NCBI WGS metagenome assembly LFIK01 (sample SAMN03777447, study PRJNA286221) | soda lake metagenome | biome: soda lake; feature: Kulunda steppe; material: water; isolation source: sample T5-Br brine of Lake Tanatar-5 | place: Russia: Kulunda steppe | collected 2010-07
GGGTGGGTGGGTGTGGGTGTGGGTGTGTGTGCGCTTGTCAAGGTTATCAAGTTATAGTTTGCTTATGTTTGTGTGAGCTTGAACTCGCCCATATTTGCTTGAGTTTTATCACTTGGAGTTTTATGGGTAATTTTTATGGGCAAGTAGAAAGGAAGGGTATTAAGCAACTTCCGACCAACCTCGCCCCCCCTCAACAGTAGCTTCAATCAATGATTATTGATACTTATTTATCAAACAATGGAAATATGGCCAGAATGGGCCCTCTGAATATCATTTTGCCACGCCGCTGGCGAAATTGGGTGGGGGGGATCCAGAACTTTAAAACCTTGATGAGTGTGTATATGTCCCTCCCTCTCCCTCCTTTCCTCTCTAAGGATGAGCTGGAGCAGTATCCCCATATCATGTTTTCTTGCCTACCCCTGGGTCCCTAATCTCTCCTTTCCTTTTTCCTCTCTTCATGATTATGCGCGTAAATGTGCATGCATGTGTGCGCGTTTACATTTGTGTGTCACAAGTCAAAGCCTTCCATTCTGACTTTTTGCATCCCATGGAAAGAAGATAAAGCACAGTCCTGCCCAAACAAGGTTTTGGAGGGAAGAGGCTGTTGTAGCGCCTTCCTCTTATGAGTGCTCTGAAGGGAGGCGTGGTTGTGAAGCAAGTATGCCAGTTCACGGAAGCATGGCTGTGAGGCTAGCATGCTACCCCTGTGGTGTTTTCTGAATGGCTTTTGCACAGCAAGAGCGACAGCAAATCCCCCGGCCAAATGGAGCGTCACAAATCCCTGGGCCCCCCTATTCTGCTGCCTGCACGCTAGGCACACAGTGTGATCATAACTGGAGTTGGAGCTCTGGCATGCTCCTGGTACCCCACCTTCTCCACCACGTCACCAGATGCTCTGGCATGCCCCTGGTACCCCACCTTCTCTACCACGTCACCAGATGCTCTGGAATGCCCCTGGTACCCCACCTTCTCCACCACATCACCAGATACTCTGGAATGCCCCTGGTACCTCACCTTCTCCACCACGTCACCAGATACTCTGGAATGCCCCTGGTACCTCACCTTCTCCACCATGTCACCGGATGCTTTCCTCTGGCAGAGGCATGCCCCAAATGCCAGCGCTGAACACAGCCATTACAGACATAGGTGACCAGAGGGGAAAGGATGCTCAACTATTTCATTTGCATGCTTACCGCTTGCAGGGATGCACACCGGAAGCCGACACAGCTGGCCATTACAAGAGCTGGTGACGAGAATGGGATCAGTGGTGGAGGAAAGCATGAAAACCAGGAGCAGGTGGTGTTAGTGATGGAGCCTGGGCAGGAGGGCAGCGGTTCCGCGCAGCAAAAGCTCCAAGAAGCCATTGAAAAGGAGGAGCCAGGGGCGCATTGGTTTGATCAGGTAGGACCCTACACACGCGTCTTGCAGGTTGGCATGCATACACACACATGTGTGTGTGTGAATGTGTGTGTAAATGTGAATTTGAAAGTGTGTGTGTGAATGTGTGTGTTCACAGCTTAACGCAATCACATGCAATACTATATTATATATGTATTAGTGTACTGGGTATTTTTGTAGCAGCTGGAGAAGGGCATTGTTCTCTCACCTGTTTCAAGCCTCTTTGGCACGATTTGCAAGTGGGGCTCAGAGAAAAGCAGCCTTGAAGTTGTGCGTGGAAAAATTGTGTGTTCAACTGGCTTCTTTCCTCCAGGGCAATGTTAACCAGCATGGTTTGGTTTTGCGATCAAGAGTGGATCATTAGTTTCATTATTTCCTCCAGTGAACTATTAAGTGAGGAATGGTATGTAATGCTGAAGCATAACCGAGAACGGGATTACAGATATCTCATGTGTATGAAGGATCAGGGGCATATGAGGGCACCTGCCATGTTGGCATGCTTGGTTTGCGTTGCTTGCACCAATGTCACGTTACAAGGTATAAGCGCAGCTATACCTTGCAGAAGAAGAGTGCCAGGGGCGCGGAGAGAAGATAAAAGGAGGACCAGGCCCAAACTACGCCTGGACCTGTAGGCTTCTGCCTGTGCAAATGGTTAATAATACAAAGGAAAGCCAGAAAGGTTTTCTTGTTTAATTATATAATTCTACACGATTTGGACCTCCCAAGGGTTAAACCCTTCCTTTTCCTGCTCACTGCTGAAGTAAGGATTTGGGTCGCACATCCAACCCACAAGATTTTGACCTGAAAATGGGAAGCACAAGAACATGTTGAAAAAATAATGAAATAAAGTGCAATGCACATATATGCACGCAAACACTCACACATGCTAACGCGCACACGCACATACGTACACACACACACACTTCTGTGTATGTGTGCATGCGTGCTTGCATGTGCGCAGGTGAGATTTCTGACAATCCGTTCCTTGCGCTGCCAAAGGTTTGCAGCCTTCTCCCTTCAGCGCGTCCTGGAGTTACTGGTGGTCGCCATCCTGGCAGGCGTTTTCTGGTTTCAACGCGGCAACAATGGATCAGCCCCTATCACCGCAGAGATTGCACTTGATATGTCTGGGGTTCTGTTCTTCATGGTGAGAAAGCAAAACCAGGCTACTTCTCTGACTCGTTGCCACAGCAGCAGCTGATCAGGGTGCAGCCAGCATCCTGTAGATCCCTTCACATAGACCAGCACATAGATAGATTGTTGCCACAGCTGCAGTTGATCAGGTTGCAGCCCATATCCTGTAGATATCTCACATAGATCAGCAGTCCATGTGGATTGCAGCATGAATACCCAGGGCATGGATGGATGGCACCAGGACATAGATCGACGGCCACTGCCAAGGGCACTGATGAGCAGCCTGATTTTGCTGCTGGGCTCAAGTCTGTAGCACCTGGAAGTTGTTGTATACCAACACACCAATGATAACATCGATGACAATTGTGGTGACCGATTGTTTGTCCTTGGAAATACCACCACTGTTGCCTTTTGTACCGTGTTGGCTGAGCTGTCTGCCCTTATGGTCACTGCTCCATGCTTTCGGTTTCCTCTGTTCGTGCAGCTGCTGTATTTGGCCTTCAGCTCCCTGCTCCAAGCCCTCTTCACCTTTCCCCTGGACATGGTTCTACTCATAAAGGAGCGGCAGAGCGGCATGTACCATCTGTCTGCGTACTACATTGCCAAGATACTCTGGTGCGTTTTGCAGGTTCATGGGTGTGCAAGGTGCTCACATGCCTCTGTGTGTGTGTGTGTGCATTTTCATGCACGTCTGCATTTTTCACTGTGCACCATTTACTGTGCAGCTATCATGGTCCAACATGCATGTGTGTGTGTGTGAAGCCATCCAGTGCATCAATTTTGACCCCAATGGCATAATTAGAACCAGAATAACTGTAGCTATCCAACGGTGTGCTCATGTCAGGAAAAAGAGCGGTGGCTGCAAACTTGTGCCTGAAAACCCTTTATGGCACAGTTATGCTTAAAATGGGGTCATCCAGTGGTCGAGAGGAACAGGAGTTACCTGTGAAGGACCCTCGTCCAGAGCCTAATGTCCGACTATCTACATGTGCACATGTGCGCGCACACACACATACACATACATACACACACAACTTGTGTGACACAAGCTAATGCACTAGCACACAATAATTGCTTTCTCAATGGTACGATCCTGTTTCTTGCAGCGATTTGCCCATGGACTCCCTCCTACCCTCGATCTTTGTATGGATCATCTATTTCATGAGTGCGCTGCGGTTGGATGCAGGTGTGTGGGGGAGGGTGGAGGGGGGCAAGTGGGTGGGTGTGGGTGGGTGTGGGTAGGGAAGCTGAAAGGATGATGGGTGTAGATTTGCCTTTGTTCTGAACAACAGGTGTTGTCTTGCTAGAGAAAGGGTAAAACTGGTGGCAAGAGTCTCTACAAATGTCTGCTCGTAATCTAACTCCACCATGGACATGCTTAAGTATTGCCGGTCTTTGTGGACTTGTTGTGCACGAGCCTGGGATTCACCTCACAGAGCTTAATCACGTTTGGAATTTTTAAGTGCATGCAACCCAATCTTTTCCCTAAAACTTGCACTTGCACGTACGCGGGCACGCATGCGCGCGCACACACACACGCTCACGCACATGCACACACGCACACACGCACGCACGCACACACGTGCACACACACACGCACACACAAATTCCATGTGCCAGCCATCTTAGGCCCACAACCCTCCCTACCTGCAACCCTGCAGAGCCCTTTTTTGCCTGCTGGCTATCGATCATGCTCGCCATGTTCGTGGCCCAATCTCTCGGACTGCTCATCGGTGCTGTCATCCAAGACCCAAAGTCGGCGCTGTCCGTTGCCACAGTTTTAGTGCTGTCTATCATGCTCGTAGCAGGATTCTATGTGGAAGTCATCCCGGTATGTTATTATTGTCTCATGTCTGTCTCATGCTCATGGCTGGATTGTATGCGGAAGTTCATCCCGGTGTGTCTCACGATGGTCACCTTAGGGCTCTGCACAGCATCTTCCATTTTTGTTGAGCTTCTACCTAAACTCCCTTTCGTGTGAACCAAGCTGTATGAGCGGAGGCAGGCCTAGTCTTGATCTTTCTGTAGGCTGCGTCTGTTAGACCTAAACTTAGACCGCCTCTAGTTCTCAGCTCTACCTATGGGGAGGGATAGCTACTTCAAGAACCTGCTTTGATTCAGGAACCTGAAATAGAAAACACGTTTTGTTTTTTGAGTAAGTGATTTCAGCCTGGTCCTCATGGCTTGTCCTCATCCATAACCATTGCATGTGGCTGTTCTCTTTTTCTGCTTGCGGGTGCTCTGTGTGTCAGTGAACACTGCTCATTACTTTGTGTGTGTGTGTGTGAGCACGCGCACGCATGCGCATGTGTGTATTGTGCACGCATGCACTCTTCATGCGGTTCCAGTGATCCTCACTTCTTCACTTGCTGCATATCTTTTTACTGCCCACAGATTTGGTGCCGCTGGCTTAAGTACCTCAGTTTTATCTTCTACGCCTACAACCTGTTGCTGAAGATTGAGTTTGGTGACCGCGAGATAGACTGTGAGGACTTTTACAGAGCTCATCCTGATGCAACCCAGGTGAGTCGATCATGCACAAAGGAGGGAGAAAAGAGGGTGCTGGATTTGGGGATGCAAAATAGAATGTATCAGATGAGCTATGCCCACTGCGTACAAGTTCACAAATACGACTGTGGCAGCCCACTTCTAATACGGAAAAAAGTGATTTTTTCCTGTTTAGACTGAAATGCTTGTCAGCAAGAGTTGTGTTGATCACAGGCTTGATTTCCTGATTTGTGGAAACACACGCACGCACACACACACGCGCGCGCACAAACAAACGCACGCACACGCACACACGCACGCATGTACACACGCACACACACATGCACATGCACACGCACACGCTCATGCAAACGCACACACGCACGCACCCACACGCACACGCACGCACGCTCACACACACAGATACACACACATGCATGTGTAGGACCGTGATCGCTGCACTGTGAATGATGCGGACGTATTCGAGATCGACGTGGACTCCAAGTTTGACATTGACTCGCACGTGGGCCTGGAAGTGCCTGTGCTGGTTGGTTGTCTGTTGCTGCTGCGGCTAGCCGTGTACTACGCGCTGATGTCGAAGACAAAGTCCATAAATCCCAAGTTTGATGTTTTGATCTGGATAGGTCTGCTGTTCGACTACGTCCTGTGGCTGCCATTCAACTTCATCTTAGATCAGCTCGGTCGCCTCTTCAGCCTCATCCCCAATCCTTTCAGCAAGTGCTGCCCGTAGTTGAGGGTATGAGTGTTGCCCATAATCGAGAGTACAAGTGCTGTACATAATCAAGGGTATGGGGTATGAGTGTGTTTGCCACCATAAGCACCAGGTACAGTGAGTGATAGGGGCAGGAGCACGAGCATGAGGAATTGGGATTAGAAGTGTCATTAGAAGAGGTCGCATTTCCTTAGAAGGAGTGATACTTGCAGTCTAGAGTGGTGATTGAAGTCAGAATGCTTGGTCCCTTCTGGCCCTTGCACCTTCTTGTTAGTGCACTTGTTTGTTTGTTACATAGACTACATGCCCAGGAGATAGCAAAGTCTTATTTCGGGCACAGCAAAAAGGGAGGGGATAGAAAGTGCAGGTAAAGAGGGCAATTTGATGTTCTCATCGCTGACAACTTCTTTTGCAACCATTATGTTTTTCTCTGTACAGTTGTTTTCTTTGTACTGTACTGGTATACAATTTCATGCCTTGGAACAGTGCTTTTGCAAAGAGCAGATTTCTTTTTACATTGTCACATTGTCTATTGTTAAGAGATGTGGACCTTGACGTGGGTCGTGACCTGGGTCTGGATTTCCAGTCAGGCGCTAACACTCAATGTTTACAACGGGGGTAACCTTCAGCCAGAATCAGGGTTGTGCAAGACAGACGGCCATTTCGAGAGGGAACGTGATGGCACCAATCGCCCCGGGTCTTTGACAACTCCAGGCTGTCACACACCCATATTGTGGCATCCCAAAGATTCAAGTTCTCTAATAAAGGTTGCAAGGTTACCAGAATAAAATAAAGGTACAAAGGATACAAAGGGGGGTCACCTTCAGCCAGAATGGTTGGCTGTTCAGCTTGCTGTACCAGCCTACGTAAAAACATGCATAATGCGTTAGAAAGGAAGAAAAACATACTGTTGCTTTGCTGCTCAAGAAAGGCAATCACGTCCAATGGATTCCTGGAAGGATTCCTGGTTTGAAAGGTTGGTGGAAAGGTTGCAAGAAAGGGATTTGAGAATTTAGGAGCGTTTAGTCCTGAGCATGATGTTAAACTGCGGCTGGGAGGACTTGTCCTCAAAGGTCCCCAGTTCGAGTCGGGCTGGGGTAAGCGGTGGGGGGGTTCTCGAAAGAGAAACCACCTTCCTTAATTCACGCCTCGGGTGTATCCTGAGTGCGTAGCTTTTCCTTTTCCTTTTTCCTTTGAGGAGCATATTTGATACACAGAGCACATACGCGAGCATCATGGCAGAAGAACAGCATATGCTTCTCATCTTGAAATTCATGGCACTCGCACCGGTCGCGCATGGGTGAGGACCTGTTGTAGAGGGCAGTTGTAACCTTGAAATCATGAGCTCTTAGCCTGAATCTGCCGACGGCTCGCATGACCTGCTTAAGCAAATATACTGCACCCCAAAAGCAAGAAAATGGACACTGGAAAAATACCCTCCATTTTTTCTTAAATTAGGTTGAAGAGGTTATACCTTGAATTTTCCATGCTTCAAGCATGTTACTCAATAATGTCCTACTAGGGTATACAGGGCCAAGGTTAGGGCTAGTAGTACTCAGAGAATGCAGCAGACCAACAAGGTAACAAGGTTGCAATTTGTAACTTAAAATGGATATAGACCTTCAGCCAGAAAGTTTGACTGCTGGGCTTGCTGGCCACTGCCAGCCGAAAAAAAAAAAACACCGATTGTCTCAGAAATAAAAGAGTTTGTGCGTCTGCTTCAAGAGTATTAATAATGTAAAAAAAAGCTCTTGTGCAGACCAACAAGACAAGCTGTAGCATGAGCATAACATGTACTTGGGCAAACAGGGTGTGTGGACTGTCTGCAGACAGCGACAGCATTCACTAAGCAGACAACAGATTGCCGGTGATGAGACTGAGGACTGCTTGGAGTCTCTAGTACCCTTTATTTTTTCTTCTTCTCTGCTCTTATTCCTCCCTTCACGTTCTCTCTATAGTCAGCCTGCGGACAGACATGGTCAGCGTTGCAAGCAGCTGTAGTTGAACAGTCCCACACTGGACTGGACGGGGTCAGATTGGATGGCACTTCCATGCCTGTTGCCACACTCTCTGAGGCAGATCTGCGCATCGCAATGCAGCCCTGCTGGGACTGGGAGTATCAGGAGCATCAGAATGTCACAGGGCTCATGCATTTGCTTGTGTGTTTGCGTGTGTGGCGTGGCATGTGTGTGTTTGTGTGTTTGTGTGAGTGTGTGTGTGTGTGTGTGTGTGCAAGCATTTCTGTCACACACAATCATGGGCTGCATAGCTCTGGTCCAGCTACCATCAAACTGACAGAAGTCAAACTGTCAAAGAGTTAACAACGTTGTGCAGCCGTTCTTCAACTCCTCCATGCATATCTTCTCAGTATAATCTTTAGGCTAGACCAGCCATCGCATACAAAGAAGCTGACCTGGTATGGCACAGCCAGCATAATTTGCCCAAAAGATCAGCACGTTAATTCAATATTTTTGCGTACAATAACTTCAACTTAATTTTGTTGTTCAAATTCTCGTCCATTGCTTTCAAACTTCACAGGAGCTGTAGTTGACTCAAAATGCATCATGTTATCGACTTAACTCCTGAATCACCCTTGTCCTGATCCTAGATCCTATGGGCGCCTTCAGCTAAGAGATTGCCCTGAGAACAGCTGGGCGGCTTGTAGGCTACCTCCACTGCAGCTTCTGCCATGTCCTTCATCAGTACATCAACCATTGATGACATCGCACACTCACTGGACATCAGCAAGCTTTCCCATGAGGCTGCCAAGGCGCTGGCACCAGATGCAGAGTACCGCATGCGGGAGCTTATCCAGGTTTGTGGCACATGCTCAAGTATTGCACATGCCCGCCAGTCTTGTGCATAGCTCAGTCGACAGGATCAACAGCTTACTTGCATGTGTATCGAGGGTAACGCTTCAAAATATCTTGTCAGGAATGTAAAGCCGAGGCTCAACACTGGCGTCATGCACTTGCAGCTTGATTTAAGCCACGTAACCCCTGATAGTTTCTGCACACAAGCTCACACCGTGATCTTGCCGCAGTGTGACCTTGCCGCATGGTATAATTTTGATGGCTCCCCTTGTCATGCATCAAAGCACCCCCTGGGCATGCATATATTATGATATTAATGACAAATGTCATTAAAGCGCATGCCTCCCAGCCTCCCAAAAATAAGCTTCATAAGCATGATGCATGTGCCTGACGCATGCAGGCAACAAGCACATCACACCCTGAGTACGCACACCAGTGCATGAGGAGCTACTGTGAAATGTGAACGCACCCTAGGAAAGCCCATCCTCCTCTCACTGCCCTGCGCTGTCATGGTGCCCTGCAGGACGCCCTGAAATTTGCCAGGCACTCGAGGCGTGCACAGCTGAGCGTGGAAGACGTGAACAATGCCCTGCGTATGCGCAATGCTGAGGTGCAGAGACCATTATAGGCCGCCCTGTTCGGTAGACTGTGTTTTGTGTGTCAACGATAGCGACCAGAGGGTGGAGCTCTGTGCGTGCAGGATGCCTAGGTACTGAGGCCAAACACAGGGGCAGCGCTCGTGCATGAGTGCATGCTCTCGTGCTGTGCTGGCCTTGCATGTGAGTGCATGCTCTCGTGCTGTGCTAGCCTCGCATGTGAGTGCATGCTCTCGTGATGTGCAGGCCTCGCATGTGAGTGCATGCTCTCGTGATGTGCTGGCCTCGCATGTGAGTGCATGCTCTTGTGATGTGCTGGCCTCGCATGTTAGTGCATGCTCTCGTGATGTGCTGGCCTCGCATGTGAGTGCATGCTCTCGTGATGTGCTGGCCTCGCATGTGAGTGCATGCTCTCGTGATGTGCTGGCCTCGCATGTGAGTGCATGCTCTCGTGATGTGCTAGCCTCGCATGTGAGTGCATGCTCTCATGATGTGCTGGCCTCGCATGTGAGTGCATGCTCTCATGATGTGCTGGCCTCGCACGTGAGCTGCGCCTGCCCAATGCCTCATGCACAGCTGATGCAAGCGGCCCACCTAAAAGCTGCACAGGAAGGAGAGCGGCTTGTTAGAAGCCATCGACCAACCTTAAAAAGATTACCTTTTTTGATCAGGGGTGGCTGGCGCAGATCATCGCAGCTGTGTGCCATCACGGGGCGCACGTGCACTGATCCTCCAGCACTTCACGCGCATCGGCGTGTTGTGCCCGGCTCAGTGCCTGGCTCGTGCACAGGAGGGGCCATTGTGAGGGGCCATTGTGACGCACCTAGAGCACGGCATGGCGAACCTAGGTGGTAGTAGTGCCCATCATCCCTGACCACCCCTCTCGGCCCTGGGGGCGGTCCGAAGCCTGCCAGAGCCTCTTGCAGGGACATGGCTGCCTACAAGCACGCGCGGCACCCTACCTGCCTTTGTCCTCTTTCTTCTGTGCCAAGAGCCCACTGACCATGTATGCCACCTTGTGCGCGCATGGCTGATGGGCGCACCCTCAATGTTTGCTGCCTGTACGTGCATGCCTGCAGCCGCTGTACGGTTTCAGCAACAAGGACCCAGCAAAGTACATCAAAGCTGCCGGCCACTCAGACCTGTACTGCCTGCAAGACAAGGAGCTGTCGATCGATCAGGTGTGCGCACACGAGCGTGTTTGCATGTATATGTGCGCATGCGTGCGCATGTGTGTGCGTGTACATGTGCGTGTGCGCGTGTGTATGCACGCCATGTGTGCACCATGTGTGTGTGCCGTCTTTGTGTGACAGAGAGAGGGCAGGTATGGGTCCGGGAGGATTCAGGATTGCTTTGGACAGCAACCATTACTAGGATCGCGTGTACGAGCCGCGTGGTGCAGCACTGGCGCGCTCCCAAACCTTATGCCGGAGCGCACTGAATGTTTGGGTGAAGCTTGGCTAGATGCGGCACGTTTGCAGCATGCCGCATGCGTTGGTGTGGGCAACCCAGAAGTCCACTCAAGCCCAGCGCGTCCTTTAACCTTGGACAGCCTGTTGTCAGGGAGCACGGGCTTGACGCGTGCCATGGGGCGTATCAGGGAGCACGGGCTTGATGCGCGCCAAGGAGCGTATCATGAAACACGTGCTTGAGACATGCCATGGAGTGTGTTGGGGCGCACGGGCTTGACATGTGCCGCAGAGCATGTTTGGGAGTACGGGCTCGACACGTGTCGCGCAAGCTCGACACGTGCCACGGAGCACGTTAGGGAGTACGGGCTCGACACGTGCCGCGCTCAAATGCGCCCCTTTGGGTCATGTCCGGCTGCAGTGCAAGTGGGATGCCGACACGCGCCCATCGTGGCACAAGCACAGATACGCACGTATGCTGCATGGCTGTCCCACGCTGCATGTGGGTGGTTTGCACTGCACGCGGCGTGCGCATACAGGCATCCCACGCTGGGGAGCCCCAAGCAGCATGCACGTACATCGCTCTGCCTGGCTGCTTGCCTACCGGCTTTTCCTCTGAGGCTGGTGTGGGGTTGTGCGTGCTTCGCTCGCGGGTTTCTCTGATGCCACCAGAGTGATGGGCGCGCCACACGCGCTGTGGGATCCTTGTTGCACGTGATGCGTGCTGATGCCTTGTTGGGGGTGCCGTGCCTGCACCAAATGGTGTGCGCGTGTGTGCTGCTTGTGTTGCACACATGTGTGTGCGTCCTACTTCTTGCGCGGGATCCCTTATTGGGTACGTGCGTGTATGCGCGCGTGTGTAAGTGCAAGTGCGCTGCCACAGCTGTCTGGTTGCCTCAAACGTGCTGCCAACTGGCATTTGTGCGAGCGCAGCTCGTGGATGCCCCCCTGGCCCGGCCGCCCGTGGAGGTGGGCGTCATGCCGCACTGGCTGTTCATCAACGGCGTGCAGCCCGCTGTTCCAGAGAATGCGCCCCTGGAAAAGCCAGGGGCAAGGCGCACCAAGGCCGCCGCGGCCGCCGCCGGCAGTGCGCAGCCGAAGGAAGGGCCGAAGCAGGCAGGGGGTGGGTGCACGTTTGTGGTCATTTGCGCGTACAGCATGCACGCGCAGTAGGTGTGTGATTGTTGTGTGCGTGTGTGTGACGTACGTGATGGATCAGGCCTGAGCTGATGTCAGTACGCCCCCCACAAAGCAAGCACCTGCAACCCTGCTGGTCAAGATGCGTGCAAGCAGGGCCTGTCACTGTCAGAGGCACCGGTACTGGCACAGGTACCGCCACCACCGCTGTTTCTGCCGTTGGCGCTGCCTGAGCACAGGTTGTGTGCAGATAGGGATGCCGCCGCTGCTTGTGCCTGCAATGGCCAGCCACGCACGTGCCGAGCAGCGACCCTGCTGCGCCCTGCGCCGCCCTCACGCCCTGCCCTTCAACTGGCCAAGGATGGGCCCAATCCGTACCCGGTGGTGTGATGTCACCCCGCGCTGTGAAAAAGCGCTGCTTGCTGTGGCGCAAGGTGCGTCCTGACCTGGTGTGGGCTGCGGGTGCGCGATGCGTGCAGGTCCCAAGCAGCCCAGAGCCGGCGCAGTGCCCGCAGGCCCCCAAGCAGGCCCGCAGCAGCAGCAGCAGCAGCAGCAGCAGCAGCAGCAGCAGCAGCAGCCGGTGCAAGTGCAGCCGACCGTGCAGCACGTGCTGTCAAAGGAGCTGCAGCTGTACTTCATCAAGGTGCGCTCCAGCCTCTGCTCTGTGCGCGCGTGCGTGGGCCTCGAGTGCGTGCGCCTGCCCTGCCCCCCCCCCCTCCTTTTCCCTCTTTTTCCCTCCTTTCCCCCCTCCCTTGCGCTGCGCGCTGCCTACCTGTGGGTGTGTCCTGAGCGTGCGGCCCGAGGCCCCGGTGCAAGCACCAGCCGTCAGGAGCGCACACGCCGCGCGGCGCAAGCATTGCGCGCAGTGGACAGAGTATGCCTTTTGCATGCGGCGCACCCCTGAGCGCGCGCAGCCCCTGCTGTCACGTGATTGGCATTGCCTGCCGCACCTGCAGGGCATGTGCCTTGCTTGCAGCGGGTGGCTGAGCACACACAGTGCCTGCCACATGCAGTCCGAGTTGCCTGCCTTACCTGCGCGCGCGGCACCTGCCATCATGCAGTGCGCTCCGTCTGCTCAACCAGCGCGCGCAGAGCCTGCCACCATGCAATGCACGCCCTCTGCTCCACCAGCAGGGCATGCAAGGCACGCGCATGGCCTGCGGCTGGCATGGTGCGCTGGCCCGCTGTGCTCCGTGCCCCTGGCGCAGGGTTGCTGCAGCAGCTGTTTTGTACTATGAGCTTGTGTTGTACTATGATGCCTGTTCAGGCCATGTGCCAGCACCAACTTTTTGTGATGCACTGTGTGGCCTGTTTGAGCCACCTGTCTGCACCAATTTCTGCTGTGTGCGCAGCTGCAGAGTGGCTCTGCAGCGGCACTCTGCCACTCTGCAGGGGCATTCTGCCACTCTGCAGTGGCACTCTGCCACTCTGCAGCGGCACTCTGCCGCTCTGCAATGTGGGTGCCTTAGGGGCGCAGGGCACTTGTGAGGGCGTGCGCGCTGCTGAGCGCACACGTGGGTGCAGGGGGGCGGGTGCGGCATGATGACGCAGGCAAGGCACAAGGTCACAAGGACGAGGCCAGTGCATGTCTGGTTCCTTGAAGAGCCTCAGGGCTGCATGCATGGGAGGCATGGAGAGGTCTAGACTTGGACTTGTGGGGGGCCCCCTTCCTGAAGCTGCAAAAAAGCCAGGTGCTGGGCCGCCGTAAGGCTTCGAAGGTTTCATGGAAGTTTGGTTTGGCTCTGATTATCAATGGACAAGGGCAGGGCTCTGATTTTCAATAGGGGCACTGATTATCAATGGACAAGGGCTGGGCTGATTATCAATGGACAAGGGCAGGGCTCCAAGAACGCCCCTGGATACCTCCTGGAGTGGCCTGGGGTGCGGCTGTCCATCAGCAAACACCAAACCTGTGGGTATGTATACTCGCTTGCACTCAGAGAAGGGCGGAGCATTGAGGGCTCAGGGGAGAGCGGAGCATTGAGGGCTCAGGGGAGGGCGGAGCATTGAGCGAGCGGAGCGCTATGTGCATCTGCCCTTGCTGTTGTGGAGCAGGTGCCCATGCGCTCCGCTCCCCCGCCCCCCACCTTGGGTGCCGACCCTGATGCAGGGCGGGTGTCCGTGCTGATGCGGGGTGAGTACCCAAGCTGATGCAGGCCCAGCGCATGCCCTCTGGTGCTCCCCACCTTGACCCTTCTCCCAGCTCCCGCCTCGCCTGTAGGTGGTGGACATCATCAAGTCAAGCATGGCAACAGAGTTTGTTGATGCCACGGCAAGCGCGGGCGCGGCAGCTGGGCCCTCAACCTCAGCCCCACCGGCGGCAGCAGCAGGGGAGGCCTCCACAGCAGCAGCGGCAGGGGCAGCGGGGGAGGCGCCCGCGGTGCCGACAGCGGCAGCCGCGGCAGGGGCAGCCGGGGCGGCTCCTTCGGCGGCAGGGCCCTCAGGCCGCGCATGGGAGGCGACGAGGATGCTTAACGCGGTGCTTGCCAGCTTGGCGGCAGACCCTGGTAGGGGGCACGTGTGCGTGTGAACGTGCCTATGGGCAAACGTGTGTGTGTGTGTCTGTCTGTCTGTCTGTCTGTCTGTCTGTCTGTCTATCTGTGCATCGTGCTTAGGTGTGCAAGGGGCAGTCGTGGCCGCTGTCTTAGATCTGTCAGGATCTAGGCTGGCTTGCAGCACTGGCTGCCCCCAGCAAGCGAAAGCAGACCCATGGGCTCTCATGGCAGAGCTCATTTGGCAGTAAGCAAAAGCAAATCCATGGGCGCACGTGGCACTGGACGTGCAGCGCATGCAATGCAAGGCCGGTCATGCGAGTGTCTCATCTCAGTCCACCACTGCCCCTCACAAGCCGCACCCATTGAAGCGCTTCTGTCCCTCGTGCCTTGCTCTACCCTGACAAGCTCCCTGACAAAGCTCGCAGCCTGCACAACGTAATCGCTGCGCATGCCGTTCTGCGCTGCAAGGTGTGCACGCTTCGTGGTGTGCTCATGTCCTATGCACAAAATGCGCACCTTGATGCCTCCGTTTGCTGCTCTCCGCTCACGCGCCGATGCGCGTTGTGTGATTATCGCGCGCCTCCAAGCCACCAATTGTCCGGCATGCGCGCAAAATGTGGGGCGACAAAGTGCTGCATGGGTGCATGCACTTCCAGAGGCTGATGCGCGTATGTATGGCTGAGTGCGCAGCACATTGCTGCGTGCGGTGCGCTGCTCGAGTGCGCTACACGGCATTGCGTCCGTTCCGCAGGCCTGCACCCTTTGACGCCCTACCTTGTGAAATTTTGCGCGGACGAGGTGGCTGCTTCCCTGCGCTCGCCGCACAGGTGGGGTGCGCCTGGGGCATGCATTGTTATGCTGAACTTCGCCGCACAGTTTGGGTGTGCCTGGGGCATACATTGGTGTGCTGAACTTCGCCGCCACCTGCTTTACTTGTGTACTCCCAACAGTGAGTCGTCATGCGCACCCTAAAGCAGCCAAGCGTGCCTGGGGGCAGGCACGAGTTTGCTGTATTGAAGGCTGCCTCGCGAGCAGCAAGCTGCATGTTGTCTGAGCGCCATGTCAGACTGCGGCATATGGCATGGCTGATCAACAATGCTGTCAGGGTTGTGATGGCAGATGGGGGGCAAGTTAGGCAGGAGGGATGGAGGCCCAGGCCAAACGAGCTGATTAGTTCAGCCTCTCAGAAGTCGATGTCCCTGGCCCATGCTCAACTCTGATCTTTGGGCGGCCGATGCCAACAAGCTGTGGGAGATCCAAATCATGTACCGCCACCATGGCTAGCTTTCAAGTTCTCCTACAGAAGTTGAAGTGACATGACTTTTACATCCTCGAACATGGCAATGGGCAGGGATTAATCAGCAGTTGTGATAGTAATGTTCTAGGATTCATCAGTCACTTTTGCCGCAGCTTGCAAGAAAGGCCTGTGCAAGTCGTATGCTCTTGCATGCATGCTCATGTGCGCAAACTTGCCGGCCTGGCTGCAGCCTGCAAGTGCTGCTGAGGCTAGCAGAGGCGCTGCTACGCAACGACGACATCGGGCTGGAGCCCTACGTGCACCAGCTCCTGCCAGCCCTGCTCACGTGCCTGGTGGCCAGGAACATTGGTGAGTGGGGCAGGGCTTACTAGCCCTGCTCATGGTGGCCAGGAATACTTGCTATACAGGGTCTGTACAAAGGTTGTGCTCCTTCTCTGGTTTCTCTAAATCTGGTGGCCAGGGAAATGGGCATATGGCCCTTGAGCTGAAACGCTGCATGGTCCTTGAGCTGAAATGCTGCATCCTGCTCTGTGGTGGGCTTCGGCTGCCGCCTTTTGGGCGCAACCGCCTGCGATGCCCATGGTGAGAGCACCGCGTCTGGTGGGAGCACCGCGTCTTTGCCCTGCCAGGTGCGAATATTCCCTGCATATACACATACATCAAGCGTGGTGCACATGCACGTCCAAACGCGCGCATGCACACATACACACACATGCACGCACCATCTCACTGACGCGCTCGTGCGCTTGCTGCCGGACACATGTGGCGCAGGCCTGACACCTCCTGCGCCCTCGCCCTTGCCGGCCGCCGCCTCCACCTCCGCCCCCACGGGGGGCGCTGCCGCCGTGCCATGTGTACCAAGCAGCCGCACCAGCCACTGGGCCGTCCGGGACCGCGCCGCCTCCCTCGTGCGCATGGTGTGCGTGCGCTTTGGGGACCCATACTACAACGTGCAGCCGCGCGTGAGCAAGACGCTGCTGCGTGCCCTGCTGGACCCCTCCAAGCCCCTCACCACACACTATGGTGGGTGGGAGGGAGCCGCTGAAGCGGGCTCAGGCATGAGCCACTAAGCCTTTGAGGACTCGAAACCTGGCAAGGCCCTGGTCCTGTGTTTGGGAACTTGGTGGGGTGTGGACGGTGGGCAGTGCATGGTTCTGGACGCCCCTCCGGGGTCCGCAGCTCAGGCCTGGTTGTGCTGGTGGCCTCCTTTTGCCTCCTGATACCTTCTTTTACTTCCTGATACCTCCTTTTACTTCCTGATACCTCCTTGTGCCTTCTGATACCTCCTTGTACCTCCATGTCGGGGTGTCGTGCATGTTGGGGCCAGAGGGCACATGCTTGTAGGCAGAGGTGTGCCAAGACGGCTGAGCCAGAGCGGGCGCAAGTGCAGGAGTGGGCGCAAAGGAACAAGCGTGTACCCACTTTCACGCACAAGCACGCACGTGCTTACAAGCACATACTAACGCGCCCCTTTTGCTCAAGTGCTTCCATGCACGCCTTGGACAGACCTGGCCAAAGCAGGAATGGCGGCTATACTGCAAGTGCGACTTGGCTGTGATATGCGCATCAGCCACCAGGTGCTCCCTTAAGCACCCTCAGCACCTTTGGTTCCTTGATGGGCTCCTGTGATGCGCACACGCTCGCGCACCCCCTCCTGGTGCACAGATTGGCAACCGATTGCGCATGTTGGCACTGTGCCCCCATCCGATAAGTGCATGCACAGCCCTTGCACCCCCTTCTGCACAGGCGCGGGCGTGGGACTCACCGCCCTCCGGCACCAAGCACGCGTATTTGCACTGCTCTTGATGTTGTTGTGACCTCCCCTGATGCATGCCCTTGATGTTGCCTCTTAATGCATGCCCTTGATGCATGCCTCTTGATGTTGTTGTGACCTCCCCTGATGCATGCCCGGGCCTTCATGCTTCCCTCTGCACAGGCGCGATCGTGGGTCTCGCCGCCCTTGGCCACCAAACAGTCCGCCTCCTGCTGCTGCCCCAGCTCCAGCCCTACATGGAGCGCCTGCAGCCTCTGCTGGAGCCGCCACAGGTGGACGGGCCGCAGGTTGACGTGACAGGTGCGTGGGGTGTGGCAGGTGGAAGCAAGTCAGGGGGCTGCCTCTGCCGCTGCTGGGGCCGCAGGTCAACGAGACAAGTGCATGGGGTGCAGCAGGTGGAAGCAAGCCAGGGGGCCGCTGCTGCCGCTGCTGGGGCCCCTGCCAGTGCACGAACATGACCAGATGGGGCTGCTGGCGCGTTCACTGCAGCACAGCCACACGTGTGTGCAGTCGCAGCTGTTGATTGTGCGCTTGCAGGGAGTGCTTGCGACCCTCCTGTGCCAGCATGGCGGCAAGCTGCGGCACGTGTGCGCAGTGGGACTTGTGGCCACAGTTGCTGGTCGTGTGCTTGCAAAGAATGCTTGCAACCCTCCCGTGCCAGCAAGGCGGCAAGCTGGGGGTGTTTTTTTAAGGCGTGAGAAGGGGGGGCCGTTGCGTAGATGGCTCAAGGCTGGCGGTGGCAGAGACGCGTTCCCTCTATTCCCTGACGCGGGTGCGGTCCAAGCGCTCGCTCTATTCCCTGATGCGGGTGCAGCCCAAGTGCTCACTTTATTCCCTGACGCTACTGCGGCCCAAGCGCTTGCTCCTTGCCGAAGTCCCGCACCCGTGCCCAATGTGCTTGGACGCGCTATCGCGTGCCCTGACTTGCTCCATCGAGGCTCACGCGTCTGCACTGCCGCCATACTGCCTGCCCGGCGCAGGCGACCAGCCTGACGCCGCACAAGTGGCTGCGCAAGCTGCTGCGCGTGCGGATGCGTGGCGCGTGTACGACGCGCTGCTAGATGCCGTGGCGCATGCAATGCGGGAGCGGATGGTGGAGGCAGCAGATGCGCTGGTGGCTGCTTCGAGGTGGGACTTTGACCAGTGGGGTGGGGGTGGCAAGCTCTGTATCCTCCTCCTCTGCGGATAACCCCTGCTAGTGCTCTACTAGCCACCACTGCGATGCTGCCATGCCCCAGCGTGTGAGTGGAAGGGGTAGAGGGGGGGCGCATGTGCACACGTGCGTGGTTTGCGTCTCCCCGTCCTTGCATGAAGCAGCGTGGGCTCTTTTGAGGGGCTGGAGATCAGACATTTTTGGAACCTGCTGAACTGGTATGTAAACGCGGTGCAGTAGTTGCACTGGTGAAGACGTTGGTAGCGCCGGTGCAAGCACTGGTGTGCACTGCCGCGCGCGGCATTTTGCCTGTGCAGGCCTCAGCTGCATGCAGTGAAGAGTGCAGTGTGTGGCAAGAGCAAGCAGCGCCAGGGGAGCAAGGGCGAGGAGGGCCAGCCACGCAATGGAGAGGTCGGGAGCGAACGGGAAAATGGAGGGCCTTCAGGCACATCGACAGTCGCTGGGCGGCAGCAAGCGGCACGACCTGAGGCAGGAGAGGATGCGGAGGGGGAGCCTGCCAAGAAACGAGCCCGCAAGTGTTGCAGGTATGTATAGGAACAAGGCATCCACTGGCTTGAGATCTGCCAGGGGGTTAAACTGTGGGTGCAACACCTCTCTCTCTCTCTCTACCTCTCTATCTCTCTCTCTCTCTCTCTCCCTCTCTCTCTACCTCTATATATATACATTGGGAGGATGCTGCAGTGGGGGAGACAGGTGAGGTACAATGACCTGCTAACAGCACACAAAGATGTGCTGACAGCAGGGCTCCTGGGCTTGCATCACAGCCACAGTAGTATGCTGTGCAAACTTGAGCACACCACACCCAACTGCCGTCTTGCAGGTCTGTGGCAGAGGTTTTGGCAGAAGCGTGGCGAGAAGATTGCGACCTCCAGGAGGTGCTAGCGGCCTTGCAAGAGCTCCTGGGGCCGGATTTCACGGCAAGGATGCCCCAATCCAGGGCTCAGCAGGCCCTCTGACCAGCCTTGGACTCTGGCGGGAGCTGTGTTGGCTAGCCGACAGCTCGAGTATCCTCCCTAGGCATGTCCACATCTGAAATGTTACGTGAGATCATCCAAGCCAGCCGGCGAAATTAATAAACGTGCTCGTAGTTTAATTTAATGCACGATTGATCGAATCGTCTGAAATCGGACCGGCTACCGGCTTGTTGTTTGCCTGGGGCGCTGTCACAGCACGATTTTAAAGGGAAACTTTTTAAAAGACCACATTGGCCAATCAATAACATGCAGGCCAAGCATAATCTGTCTACCTCGCGTGCAGCGCAAGCAAACAGGTTGTACAAGTGTGCCCCACTGCCTGCCAGACGTGTTGTAGCTCGTGCAGCAGACACCAACTCAGAGCCCCAGCAGGTGCAGCAGAAGCTCACGGGCAAGAAGGTCTTCTTAGCAGGTACTTTTTGTGGCCAGAGATCTGTTGTTTTATTGTTAGTTCCCTTCTCTTATGAAGAGCACAGGATCATCTAACGCTCTTCATTTGCTTGTAACACAGGCGCAAGCGGTGGAGTTGGCCGGTGAGGTGGTGGTTGGAATGAGTGCAATGATTCACTCCCATTGGATCTACCTCAAACACATACAAGCGCGCATGCATGCACACACACACACAC
>LFIK01001246.1_pt1 | contig 20001 bp, 14 predicted proteins | sample 643401 | NCBI WGS metagenome assembly LFIK01 (sample SAMN03777447, study PRJNA286221) | soda lake metagenome | biome: soda lake; feature: Kulunda steppe; material: water; isolation source: sample T5-Br brine of Lake Tanatar-5 | place: Russia: Kulunda steppe | collected 2010-07
AGGCGCGGGGGCCGCGCTTGCCCCGCCGCGCTTGCCCCGCCGCGCTTGCCCCGCCGCGCTTGCCCCGCCGCGCTTACCCCGCCGCGCTTACCCCAGCGCCTTGCCCAGCCGCGGCAGGCGTGCACGGCGCAGGAGCGCGCGCACGGGTTGCGCGCGGCCCGAGAGCGCTTCGGTGCGGCGCACGGTCTCGGCGACGCTGGCCTCGATCGGCGCGGGGGCGGCGAGCCACAGCTCCATCAGCGCGTCATCCGGGGCGCGGGCGGTGAGGCCGACGGGCGCGAGCGCGCGGGCCGGGAAGTCGCGCAGGTTCTGGGTGAGGATCGCGTCGGCGTGCCCGGCGATCGCCGCGGCGAGGACGTGGGTGTCGGCCGGGTCGGGCAGGGGGTGCGTCCCGGCCCCGGTTTCGGTGGTGGGGACTTCGGCATCGGGCCACGCGGCGCGCAGCGCGGCGATGGCCTGGGCGGCGGTTTGCGCGGTCTCGGCGTCGCGTTTGGCGGCGGCGAGTTGCCATTCGGCGAGGATGCGCTCCGACCACAGCGGCACGAAGCCGCCGCGCGCGGCCACGCCCATCAGGATTTCGCGCAGCACCGACGGAAACAGCACGTTCGCGTCCAGCAGCCAGCGCGGTGGCGCGCTCATCCGTCGAGCCGCCAGAACAGCGCCTTCAGGTAGCCGCTTTCGGCAAGCTGGGGCAGTTGCGGATGGTCGGGGCCCGCAGCACCCGTGTGCAGGATCTGCCCCTGCCGTCCCGCGCGCCCGATCCCGCGCGTGCACGCCGCGCGGAACGCGCCCAGATCCGCTGCATGCGAGCATGAGCACAGCACCAGAAACCCGCCCGGCGCAACCAGCGGCGCGGCCAGCCGCGCGATGCGTTCATAGGCGCGCAGCCCGGCGTCGAGCGCGGCACGGTTGGGCGCGAAGGCGGGCGGGTCGCAGACCACCAGATCGAAGCGCGCGCCCTCTCGGGCCAGCGCCTCGAGCGCGGCGAAGGCGTCGTCGTGTCGTGCCTCGAACCGTTCCGAAACCCCCGAGCGCGCGGCTCCCGCCTGCGCCAGTTCCAGCGCCGGGGCGGAGGCGTCGACCGCGAGCGCGTGGCCCGCCCCGGCCGCCAGCGCGGCGAGCGCGAAGCCGCCGACATGGGTGAACACGTCGAGCACCCGCGCGCCGGGGCGGACCAGCCGCGCGGCGAAGGCATGGTTGGGGCGCTGGTCGTAGAAGAGCCCGGTCTTCTGCCCGCCGAGGAGGTCGGCGAGGTAGGTGGCGCCGTTCATCGGCACCTCGACCGGGGCGTCGACGGTCCCGCGCAGCACGCGCGTGTCCTGCGCCAGCCCTTCCAGCGCGCGCGCCCGGCTGGTGCCGTTGGCGATGATGCGCCCCACGCCAGTCACCTGCGCCAGCGCCTCGGCGAGCGGTTCCAGATGCGCCTCGGCCCAGGCGGCGTTGGGCTGGATCACGCCCGCGTCGCCGAAGCGGTCGATCACCACGCCGGGCAGGGCGTCGGCCTCGGCGTGCACCAGCCGGTAGAAGGGGGCGTCGAACAGCGCATCGCGCAGCGCCAGCGCGCGGCTCAGGCGGGCGCGCAGCCATGCGGGGGCGATCGCGGCATCGGGGTCGGGGTCCAGCAGTCGCGCGATGATCTTCGAGGCCGGGTTGACCGTGACCAGCCCCAGCGGCCGGCGCTCGGCGTCCTCGAGCACCGCGAGCGTGCCGGGGGCCAGCGCGCGGGTGCGCCGGTCGGTGACCAACTGATCGGCATAGACCCACGGGAACCCGCGGCGCAGCGGGCGCGGGTCGATCTTCGGGCGCAGGCGGACGATGGGGCGGGGGGTCTCGGGCATGGGCGGCATCCGGGCAGCGGTCGGGCAGGGGCCGCCATAGCGCAGGCCGCTGCCCGAGGCCAGAGCCCGGCAGGCCCGAGCTCCGCGGGAAGCTCAGACCAGCCTCGCTGCCGCTCAGGCCGCGGGGGGCACCAGCGACACGCTTGCGCCATCGCGGATGAAGACCGGGATCTGCGACAGCGGCGCGGGGCAGTCGGTCCAGGTGCCACCCGCAAGCGCCTCGCCCGTCCACGCATTGCGCCAGTGCGCGCCGGCGGGCAGGTAGAGCCGCCGGGTCGTGGCGCCGGGTTCCAGCACGGGGGCGACCAGCAGATCGGGGCCGAACATGAACTGATCCTCGATCGTTGCCGCCTGCGGGTCGTCGGGGAACTCGAGCAGCAGCGGGCGCATGGGCGGAAGGCCGGTCTCGTGCGTGGTGCGCATCTGCGCGCGCACATAGGGGCGCAGCCGCTCGCGCAGATGCAGGCAGGACGCCAGCAGGGCCTCGACCTCGGGGCCGAATGACCAGATCTCGTTGTCGGCGCCGCCGAACAGGAATTCGCGCCCCGTCCGCGGATCGCCCGCGCTGTCCTGGCGGAACCCGTGCAGGCGGAACACCGGGCAGAACACCGCATACTGGAACCAGCGCACCAGCAATTCGTGAAACGCCGGGTCGCGGATATCGCCGCCCTTGAACCCGCCGATATCGGTGGTCCACCAGGGGATGCCGCTCATCGCCATGTTCAGCCCGGCGCGGATCTGCCGTGCAAGGTCGGGGAAGGTCGAATGCACATCGCCCGACCAGACCACCACCGGATGTCGCTGCGTGCCCAGCCAGGCCGAGCGCGACAACAGCACGCCGTCATCGATCCCCGCCGCGGCCATGTGCTCGGCATAGCCCTGCTGGTGCAGCAGTGGGTAGGCGTTGGTGACCGCGCGCCCTTCGCCCGCGTGATAGCGCAGGTTGTCGGGGTGCGTGGGGTAGTATTCGGGTTCGTTGGCATCGAGCCAGAAGGCGCGGAAGCCGTGGCGGGCATAGCCCTCCTGGACGCGCGCCCAGTGATAGGCGCGGGCCTCGGGGCTGGTGGCGTCGTAAAAGGACAGTGGCACGCGGCCGTCGGAATTCGCGTCGACGAAGATCGACGAGGCCTCGACGCCGCGGCGGTGGCGGATCAGGAAGCCCGCATCGCGCATTTCGGCGAAGTTCTCGGCATTGGCGTTCACCGTGGGCCAGATCGACACCATCGGCGTGATCCCCATCGCGCGCAGCTCGCGCACCATCGCCGCCGGGTCGGGGAAATCGCGCGGGTTCAGCTTCCACTCGCCGCCCCTGGTCCAGTTGAAGAAATCGATCACCAGGCAGTCGATCGGCAGGCCGCGGCGGGTGTGCTCGCGCGCGATGTCCAGAACCTCCTGCTGGGTGGAATAGCGCAGCTTGCACTGCCAGAAGCCCATCGCCCAGTCGGGCATCATCGGCGGATGGCCGGTGAGCTCGGCATAGCCGCGAAGGATGTCGGCGGGCTGCGCGCCGGCGATCACCACATAGTCAAACTGCGGGCTGGCATCGAGCACCCAGCGCGTGCGGTTCGCGGCCAGCTCCACCCGCCCCGTGCCCGGCGCGTTCCAGATCAGTCCGTATCCGCGCGAGGACACCAGGAACGGCACCACCACTTCGGTGTTCATCTGCACAAGGTCGATCACGCAGCCCTTCTGATCCAGCTTGCCGTGCTGGTGCTGACCCATGCCATAGAAACGCTCGCCGTCCCGCGCGGCGAAGCAGGTCTCGATCCGCCACAGCGGCCCCTCTTCGGCGGTGAATTCGCGCGCGTCGGGATACAGGATATGCGGCATCTCCTCTTCCAGCAGCACCTCGCCCGTGGCGGTATCGTGAAACGCGATCTCGATCCGCGCGTGCAGCCCCTGCGTCACGCGCCGCAACGTGGCGCGCAGCGGTCCGTTGGTCACATGCGCGGTGTCGCCGTCGATCACGGTTTCGGCATCCGGCGCGGGCGGCAGCGGGTCCAGCAACCCGCTGGGCAGATCGGGGTCGAGCGCGGCGTTGTGCGTGGCGCGCACACGGATCGCCGAGGCACCCAGCGGTTCGATCCACAGCCGCTCCGCGCCCATGCGCGCCAGAAGGCCGGTGTCGATGCGGGTAAAGGGCGCGTGGGGCATGGGGTCTCCTGTTGGGTAGTTGTGCAAACGATTGTATCCAATCTGCCTGCCGCGGCGCCGGGGTGCAAGATGTGTTCTTCGGCTGCGCACCGGGGCGCGATCCCCGGACCCGGCTGCACAATTCGCGCTTGATCTTGGTCAGGGCCTCGCGTAACCCCGGCGGCGATAGGGGTATAGCTCAGTTGGTAGAGCATCGGTCTCCAAAACCGAGGGTCGGGGGTTCGAGTCCCTCTGCCCCTGCCACCTGCCTTCGCACGACGCGGGTGCGGGCGGGTTGAAGCACGATCCGGTGCGGTTTATCTACGCGCCATCCGAAAGCGAGTGGAAGCGCATGGCACGAACCAACCCTCTCCAGTTCATGCAGCAGGTGCGGGCCGAGACCTCCAAGGTTGTCTGGCCGACGCGTCGCGAAACATTGATCACCACGGTGATGGTGTTCGCGCTGGCCACGCTGACCGCGATTTTCTTCTTTCTGGTCGACCTCCTGATCCGCACGTCGCTGTCGGGGCTGCTGGGGCTGTTCTGAGCGGCGCGCCATGCGGGCTTGAAACCGGGAAACGGCCGATGTAAGCGGACGCATCGCAAGCGGACGGCGCGCGCACCGATTCGGTGCGCCGTTTTGTTTGTCCGGTCGGTGGGGCGCATCTGCCCCGGCTGACGGGGCGTCCGCTCGAAGGAACACGCGGCGCGAGGACGCGCCGGTCTGGACGGGGAAGAGGCGGATGGCCAAGCGCTGGTACTCGGTGAGCGTGCTGTCGAATTTCGAGAAGAAGATCGCCGAGGCGATCCGCACCGCCGTCGAGGAAGCCGGGCTTCAGGACGAGATCGAAGAGGTGCTGGTCCCGACTGAAGAGGTGCTCGAGGTTCGGCGCGGCAAGAAGGTCACCACCGAACGCCGCTTCATGCCCGGCTACGTGCTGGTGCGCATGGAGATGACGCCGAAAGGGTATCACCTGATCAACTCGATCAACCGGGTGACGGGGTTTCTGGGCCAGCAGGGCAAGCCGATGCCCATGCGCGACGACGAGGTCAACGCGATCCTCAACCGGGTCGAGGAGGGCGAGGCCGCGCCGCGTTCGCTCATCCGGTTCGAGATCGGCGAGCAGGTCAAGGTTGCCGACGGCCCGTTCGAGGGCTTCTCGGGGATGGTCGAGGATGTCGACGAGGACAACAACCGGCTGAAGGTCATGGTGTCGATCTTCGGACGCGCCACGCCGGTGGAACTGGAATTCGCGCAGGTGTCCAAGGGCAGCTGACGCGCATCATGTGGGAGGCTGGCGGGGCGCGCCCCGAAGGCCGGACCACATCATCACCCAAGGCGGCGCGCCACGCGTGGGCGTCGCGATGAGCAAGAGGAGACGGCCAGATGGCCAAGAAGGTAATCGGGCAGCTGAAGCTGCAGGTTCCGGCGGGCAAGGCGAACCCGTCGCCGCCCGTGGGTCCGGCGCTGGGTCAGCGCGGCATCAACATCATGCAGTTCTGCAAGGACTTCAACGCCCGCACGCAGGAGATGGAGCCGGGCGCGCCGTGCCCGACCATCATCACCTATTATCAGGACAAGTCCTTCACCATGGAAATCAAGACGCCCCCGGCGTCGCATTTCCTGAAGAAGGCCGCCAAGCTGAACTCGGGCTCCAAGACGCCCGGGCGCACCAATGTCGGCTCGGTCACGCCGAAGCAGCTGCGCGAGATCGCCGAGGCCAAGATGAAGGACCTCAACGCGAACACGGTCGAGGACGCGATGCAGATCATCCTCGGCTCCGCCAAGTCGATGGGCATCGAGGTGAAGGGGTAAGTCATGGCCAAGCAGGGAAAACGACTGCGCGCCGCGCGCGAAGCCTTCGCCGGCAAGGAAAACATCTCGGTCGAGGACGCTCTGGCGCTGATCAAGGCCAACGCCTCGGCCAGGTTCGACGAGACGGTCGAGGTCGCGCTGAACCTTGGCGTCGATCCGCGGCACGCCGACCAGATGGTGCGCGGCGTGGTCACACTGCCCAACGGCACCGGCAAGACGGTGCGCGTGGCGGTGTTCGCGCGCGGACCGAAGGCCGATGAGGCGCGCGAGGCCGGGGCCGATATCGTCGGTGCCGAGGACCTGATGGAAGCGGTGCAGGGCGGCAAGATCGATTTTGACCGTTGCATCGCCACGCCCGACATGATGCCGCTGGTTGGCCGTCTGGGCAAGATCCTCGGCCCGCGCAACCTGATGCCGAACCCCAAGGTCGGCACGGTGACGATGGACGTGTCGCAGGCGGTCGCCTCGGCCAAGGGCGGTCAGGTGCAGTTCAAGGTCGAAAAGGCCGGCGTGATCCACGCCGGCGTCGGCAAGGTGTCGTTCGATGCCGACAAGCTGGCCGAGAACATCCGCGCCTTCGTGGACGCGGTCGCCAAGGCCAAGCCCACGGGTGCCAAGGGCGCCTACATGCGCAAGGTCTCGCTGAGCTCGACCATGGGGCCGGGCGTAAGCGTCGATCTGGCCTCGGCCACGGGCAACTGAGCCCGCGGCGCTGATGGAATTCCCCGGCGGTTCGCCACCGGGGATTGGCGGGGCGGAGCGTTTGCGCTCTCCGGCCCGTCCTGTCCGAGACGGTGGGTGCGCCGGGAAACCGGGGCTTAATCTCCTGCCCGAGACGGGAAACGAGACGAACACCCGGGGCGTTTGCCTTCCGGGCAGGTTTTGGGCTCGGGACCCGAAGTCGGACCCGAACGTTCGCGCGCCCAAGGGCGGGCGGACACAATCGAGCCGGGGGGAAACCCCCATACTTGGAGTGAAACCGTGGATAGAGCCCAGAAAGAGAAAGTGGTCGAGGAACTCGGCCAGATCTTCGAAAGCTCTGGCGTTGTGGTGGTTGCCCACTACACCGGCATGACGGTTGCCGAGATGCAGGACCTGCGCGCCAAGATGCGCGAAGCTGGCGGGTCCGTGCGCGTTGCCAAGAACAGGCTCGCCAAGATCGCCCTTGAAGGGAAGCCCTGCGCCAGCATCGGCGACCTTCTGACGGGTATGACCGTGCTCACCTATTCCGAAGACCCCGTCGCCGCGGCGAAGGTGTCCGAGGACTTCGCCAAGGGGAACCAGAAGTTCCAGATCCTTGGCGGGGCGATGGGGGCATCGGTCCTTGATCGCGCCGGTGTCACTGCCGTCGCCGCGCTGCCGTCGCGTGAAGAGCTCATCGCTCAGATCGCATCGTGCATCGGGGCGCCTGCAGCGAACATCGCCGGCGCAATTGGCGCACCTGCTTCGAACATCGCGGGCATCCTCTCCACCCTGGAGGAGCGGGACGCCGCTTGAGCAATCGTCCGGCCCGCGCCGGATACACGAACCCTGACTGAAGGAAGCTGAAAAATGGCTGATCTTAAAGCACTTGCCGAGCAGATCGTGAACCTCACGCTGCTCGAAGCCCAGGAACTGAAGCAGATCCTGAAAGACGAGTACGGCATCGAGCCCGCCGCCGGCGGCGCGGTGATGATGGCCGGGCCCGCAGGCGGCGGCGATGCCGCGGCCGAAGAGGAAAAGACCGAGTTCGACGTGATCCTGGTCAGCGCCGGCGACAAGAAGATCAACGTGATCAAGGAAGTCCGCGCCATCACCGGCCTGGGCCTGAAAGAGGCCAAGGAGCTGGTGGAAGCCGGTGGCAAGGCCGTCAAGGAAGGCGCCAACAAGGACGAAGCCGAAGAGATGAAGAAGAAGCTCGAAGAGGCAGGCGCCAAGGTCGAGCTGAAGTGATCGTGCGGGGTGCGTGCACCCCGTTCGCTTGAAACAGCCGGGTCCGGGGGGTATTCCCGGGCTCGGCTTGAGTTGTTTCGGGAGAGGGCTTCGCGCGCGGAGCCCTGTCCAGGGGTCGCTCAGGGTTCGGGCGCGGGTCGGTGGGACGATCCGCAGGAATGGAACCCGCCTCGTTTCGCTCGGGATGGATCAGGCCGCAGCCCGGCGGCCCGACCTCCGCGAAAGCATGAAAGGTGTTCACGCGCATGGCACAGACCTACGTTGGCCAGAAACGTATCCGCAAGATGTTCGGCAAGATCCGCGAAGTGCAGCAGATGCCGAACCTGATCGAGGTGCAGAAATCCTCGTACGACCTGTTCCTGCGCTCGGGCGACGGCGAGGTGCCGCTCGACGGCGAGGGGCTGATGGGCGTGTTCCAGTCGGTGTTTCCGATCAAGGACTTCAACGAGACCGCGACGCTGGAATTCGTGAAATACGATCTGGAAAAGCCGAAATACGACATCGACGAATGCCAGCAGCGCGACATGACCTTTGCGGCGCCGCTGAAGGTCACGCTGCGGCTGATCGTGTTCGATGTGGATGACGACACCGGCGCGAAATCGGTCAAGGACATCAAGGAGCAGGATGTCTACATGGGCGACATGCCGCTGATGTCGCCCAACGGCACCTTCATCGTCAACGGCACCGAGCGCGTGGTGGTCAGCCAGATGCACCGCAGCCCGGGCGTGTTCTACGACCATGACAACGGCAAGACGCACAGCTCGGGCAAGCTGCTGTTCACCTGCCGGATCATTCCCTATCGCGGCTCGTGGCTGGACTTCGAATTCGACGCCAAGGACCTTGTGCATGCGCGCATCGACCGGCGCCGCAAGCTGCCGGTGACGACGCTGCTCTATGCGCTGGGGATGGACCAGAACGCGATCATGGCGGCGTATTACGACACCGTCGACTTCAAGCTGGAAAAGAACCGCGGCTGGGTGACCCGCTTCTTCCCCGAGCGCGTGCGCGGCACCCGTCCGTCGATGGACCTGGTCGATGCCGCCACCGGCGAGGTGATCGTCAAGGCCGGCGACAAGGTCACCCCGCGCATGGTCAAGAAGTGGCTCGAGAGCGAGGCGGTGAGCGAGCTTCTTGTGCCCTTCGATCACATTGTCGGCCGCTTCGTGGCGCGCGACATCATCGACGAGGAAACCGGCGCGATCTTTGTCGAGGCCGGGGACGAGCTGACATGGGAGCTCGACAAGGACGGCGAGGTCAAGGGCGGCACGCTCAAGACGCTGCTGGATGCGGGCATCACCGACATTCCGGTGCTGGACATCGATGGTGTGAACGTCGGTCCCTACATCCGCAACACCATGGCCGCGGACAAGAACTGGAACCGCGAAACCGCGCTGATGGACATCTACCGCGTGATGCGTCCCGGCGAGCCGCCGACGCTCGATACCTCGTCGGCGCTGTTCGACACGCTGTTCTTCGACCCCGAGCGCTACGACCTGTCGGCCGTGGGCCGGGTGAAGATGAACATGCGCCTGCAGCTTGACGCCCCCGACACGCTGCGCACCCTGCGTCATGAGGATATCGTCGCCTGCATCCGCGGGCTGGTGGAGCTGCGCGACGGCAAGGGCGAGACCGACGACATCGACCATCTGGGCAACCGCCGCGTCCGCTCGGTGGGCGAGCTGATGGAGAACCAGTATCGCGTCGGTCTGCTGCGCATGGAGCGCGCGATCCGCGAGCGCATGTCCTCGGTCGAGATCGACACGGTGATGCCGCAGGATCTGATCAACGCCAAGCCCGCGGCGGCGGCGGTGCGCGAATTCTTCGGCTCGTCGCAGCTGTCGCAGTTCATGGACCAGACCAACCCGCTGTCCGAGGTCACGCACAAGCGCCGCCTCTCGGCGCTGGGGCCGGGCGGGCTGACACGTGAGCGCGCGGGCTTCGAGGTCCGCGACGTGCACCCCACCCATTACGGCCGGATGTGCCCGATCGAGACGCCCGAAGGCCAGAACATCGGCCTGATCAACTCGCTGGCGACCTTTGCGCGGGTGAACAAGTATGGCTTCATCGAAACCCCCTATCGCCGCGTGGTCGACGGGCAGGTGACGGATGAGGTCGTGTATCTGTCCGCGACCGAGGAGCAGCGCCACACCGTCGCGCAGGCCAACGCGCAGCTTGATGAAAACGGGCGCTTCGTGAACGAACTGGTGAGCACGCGCAAGGCGGGTGACTTCATGCTCAACCCGCGCGAGGCGGTGGACCTGATCGACGTCAGCCCCAAGCAGCTGGTGTCGGTGGCCGCGGCGCTGATCCCGTTCCTGGAGAACGACGACGCCAACCGCGCGCTGATGGGCTCGAACATGATGCGGCAGGCGGTGCCGCTGTTGCAGTCCGATGCGCCGCTGGTGGGCACCGGGATCGAAGGCACCGTGGCGCGCGATTCGGGTGCGGCGATCATGGCGCGCCGCGCCGGCGTGATCGACCAGGTCGATGCCGAGCGGATCGTTGTGCGCGCCACCGAGATGCTGGAACCCGGCGAGCCGGGGGTCGACATCTACCGGCTGCGCAAGTTCAAGCGGTCGAACCAGTCGAGCTGCATCAACCAGCGCCCGCTGGTCAAGGTGGGCGACAAGGTGACCCGCGGCGCGGTGATCGCCGACGGTCCCAGCACCGACATGGGCGAGCTTGCCGTCGGGCGCAACGTGGTCGTCGCCTTCATGCCGTGGAACGGCTACAACTACGAGGACTCGATCCTGATCTCGGAACGCATCCTCCGCGATGACGTGTTCACCTCGATCCACATCGACGAGTATGAGGTCGCCGCCCGCGACACCAAACTCGGCCCCGAGGAGATCACCCGCGACATCCCCAATGTCGGCGAGGAGGCGCTGCGCAACCTCGACGAGGCGGGGATCGTCTATATCGGCGCCGAGGTGCAGGCAGGCGACATCCTGGTGGGCAAGATCACCCCCAAGGGCGAAAGCCCGATGACGCCCGAGGAGAAACTGCTGCGCGCCATCTTCGGCGAGAAGGCGTCGGATGTGCGCGACACGTCGATGCGGTTGCCGCCCGGCGCCTATGGCACCGTGGTCGAGGTGCGCGTGTTCAACCGCCACGGCGTGGAGAAGGACGAGCGCGCGCTGCAGATCGAGCGCGAGGAGGTCGAGAGCCTCAGCCGCGACCGCGACGACGAGCTCGAGATCCTCGAGCGCAACATCTATGCGCGCCTGCGCGAGATCCTGATCGGCAAGACGGCGGTGAAGGGGCCAAAGGGCGTCAGGGCGAACGCGCCGATCACCGATGAGCTGCTCGAAAGCCTCAGCCGCGGGCAGTGGTGGCAGCTGGCGCTGGCCGAGGAGGCCGACGCGCAGGAGGTCGAGGCGCTCAACGCGCTTTACGACCAGCAGAAACGCGCCCTGCGCGCCCGGTTCGAGGACAAGGTCGAAAAGGTCCGCCGCGGCGACGACCTGCCCCCGGGCGTGATGAAGATGGTCAAGGTCTTCGTCGCCGTGAAGCGCAAGCTGCAGGCGGGCGACAAGATGGCCGGCCGGCACGGCAACAAGGGCGTGATCTCGAAGGTGGTCCCGCAGGAGGACATGCCGTTCCTGGCCGACGGCACCACCGTCGACATGGTGCTCAACCCGCTGGGCGTGCCGTCGCGGATGAATGTCGGGCAGATCCTGGAGACCCATATGGGCTGGGCGCTGCGCGGCATGGGCCTGCAGATCGACGAGGCGCTGCAGGAGTATCGCCGCTCGGGCGAGATGACGCCTGTGCGCGACGCGATGAAGCTGGCCTATGGCGATGACCTCTACACCGAGGTTTTCGACGGCATGGACGACGACGCGCTGGCCGAATCCGCCGCCACGGTGACCAAGGGCGTGCCCATCGGCACCCCGGTCTTCGACGGCGCCAAGGAGGCCGATGTCGACGACGCTCTGGTCCGCGCGGGCTTCGACCGTTCGGGGCAGTCGGTGGTCTATGACGGCCGCACGGGCGAGGCGTTCGCGCGCCCGGTCACGGTGGGCGTGAAATACATGCTCAAGCTGCACCATCTGGTCGACGACAAGCTGCACGCGCGCTCCACCGGGCCTTACAGCCTGGTCACCCAGCAGCCGCTGGGCGGCAAGGCGCAGTTCGGCGGCCAGCGACTGGGCGAAATGGAGGTCTGGGCGCTCGAAGCCTATGGCGCCGCCTACACGCTGCAGGAGATGCTGACCGTGAAATCCGACGACGTGGCCGGCCGCACCAAGGTCTATGAAAGCATCGTCAAGGGCGAGGACAATTTCGAGGCCGGCGTGCCCGAATCCTTCAACGTGCTGGTGAAGGAAGTCCGCGGGCTTGGCCTGAACATGGAGCTGCGCGATTCCGAGGAGGAAGACGCCTGACGGTGCCGCACCGCACCTGACCCCCGAATTGGCGGGGTGCGCTCCGACATGCACCCCGCCCGCGCCTCCGCTCCGATCCGATCAAGGATGAGATCATGAACCAGGAACTCACCACCAACCCGTTCAACCCGCTGGCCGCGCCCAAGACCTTCGACGAGATCAAGGTTTCGCTGGCGAGCCCCGAGCGGATTCTCAGCTGGTCCTACGGCGAGATCAAGAAGCCCGAGACCATCAACTACCGCACCTTCAAGCCCGAGCGCGACGGGCTGTTCTGCGCGCGCATCTTCGGGCCGATCAAGGACTACGAATGCCTGTGCGGCAAGTACAAGCGCATGAAGTATCGCGGCGTCGTGTGCGAGAAATGCGGCGTCGAGGTCACGCTGCAGAAGGTCCGGCGCGAGCGCATGGGCCATATCGAGCTTGCCGCGCCGGTCGCGCATATCTGGTTTCTGAAGTCGCTTCCCAGCCGCATCGGGCTGATGCTGGACATGACGCTGCGCGATCTCGAGCGCGTGCTCTATTTTGAAAACTATGTGGTGGTCGAGCCCGGCCTGACCGACCTGACCGCCGGGCAGATGCTGACCGAGGAAGAATTCCTCGACGCGCAGGACCAGTACGGCGCCGACGCCTTCACGGCCAGCATCGGCGCCGAGGCGATCCGCGAGATGCTGGCCGCGATCGACCTGCAGGCCACCGCCGACCAGCTGCGCGAGGAGCTGAAGGAAGCCACCGGCGAGCTGAAGCCCAAGAAGATCATCAAGCGGCTGAAGGTGGTCGAGAATTTCCTGGAATCGGGCAACCGCCCCGAATGGATGATCCTGACCGTGCTGCCCGTGATCCCGCCCGAGCTGCGCCCGCTGGTGCCGCTCGATGGTGGCCGGTTCGCGACCTCGGACCTCAACGACCTCTATCGCCGGGTGATCAACCGCAACAACCGCCTCAAGCGGCTGATCGAGCTGCGCGCGCCCGACATCATCGTGCGCAACGAGAAGCGGATGCTGCAGGAATCGGTCGACGCGCTGTTCGACAACGGCCGCCGCGGCCGGGTGATCACCGGCAACAACAAGCGCCCGCTCAAGTCGCTGTCGGACATGCTCAAGGGCAAGCAGGGCCGGTTCCGCCAGAACCTGCTGGGCAAGCGGGTGGACTTCTCGGGGCGGTCGGTGATCGTGACGGGGCCGGAGCTGAAGCTGCACCAGTGCGGGTTGCCCAAGAAGATGGCGCTCGAGCTGTTCAAGCCGTTCATCTATTCGCGGCTCGAGGCCAAGGGCCTGTCGAGCACCGTGAAGCAGGCCAAGAAGCTGGTGGAAAAGGAACGCCCCGAGGTGTGGGACATCCTCGACGAGGTGATCCGCGAGCATCCGGTGCTGCTGAACCGCGCACCGACGCTGCACCGGCTGGGCATCCAGGCGTTCGAGCCGGTGCTGATCGAAGGCAAGGCGATCCAGCTGCACCCGCTGGTCTGCGCCGCGTTCAACGCCGATTTCGACGGCGACCAGATGGCCGTGCACGTGCCGCTCAGCCTCGAGGCGCAGCTCGAGGCGCGCGTGCTGATGATGTCCACCAACAACGTGCTCTCGCCCGCCAACGGCGCGCCGATCATCGTGCCGAGCCAGGACATGGTGCTGGGGCTCTACTACACCTCGATGATGCGCAAGGGCATGCCGGGCGAGGGGATGGTGTTCTCGGGGCCCGAGGAGGTCGAGCACGCGCTCAGCTCGGGCACCGTGCATCTGCACACCAGGATCCAGTGCCGCATCCTGCAGATCGACGAGGATGGCAACGAGGTCTACCGCCGCTACGAGACCACGCCCGGTCGCGTGCGTCTGGGCGCGCTGTTGCCGCTCAACGCCAAGGCGCCGTTCGAGCTGGTCAACCGCCTGCTGCGCAAGAAGGACGTGCAGAACGTGATCGACACCGTCTACCGCTACTGCGGCCAGAAGGAGTCGGTGATCTTCTGCGACCAGATCATGGGCATGGGCTTCCGCGAGGCGTTCCGCGCCGGCATTTCGTTCGGCAAGGACGACATGCTGATCCCCGAGGAGAAGTGGGACATCGTCGGCGCCACCCGCGACCAGGTCAAGGAATTCGAGCAGCAGTACATGGACGGCCTGATCACCCAGGGCGAAAAGTACAACAAGGTCGTCGATGCCTGGTCGAAGTGCTCGGACAGCGTGACCGAGGCGATGATGAAGACCATCTCGGCCGAGAAGGTTGATGAGAACGGCGCCGAGCAGGAGCCGAACTCGATCTACATGATGTCGCACTCCGGCGCGCGGGGCTCGGTGAGCCAGATGAAGCAGCTCGGCGGGATGCGCGGGCTGATGGCCAAGCCCTCGGGCGAGATCATCGAGACGCCGATCATCTCGAACTTCAAGGAAGGGCTGACCGTGCTGGAGTATTTCAACTCCACCCACGGCGCGCGCAAGGGTCTGGCCGACACCGCGCTCAAGACCGCGAACTCGGGTTATCTGACCCGGCGGCTGGTGGATGTGGCGCAGGACTGCATCGTGCGCATTCACGACTGCGGCACCGACCGTTTCATCACCGCCGAGGCTGCGGTGAACGACGGCGAGGTGGTGGCGACGCTGGCCGAGCGCATCCTGGGCCGTTCGGCGGCCGAGGATGTCACCCATCCAGACTCGGGCGAGATCATCGTGTCGCACAACGAGCTGATCGACGAGCGCAAGGCCGAGGCGATCGAGGCTGCGGGCGTGATGGCGGTCAAGATCCGCTCGCCCCTGACCTGCGAGGCCGAGGAGGGCGTCTGCGTCAAGTGCTACGGGCGCGATCTGGCCCGCGGCACCGAGGTCAACGCCGGCGAGGCGGTGGGCATCATCGCCGCGCAGTCGATTGGCGAACCGGGCACGCAGCTGACCATGCGCACCTTCCACATGGGCGGCGTGGCGCAGGGCGGCAGCCGGTCCTTCGTCGAATCCAGCCAGCCCGGGCGTGTGGAGTTCCGCAACGCCAACCTGCTGGAAAACGCCGCCGGCGAGCAGATCGTCATGGGCCGCAACATGCAGATCGTCATCATGGGCGACAACGACGTGGAGCGGTCGAGCCACAAGGTCACCTACGGCACCCGCGTGCTGGTGAAGGAGGGGCAGGAGATCACGCGTGGCACCAAGCTGCTGGAGTGGGACCCCTACAACCTGCCGATCATCGCCGAGAAGGCCGGTGTGGCGCGCTTCGTCGATCTGATCGGCGGGCTGTCGGTGCGCGACGAGACCGACGACGCCACCGGCATGACGCAGAAGATCGTCACCGATTGGCGCTCGACCCCCAAGGGCGCCGCGCTCAAGCCCGAGATCATCATCATGGACCCCGAGACCGGCGAACCCGTGCGCGGCGACGGCGGCAACCCGGTGGTCTATCCGATGTCGGTGGACGCGATCCTGTCGGTCGAGGACGGGCAGGACATCCGCCCCGGCGACGTGGTCGCGCGGATCCCGCGCGAAGGTGCCAAGACCAAGGACATCACCGGCGGTCTGCCGCGGGTGGCCGAACTGTTCGAGGCTCGCCGGCCCAAGGACCACGCCATCATCGCCGAGATCGACGGCTATGTCCGCTACGGGCGCGACTACAAGAACAAGCGCCGGATCAGCATCGAACCCGCCGACGACTCGCTGGAGCCCGTGGAATACATGGTGCCCAAGGGCAAGCACATCCCGGTGCAGGAAGGCGACTTCATCCAGCGCGGCGACTACATCATGGACGGCAACCCCGCGCCGCATGACATCCTGCGGATCATGGGGATCGAGGCGCTTGCCAAGTATCTGATCGACGAGGTGCAGGACGTCTATCGCCTGCAGGGCGTGAAGATCAACGACAAGCATATCGAGGTGATCGTCCGGCAGATGCTCCAGAAGTGGGAGATCCTCGATTCCGGGGAGACAACGCTGCTGAAGGGCGAGCATGTCGACAAGGCCGAGTTCGACGAGATCAACGAGAAGGCGGCGGCCGCCGGGCTGCAGCCGGCACGCGGCGAGCCGATCCTGCTGGGGATCACCAAGGCCAGCCTGCAGACGCGCTCGTTCATCTCGGCGGCCTCGTTCCAGGAGACGACGCGTGTGCTGACCGAGGCCTCGGTGCAGGGCAAGCGCGACAAGCTGGTGGGCCTGAAGGAGAACGTCATCGTGGGCCGGCTGATCCCGGCGGGCACCGGCGGCGTGACCACCAAGGTGCGCCGCATCGCCGCCGAGCGCGACCAGAAGGTGCTCGAAGCGCGCCGGGCCGAGGCCGAGGCCGCCGCCGCGCTTGCCGCGCCCGCCGAGGCGCCCGCACCCAGCGAAGCCGACATCGTGTTCGGCGGTGGCTCGGGCGGCGGCGGCGACCGCGGCTGATCCCGCGCACATCCGACAACAGCGCAAGGCCCCCGCCTGCAACGGTGGGGGCCTTTGCGTGTCTGGCTTGCGGATGGGAGCCGAGGGCGCGCCGGGTGCTGTTGACAACCCCTGCGACTCCTCGTATACGCGCGCCAACCTGAATGGGCGGTCGCCGATCGGCGCGGCTCATCGTGGGGTTCAACAGTGTAGTGGTCATGATCCGGGCCTGGTGCCCCGATCCTCTGGAATTCCACCGCGGCGCCTCCGGAGCATGGAGACGCAAGCGGTTTTGTGCGTTTTGCGGGGCGGCGATCGCCGACGGCGAGGCGCGCGACGCAGGCGCCGCGGCGTCTTGAGACATGAACGGGTTGCAAAACGGGAAGAACCGGAATGCCGACGATCCAGCAGCTGATCCGCAAGCCGCGGCAGCCGAAAGTGAAGCGCTCCAAATCCATGCATCTGGAGCAGTGCCCGCAGAAGCGCGGCGTGTGCACGCGCGTCTATACCACGACGCCGAAGAAGCCGAACTCGGCCATGCGGAAGGTTGCCAAGGTGCGCCTGACCAATGGCTACGAGGTCATCAGCTACATCCCCGGTGAAAAGCACAACCTTCAGGAGCACTCGGTGGTTCTGATTCGCGGTGGCCGGGTCAAGGACCTTCCGGGCGTTCGCTACCACATCCTGCGCGGTGTGCTGGATACGCAGGGCGTCAAGGATCGCCGCCAGCGCCGGTCGAAATACGGCGCGAAGCGTCCGAAGTAAGGAGAGAACAGCATGTCGCGTCGTCACGCTGCCGAAAAGCGCGAAATCCTGCCGGACGCCAAGTTCGGCGACAAGGTTCTGACCAAGTTCATGAACAACCTCATGGTCGACGGCAAGAAATCGGTCGCCGAATCGATCGTCTACAACGCCATGGACCGGGTCGAGGGCAAGCTCAAGCGTGCCCCCATCGAGGTGTTCCACGAGGCGCTGGACAACATCAAGCCCTCGGTCGAGGTGCGCTCGCGCCGCGTTGGCGGTGCCACCTACCAGGTGCCCGTCGAGGTCCGCCCCGAGCGCCGCGAGGCGCTGGCGATCCGCTGGCTGATCATCGCCGCGCGCAAGCGCAACGAGAACACCATGGAAGAGCGCCTGGCCGGTGAGCTGGTCGACGCGGTGAACTCGCGCGGTTCGGCCGTGAAGAAGCGCGAAGACACCCACAAGATGGCCGACGCCAACAAGGCGTTCAGCCACTACCGCTGGTAACAATCAGGCCAAAGGACCCTCCCAATGGCACGCGAATACCCCCTCGAGCGCTACCGGAATTTCGGGATCATGGCGCATATCGACGCCGGCAAGACTACCACGACCGAGCGTATCCTGTTCTACACCGGCAAGAGCCACAAGATCGGCGAAGTCCATGATGGTGCGGCCACCATGGACTGGATGGAGCAGGAGCAGGAACGCGGGATCACCATCACCTCGGCGGCGACAACGACCTTCTGGCAGCGCCAGGAGGATCCCACGGCCGAGGGGACGTCCGACACCAAGTACCGCTTCAACATCATCGACACGCCCGGCCACGTCGATTTCACCATCGAGGTGGAGCGCTCGCTCGCCGTGCTCGACGGTGCGATCTGCCTGCTGGACGCCAATGCCGGGGTCGAGCCGCAGACCGAAACCGTCTGGCGCCAGGCCGACCGCTACGAGGTTCCGCGCGTGGTCTTCGTCAACAAGATGGACAAGATCGGCGCCGACTATTTCAACTGCGTCAGGATGATCAAGGACCGCACCGGCGCCACGCCGTGCCCGGTCACGCTGCCGATCGGGGCCGAGGACAAGCTCGAAGGCATCATCGACCTGATCAAGATGGAAGAATGGACCTGGAAGGGCGAGGATCTGGGCGCGTCCTGGACCCGTCAGCCGATCCGCGACGAGCTCAAGGATCTGGCCGACGAGTGGCGCGCGAACATGATCGAGATCGCGGTCGAAATGGATGACGACGCGATGGAGGCCTACCTCGAGGGGAACGAACCCGACGAGGCGACCCTGCGCCAGCTGATCCGCAAGGGCACGCTGTCGCTGTCCTTCGTGCCGGTCTTCGCCGGTTCGGCGTTCAAGAACAAGGGCGTGCAGCCGCTCCTGAACGGTGTGATCGACTTCCTCCCCGGCCCGCTCGACGTGCCCGCCTATATGGGTTTCGCGCCGGACGACGAGACCGAGACCCGCAACATCTCGCGCTCGGCCAAGGATGACGATCCGTTCTCGGCGCTGGCGTTCAAGATCATGAACGACCCCTTTGTCGGCTCGCTGACCTTCACGCGCATCTATTCGGGCGTGATCAAGAAGGGCGACCAGATGCTCAACGCCACCAAGGGCAAGCGCGAGCGTGTGGGCCGCATGATGATGATGCACTCGAACTCGCGCGAAGAGATCGACTGGGCCGCCGCCGGTGACATCATCGCGCTTGCCGGGCTGAAGGAAACCACCACCGGCGACACGCTGTGCGATGCGCAGAAGCCCGTGGTTCTGGAAACCATGACCTTCCCCGAGCCGGTGATCGAGATCGCGGTCGAACCCAAGACCAAGGCCGACCAGGAGAAGATGAGCCAGGGCCTGGCGCGCCTCGCGGCCGAGGACCCGTCCTTCCGCGTCGAGACCGATCTCGAATCGGGCCAGACGATCATGAAGGGGATGGGCGAGCTTCACCTCGACATTCTGGTCGACCGGCTGAAGCGCGAATTCAAGGTCGAGGCGAATATCGGCGCGCCGCAGGTGGCGTATCGCGAGACCATCTCGCGCGCGGCCGAAATCGACTATACCCACAAGAAGCAGACCGGCGGTTCGGGGCAGTTCGCCCGCGTGAAGCTGATGATCGAGCCCACCGAGCCGGGCGAAGGCTACAGCTTCGAGAGCAAGATCGTCGGCGGCACGGTGCCCAAGGAATACGTCCCCGGCGTGGAGAAGGGCATCAAGTCGGTGATGGATTCGGGGCCGCTTGCGGGCTTCCCGGTGATCGACTTCAAGGTCGCGCTGCTGGACGGGGCGTATCACGATGTCGACTCGTCGGTGCTGGCGTTCGAGATCGCCTCGCGCGCCGCAATGCGCGACGGGCTGAAGAAGGCCGGCGCGAAGCTGCTGGAGCCGACGATGCGCGTCGAGGTCATCACGCCCGAGGAATACACCGGCTCGATCATCGGCGACCTGACCAGCCGTCGCGGGCAGGTGACCGGGCAGGAGCAGCGCGGCAACGCCGTGGCGATCAACGCCTTCGTGCCGCTTGCGAACATGTTCGGCTACATCAACACCTTGCGGTCGATGTCGTCGGGGCGGGCGAACTTCACCATGCAGTTCGACCATTACGAACCCGTGCCGCAGAACATCTCGGACGAGATCCAGAAGAAATACGCGTGATGCGCGCGGCGCGTGGCGGGTCCACGCGCTGCACCTCGGAAACAAGGAGACGCCTCGATGGCAAAGCAGAAGTTCGAACGCAACAAGCCGCATGTGAACGTTGGCACGATTGGCCATGTTGACCACGGCAAGACGACGCTGACGGCGGCGATCACGAAGTATTTCGGTGATTTCCG
>LFIK01001247.1_pt1 | contig 19994 bp, 18 predicted proteins | sample 643401 | NCBI WGS metagenome assembly LFIK01 (sample SAMN03777447, study PRJNA286221) | soda lake metagenome | biome: soda lake; feature: Kulunda steppe; material: water; isolation source: sample T5-Br brine of Lake Tanatar-5 | place: Russia: Kulunda steppe | collected 2010-07
GGCGGCTGTCGGAGTAGTTGGTCACCGACTGGTGATCGATGGAGATCTCGAGCCCTTCGAAGTTGTTGCGGGTGATGAAGTTGACCACGCCGGAGATGGCATCCGAGCCATACAGAGCCGCAGCGCCGTCCTTGAGTACTTCCATCCGCTCGATGGCGATGGTGGGCATCATGGAGGCGGTGTCGACGAAGGCGACCCCGTCATTGGTCAGGTTCGGTGCTTCCGCCTGACGCCGGCCGTTCATGAGCACCAATGTGGAATTCAGACCCAGGCCGCGCAGGTTGATGTTCTCGGTGCCGGTGGTGGCGCCGGAGCGGGTCGTGTCCGGGAAGTTTTCGGAGCCGACGTTGTAGGACAGGTTCTGGGCGATGTCGCGCACGGAAATGGCTGCGCTGCGCTGGAAGTCATCCTGACCCAGGAAGTCCACGGGTGATGACGAGTCGAAGGTGGAGCGGCGAATGAAGGAGCCGGTCACGACGATTTCGTCCAGGGCGGGCTGGCCGCCCTGCTGGCCAAAGGCCGAGGGTGCGCCGATCAGTGCCGTGGTGCAGATTGCGGCTGCACCCAGTCTGGAAAGCTTGTGCATGGATGTGATCCCCTTGATACCACTTTCGGGAAACGCTGAAAGGATGCCTTTGGCTGATGGCTGGCGGGCGCCCCCCGGGCGCCACATTGCAATCGACCACCGTCGCCGGAACGTCAGGCGGCCGGAATCCTAGACCATGCGATGCAGTGTTTCAAATAAGTAACAATATCTTTCCTGCAGCGGTCGAGTCGGAAATATCCCGGCTACGGGAGACATTTCAGCCTCCGCTCGGCAACGCTGGCTGCAGTGAATGCGCCAGTCAGTCAGTGGGTCCGGCGCAGTTCAGGCTGTCTGTTGCGATTGTAATGTTCGGGTAACAGATGAAGGCTCCGAGTGCGAGGCGAATGGCCTTATGATTGGGTTTCCCTAGCGCGCTGTTTTCGCACGGATCCGAGCAGGAGCCTCCATGGGCAGAACAGGTGGAAGATTGTTGTCGCCGGCAGCCATGCTGGTGGTCTTGTCGCTGAGCATGCCCGCAGCAGCGGATATGGCTGCCTGCCGCGAGATAGAGGACGCGGAAGCGCGGCTGGCCTGTTTTGACGCACTTGCGGATGATCCGGAGCGCCACCAGCGTGGCACGGATACTGAAGGGGCGGAATCGAGAGCCGATCGGCCCGATTCGCGCGCAGAGCGCCGCGTGACGACTCCGCCGCAGGATGTGCGCAATGCGCGCATCAGTGAACTGGGCACTGATGCCTATGGTCGACTGGTTATCACGCTGGAGGATGGGGCGATCTGGCGTCAGGTCGATGACCGACGTACGACCTTGTCGGAGACGGACCGGGTCAATATTCGTCAGAGTGCCTTCGGTGGTTGGCACATGCGTGACGTGGGTTCCCGCAAGCGCTCGATCCAGGTGACGCGCATCGACCCCTGACGTCGGCTGCGTCAGACGGGACCCGCATGAGGGCAGGGCCGTAAACGAAGACGCCCCGCAGGTGCGGGGCGTCTCGATTCATGCGGGCAGTCCGCTGAACGGACTCCCCGCTGTTCACCTGCCTTCAGCGGATGTGCTGAACGTAGGTGAAGCTCAGGCCGGAAGCGTTGACGCTGGAATCGTCGAACAGCCGGGTCCACTCGGCGCGCACTTCGCCCATCGGCGAGATCTGCGCGCGCAGGCCGGCACCGAAGACCGGGTCATCCACCCAGCTGCGATCGGAGGTTTCTGCACCGGTGCCCATGTCGACCACGTCCAGCTGCAGGCGATGCCAGCCCCAGCCCACGCGCGCGTAGGCGCTCAGGTTCTCGGTGATGGGCAGGCTGCCGATGGCCGAGGCGATCCAGCCGTGACGTACGCGGACATCATCCACGAACTGGTTGTTGCCCAGGTCCAGGCCGGAGCTGTCCTTGGAGATGGTGGTGGTGTAGCTCGCTTCCAGGGCGAAGTTCTCGTTCAGCTGCCAGCCACCCGTCAGCACGGCGGTGTCCAGCGTGACGTCAACCAGATCAGCCTGCAGGTTCTGATAGCCGAGACCGAAATACGGGCCTTCAGCGGCCACTGCGCCGGCGGTCAGACCAGAAGCCAGCAGGAGTGCAATGCCTTGACGCTTCATCATGAGTGATTCCTCCATTGGGTCACCAGTGTCCGCCTGGATGCGAATGCTCCGGCGGCGCTACGTTGTTGTCGTTGTCCGCTCTGCCGGCGCAGCAAGAGTGCGCGGCAACGGCACCTGATCCAGATGCTTCAGAATGCGCAGCCAGTATAGCTGCTGTAACGATTCTGAAACAAGATGCAGGCTGTTGCGGCCAGTCGGTGTTTACGTTGTCCTCAACCGTTCAATGGAGGACAACGCCGCTTGCCGGCTGTAGTGACAGCGGGTGTCACGAAAAGTTCAGATTCTGTTTCGTCCAATAGGTAAATCGTTAGGCGCTGTAACAGATTCAGGTTTTGTTCATTTTGTGTCGTCTCTGTTTCGGCAAGGGTCAGATGCCGGCAGTGGGCGGGGCTTGCGCTCGCCAGTGCTGATTGCTGACCGGCGCGGCGGTTTCCGGTAGCGTTCGCTGCAAGGGATTGGACGACCCGGCCCTTGATTGCCGCGGGTCGCTGGGCGCGGCGCGATCCGCTCGGATCGGGCGTCGGGAATTTTCAGGTGCCGCAGGGTGCGAACCTGGCTGCTGTCGAGTCGTGCAGTGGCAGGCGCAGGTGCGTGTCCGACGGCAATCGGCAGTGATCAGATCTGGAGTGCAGCAGCATGGATCTTCATCCGGAGGCCCGCGAACAACCGGGCTGGCAGTGGGGGCCTTTCACCTTTCGGTTGCCCTTCTATCACACCCGGCTCTACTGGCCCGAATTCCTGCAGGGTGTGGCGCTGGCCTCGGCCACGGGCCTGGCGCTGGTACCGATCATGGTTGCCAGCTTCGGTCTGACCTTCGAGCAGGCAGTGGCAGTGGCGTTCGTGCACGGGTTTCTCATCGGACTGGCGCCGATTGCCTTCGGTGAGCCCTATGCGCCGGGCTGGGTGACACCTGCACTGCCGCTGGTACTGACCTTCACCACGGCAGGCATATACGACACTCCGGTGGAGCGCTTCCAGGCCATGACGGCCCTGTGTCTGACGCTGGGGGCCACCATGGCGGTGCTGGGCGTGACGGGACTTGGGCGCAAGTTCGTGGAATGGCTGCCAGGGGCACTGAAAGCCGGGATCATCCTGGGTGCCGCCATCGCCTCGTTCAAGCGTGTGTTCCTGGACGACGCGCCCGACTACCTGCTGCAGCAGCCCATCTCGACGGTGCTGGCACTGGTGGTCTGCTTCGTGCTGATGTTTTCCATCCCGTTCCGGCGCCTGAAGCTGAAGTCCCGCACACTGATGATGATCGGCAGTCTGGGCTTGCTGCCCGGCTTCATCGTTGCCGCCATCGTCGGCCCCATGGTTGGGGAGGTCAGCTATGACATCAGCTGGGGGCTGATGATTCCGCCGGTGCACGAGGTCTGGGCGCTGGCTTCGCCGTTCTCGATCGGATGGCCCAGCTGGGACATGTACCTGGCAGCGCTGCCACTGGCGCTGATCACCTACATCATCCTGTTCGGTGACATCGTCACGGCCAACGAGATCACCCGCCAGGCTGCGGAGTACCGACCCGACGAGAATATCCGGCTCGACAGCAGCAGGACCCATCTCTCGGTGGCCATCCGCAACGTGCTTGCCGGCATCATCGCGCCCTTCTTTCCGCTGCAGGGCAGTGTCTGGGCCGGGGGCCATGTGGTGGTGGTGCAGCGCTGGAAGCAGGGGCGTGAGCAGATGGATTCGCTGTTCAGCGGGATCCATTCCATGTTCTTCATGGGCGTGCCGGTCATCTTCTTCCTGCTGCCGCTCATGACCGGGCTCGAACCGCTCATGCCGATCGCATTGACCATCACGCTGGTGCTGACCGGGTTCGCCTGTGCCTATGTCTCCATGGCCATTGCCGAGCATCCGGTGGAGCGAGGCGTGGCCTTGCTGACAGGCATGGCAATTGCCATCTTCGAGCCCTGGATCGGTCTGGTGGTCGGTGGTGCTGCAGCACTGCTGCTGATCGGGGGGCGCAGTGCGCTGCAGGCAGAGGCCGAAGTCAGCGAACTGGAGGCTGCTGCCCGGGAGCAGGACGAGAGTCAGCGCACCGGCACTGATAGGGGCTGAATCAGGGCGCCGCGGGCTCGATCCCTGAGGGCCCGTCGGCGACATCGGTATCCGATTCTGATCGGCGCATCTGCAGCTGCTGCAGATGCGCCAGCCGCAGGGCAGCCTTGCTGCCCTGCAGGCCCGCCTGCTGGGCATTGCGTACGCTGTCGATCAGGCTGCTGGCCCGCTGTACGCTGAGGGCACCGCGGGCGGCCTCGCTCAGCAGTTCGTCCTTGAGCCTGCGCCAGGCGCTGGCCAGGGCTTCCTGATAGTGCTCGATTGCTCCGGGATCCCATTGTTCGCCGCTGCAGTCGCTGGCATCCAGCAGCTGGTCCAGCGCCTGCTGGAAGCGTCGCAAGGGCGCTGGATCTGCCAGGGCCGCACTGTCTTCGCGGCGTGGCAGCCAGGCTGCAGCAAGTTGTTCGCTTTCCTCCAGATAATTGACCAGTCGCAGGACGCCGGGAAGTTCGCTGGCGATGTCGGCGGGCGGGGCATTGCGTACCAGTGTTTCAACCAATACCGAAGCGTGCGCGAGCAGGCTGCATATGGCGTCGTGCCTTGAGTTCATTGTGCGCAGATGACTGCCCGTCAGTCTCGGCAGCCACCTTCAGACCGCTGGTGATCATGCTGATGGCCAGCAGAAACAGACCCAGTCCGCCCAGGAATGCTCCCAGCGTAGTGATCACGGCGTGTGTGTCTCCTTGCCTTGCCGGACGGGTGGTCCTGCTGGAGAGCGGTTCGACGGCCCTGCGTTGTCATGAAATCGACATGCAATGTTCATCGTGCCGTCGTCATCGCTCCCTACTGTGTCGCCACGCGAGGGCAGGGGCCCTCGTGATCCAGGGGATCATAATGGAGACACAAGCATGAGTTCACTGCGCCACTGCGGAGCGCTGGCCACCGTCATCGGACTGGGGCTGGCCACGAGCCTGCCGGCGATGGCGAACCCGACCATCAATGTGGGTGGTCGCATTCACCTTGATGCGGCCCTGCACAACGATGACGTGACCTCGCTGGACAACGGCGTGCTGGTGCGGCGCGCGCGGCTGGGCGGCGACGGCAGCTTCGGCGATGGCTGGGGTTACAAGGCCGAGTGGGACTTCGCCGAGAACAATACCTCGGCCACCGACATCTTCATTTCCTACTCGCGGCTTGGGCCGGGCACGCTGCGGCTGGGCCAGTTCAAGGTGCCGTTCGGCCTCAACGAGCTGACCAGCTCCAACAGCATCACCTTCATCGAGCGGACCATGGGGACCGAGGCCTTCGCCGATTCTCGCCGTCTGGGGGTGGGCTACGAGCAGTTTACCGACAGCTTCGGCTACCAGTTCATGGCCTATGGCCGTCGCATCGGTACCGGCCAGCCGGAGGGAGATCAGCCCATCGGCGTCGCCGGGCGGATCGTCTCCAGTCCGGCCATGGGTGATGGCGGCCGCCTGCACCTCGGGCTGGCGCTGGCTCACGAATCCACTGATGACGCCGATCAGGTCCGGTTCCGTGCCCGTCCCGAGTCCCGTGCGGGTGGATCTCCGCGGCTGGTGGACACGGGCACCATCGACAACGCCCGCAACACCACCAAGCTCGGCCTGGAAGCGGCCTGGCTGCAGGGTCCGCTGTCGGTGGAAGGTGAGTGGATGCGCACCTTCGTATCCCGCGGCAGTGGCGATTCCGACGTGGACTTCACCGCCTGGCACCTGCAGGCAGGCTACGTCATCAACGGTCAGCGCCCCTATCGCGGCGGTCGCTTCCGGACGGTCAGTGCCGACAGCGCCGACGGCGCCTGGGAGCTTGCGTTCCGCTACAGCAGTGTCGATCTGAACGACGGTGTCGTGGCTGGCGGCGAGCAGGAGAACATGACCTTCGCCCTCAATTATTACGCCACCAGCAATGTGCGCTTCATGGGCAACGTGATTCGTGCGGATCAGAAGGACACGGGTGACAAACCGTGGATTCTGGCCATGCGCGCCCAGGTCAATTTCTGAATCAGGAGTGATCACCATGCAGATGAACAAGCTACTGAAGGCGGGCGCACTGGCGGCCGCAATCGCAGCGACCCACGCAGCCGTGGCCGAATCGGGCGGTGTGGATCCGAACCTGCCGGTCTACGAGCGCGTCAGCGGCATTTCCGGCAACCTGACCAGCATCGGGTCGGACACGCTCAACAACCTGATGACCCTGTGGGCCGAGGAGTTCAACAGCTTCTACCCGAACGTCAATGTCCAGATCCAGGGCGCTGGTACTTCGACGGCACCGCCGGCACTGGTCGAGGGCACCTCCAACTTCGGGCCCATGAGCCGCGGCATGCGCGACAGCGAAGCTGCCTCCTTTGAAGAGCGCTTCGGCTATCCGCCGACGCTGGTGCCGGTCGCCATCGACGTGCTCGCAGTCTACGTCAACCGTGACAACCCCATCGAGGGCATGTCGATTCCCCAGGTCGATGCGGTGTTCTCCAATACCCGTCGCTGCGGCGAGGCCGAGGACATCACCCGCTGGGGCCAGCTCGGGCTGACCGGCGCCTGGGCAAACCGGGATATCACGCTCTACAGCCGTAATGCGGTATCCGGCACCTATGGCTACTTCCGCCAGCACGCGCTCTGCGATGGCGACTTCAAGGACTCCATCAACGAGCAGCCCGGTTCGGCTTCGGTGGTACAGGGCGTCACCGAGTCACTGAACGGGATCGGCTACTCCGGGATCGGCTACCAGACCGCCGGCGTCCGCGCCATCCCCCTGCGCCGTGACGCAGACGGCGATGGCTACTTCGAGCCCAACGCGGAAAACGCTTCCTCCGGGGACTACCCGCTGGCTCGCTTCCTGTACGTGGCCGTGAACAACCATCCGGAAGAGGGCATGCCGCCGAGTCAGAGCGAGTTCCTGCGGCTGGTGCTGTCGCAGCAGGGTCAGGAAGTGACCGTGCGGGACGGCTTCATTCCGCTGCCGGAAGCGGTTGCAAGTCGCGAGCGCAGCAGGCTCGGACTGGAGTAAACCCGCTGTGGTAACAGCGCGGGGGTGGTCCTGGGGCCACCTTCGCGTTGTCATCAAATGCTCACAATCGCGGCCTACCATCGCGGCCGCATCTTCCAGCAAGGCCTGAAACAGGGGCGCTCAATGCAGGCAGTCAATCGCTCGACGTCGTCCGGAGGCTCTGCGGGCGCCCTGCCCGATGGTGAGCGACGCCGCCGGCTCCGACGCTGGCGCGCAGCCAAGGATCACCTTGCACGTTACGTCATCGGCACCTTCGGCCTGAGCGTGATCATCGCCCTGGCCCTGATCTTCGTCTACCTGTTCAGCGAAGTCGTCCCCATGCTGCGATCCGCGGATGCGGAGGTCGCCAGCCGCTATGCGGCGCCGGGTGGCGATGAGGTGCAAACCCTCTATACGACCGTGGATCGGCATCGTGCCCTGGGCCTGCGTTATACCAGCGACCACCGCGCAATCTTCTTCGAGCCGGAGTCGGGTCGGCAGCTGTCTGAATTCGAACTGCCGCTGCCGTCCGAGGCTTCTGTCACGGCGTTCACCATTGCGGAACCGCGCACCCGCCTGGCCGCCTTCGGCCTCGCCGATGGTCACGTGCTGCTGGCGGAGCATCGCTACAACGAGACCTTCCGGGATGGCCGCCGGCAATTCGATCCCGCGATAGCGTTCCCCTTCATGGATGATGGCAGCCCGGTCCTGACCGTGGATACGGAGGGGCGTGCCATTACCGCGCTCGGTATCCAGCGGGGCGGCGGCGGTGTGGCTGTGGGCGTAGCCCTGGAAGATGGCGCCCTGAGGCTGATCCGCTTCGAAGAGCGGACCTCGTTCATGACCGGGGAAGTCACCGTGACGCGCAGCGCCCATGATCTGCCCGCGCTGCCTGATGGCGCTCGGGCCACGCGCATCCTGCTGGACATCACCATGCGCAACATGATGGTGGGCGATGATCGCGGCTACCTGCACTATTACGACATCAGTCGGCCGGAGCGCGCAGTGCGGCGCGACAGTGCCCGGGTGCTGGCGGGCAGCGATGGTGAAGTCAGTGCCCTCGAGTATCTGCTTGGCACGGTGTCCGTAATCGTCGGCGGCTCCGACGGCAGTGTTTCCCAGTACATGCTGGTGCGGGATCAGGACAATGTGCCACGACTGACCTTCGTCCGTGATTTCGAGCCTCATGAGTCGGCGGTCACCCACATCGCGCCCGAATATATTCGCAAGGGTTTCGCCACCACCTCCGCCACCGGGGAATTGCAGATCCACTATGCCACGTCCCAGCGCACGCTGGTCCGCAAGCAGCTGACCGATGCGGAGCGCCCGCTACTGACCGCAGGATTCGGAGCGCGCGCGAACGTGATCATGGCGGTCGATGACCAGGAGCAGTTTCATCATGTGGAGGTGCGCAACCCGCACCCGGAAGTGTCCTGGCGCACCCTCTGGGGCCGGGTCTGGTACGAGGGCCGCAGCCAGCCAGAGTTTGTCTGGCAGTCGTCTTCGGCCACCGACGAGTTCGAGCCCAAGTTCAGTCTGGCGCCCCTGACCCTGGGCACCATGAAGGCGGCCTTCTACGCCATGCTGTTTGCCATGCCGCTGGCCATTCTGGGGGCCATCTACAGTGCCTACTTCATGTCGCCGCGACTGCGGGGCATGGTCAAGCCCACCATCGAGGTGATGGAAGCCCTGCCCACGGTGATTCTCGGGTTTCTGGCAGGTCTCTGGCTGGCACCTTTCGTTGAAAGTCACCTGCCGGCGGTGTTCTCGATCCTGGTGCTGATGCCGCTGTTCATGATCCTGGCGGCGGGGCTCTGGAGCCGCCTGCTGCCCAACCATTCTCCGGCCGGCTGGGAAGCGGCGCTGCTGGTGCCCGTGGTGCTGCTGGTGGGCTGGGTCTGCGTCAGCGCCAGCCCCTGGCTGGAGGTGCTGTTCTTCAATGGCGACATGCGCCAATGGCTGACCGACATCGATGTCACCTACGACCAGCGCAACGCACTGGTGGTTGGCGTCGCCATGGGGTTCGCGGTGATCCCGACCATCTATTCCATTGCCGAGGACGCGGTCTTCAACGTCCCCCGGCATCTCACCCAGGGTTCGCTGGCGCTGGGCGCCACCCCCTGGCAGACGGTGACGCGCGTGGTGCTGCTGACCGCCAGCCCGGGGATCTTCTCCGCTGTCATGATCGGTTTCGGGCGCGCTGTCGGCGAGACCATGATCGTGCTGATGGCCACCGGCAACAGCCCGGTGATGAACTTCAACATCTTCGAGGGCATGCGCACGCTGTCCGCCAACATCGCCGTCGAGATGCCTGAAGCGGCAGTGGGCAGCACGCACTACCGGATCCTGTTCCTGGCAGCGCTGGTCCTGTTCGTCCTGACCTTCACCCTGAATACGGCGGCGGAACTGGTCCGTGACCGGCTGCGCAAGCGGTACAGCGCGCTGTGAGCGGCCCGGGACGCGGTGACGAAATCATGAGGGAAACCATGCGAACACTGGAAAGGTGCGCAGCGCGATGAAGGAGTGGTTCAGACAGGGCACCCCCTGGGTGTGGTTGAGCGGGGGGGCGGTAACCCTGAGCGTGGTCATGGTGATCGGCCTGATCCTGCTGATTGCCGTGCGCGGGCTGGCGCACTTCTGGCCGACGGCAGTGGTGGAGTTCGATCATCAGCCCGATCCGGAGATCGCTGCAGAGCGTGTGCTGGGTCAGGTCACTCGATCCGAGACGCTGTCCGCGGTGGCGATGCGCGAAGCCGGTTTCACAGTACCGGAAGGTCAGGATGTGGTCAGCCGCTACCTGGTCAAGCGCGGCAATCGGGACCTGACCGGGCGTGACTTCGTCTGGTACGTGGGCGATCACATGCACGACTGGCGCTATCCAGAGGATGCGCTGGTGCTGGAGCGTCTGCAGTGGGGCGATCTGATCGGTTACCTGCGCACGTACAAGGAAGATGGTGTGGCGGTGGCCCACGGCGAAGCTGCGCGCGAGGCCTTCCAGTCGCGGTTGCGCGAGACCACGGAGCAGGTCCGGGCGATCGGCCGGATCGAGCGCTTCGATATCGGCGACATCAGCTATCAGCTGGAACAGCTGCGCCTGCGCCAGCGTGGTCTGGACATGAATGCAGCGCTGGCCCCCGAGGAGCGGGCCCGCCAGGAAGCCGAGATTGCGGCCTTGCGCGAGGATCTGGAGTCCGAGTACCAGACCCTGGAAGCACAGCGGGCACGGCTGCGGCAGGAGGTCGAGCGATTCGCCATCACCGTGGAAGTGATGGATGGGCGCATGGTTACGGTACGGCTGTCGGACATCGTGCACGCGCACTGGCCCAACGGCATGAACCTGTTCGATCGCATTGGCCATTTCGGCCACAGCCTGTGGGCCTTCGTATCCGGTTATCCGCGTGAAGCCAATACCGAAGGGGGCATTCTGCCGGCGATCTTCGGCACCGTGCTGATGGTACTCATCATGTCGGTGGTGGTGACGCCGTTCGGGGTGCTGGCGGCCATCTACCTGCGTGAGTATGCGAAGCAGGGGCCACTGGTGCGGCTGATCCGGATCTCGGTGAACAATCTGGCCGGTGTGCCTTCGATTGTATTCGGTGTCTTCGGACTGGGGTTCTTTGTCTACTTCGTGGGCGGTGGTATCGACCGCATGTTCTTCCCGGAGGCCCTGCCCGCACCCACCTTCGGCAGTCCGGCGATCATCTGGGCGTCACTGACCCTGGCGCTGCTGACACTGCCTGTGGTCATCGTATCTACCGAAGAGGGTCTGGCCCGCATTCCCCGCACTATTCGCGAGGGCAGTCTGGCGCTGGGTGCGACCAAGGCCGAGACCCTGTGGCGGATCGTGGTGCCGCTGGCGGCGCCGGGCATGATGACCGGCCTGATTCTGGCAGTGGCACGGGCCGCTGGCGAAGTGGCACCGCTGATGCTGGTGGGGGTGGTCAAGCTGGCTCCGAACCTGCCCGTGGATGGCAACTTCCCCTATCTGCACCTGGATCGCGCCTTCATGCACCTGGGCTTCCACATCTTTGACGTCGGCTTCCAGAGCCCCAATGTGGAGGCGGGGCGGCCGCTGGTCTACGCCACGGCGCTGATCCTGGTCATGATCATCGTAGTCCTGAACCTGACGGCCATTGCCATACGCAACCATCTGCGGGAGCGCTACAAGAGTGAGACCGACTGAACCCCCGGCGCTGGCCGGACGCTGCCAGCAGCAGCCAGGCAGCATGGCCGCAAATCTGACCCTGACAACGATGGATATTCGAGATGAGTGATCGCAAGCCTGCCGGCGTCACCGTGCGCGATCAGGGCGAAGCCCGGCTCAGCCTGAGCCGCGAGACCCCCTGCATCGAGGTGGAACGGCTGAACCTTTACTACGGTGACAGTCAGGCGCTCAAGGACATCAGCATCAATATTCCGGAAAAGCGAGTGACCGCATTCATCGGCCCCTCCGGCTGCGGCAAGTCGACGCTGCTGCGTTGCTGCAATCGCATGAATGATCTGATCGACAACTGCCGGATCGAGGGCGAGCTGCGCCTGCACGGCGAGAACATCTACCGCCCAGGCATCGATGTGGCCGAACTGCGGCGGCGGGTGGGCATGGTGTTCCAGAAGCCCAATCCGTTTCCGAAGAGCATCTACGAGAACGTGGCCTATGGCCTGCGGCTGCAGGGGGTGCGCGATCGGCGCCTGCTCGATGAAGTGGTGGAGAGTTCGCTGCGGCGCGCGGCGCTCTGGGATGAGGTGAAGGATCGTCTGCACCAGAATGCCTTCAGCCTGTCGGGTGGCCAGCAACAGCGACTGGTAATCGCCCGGGCTATTGCCATCGAGCCGGAGGTGATCCTGCTGGACGAGCCGGCGTCGGCCCTGGACCCCATCTCGACCGCTCGCATCGAGGAGCTCATCTTCGAGCTCAAGCACCACTACACCATCGTCATCGTCACCCACAACATGCAGCAGGCGGCGCGAGTCTCCGATTACACTGCCTACCTGTATCTCGGAGAGGTGGTGGAGTTCGACGATACCGTCAGCATCTTCACCAATCCCCGTCAGCAGGCCACCGAAGACTACATTACCGGCCGGTACGGCTGAGCGCTCAAGGAGAGCCACAGTGATGGACAAGCTTCATCTGGATCAGCACATCTCGCGCGAGTTCAACGAAGAACTCGAGCAGGTGCGTGATGACCTGATCACCATGGCGCGACTGGCAGTGGGACTGCTGCGTGACAGTATGGCCGCCTTGCTGGCGCAGGACGCTGCCCGGGGCCGGGAACTGGACCTGGCCGACGACGCCATCGATGACCTCGAGTGTTCGATTGACGAGGAATGTCAGCGGATCATTGCGCGGCGGCAGCCGGCGGCAACCGACCTGCGCCTGCTGATCTCGGTCCTCAAGAACAGTACCGATCTGGAGCGCATTGGTGACGAGGCCCAGAAGCTGGCGCGCATGGCCGTGCGGCGTGGCACTGATCTGCGTCAACCGCTACCGCAGACGGGGCGGTTGCAGGCGCTGGCCGAGGCCGTGACCGAGGCGCTGGAGGACAGCATTCGTGCCCTGGAGACCTTCGACGCGGAACTGGCGTTCCGGCTGCATCAGAATGATCGCCAGATCGACGCGGCCTATCGGGAACTGGTGGCGGCCTCCATTCGTCCGCTCACCCAGTCGCCGGAAGACGTGCTGGATCTGGTGGCGGCGGCGCGTGCACTGGAGCGTATCGGTGACCATGTCTGCAACATCTGCGAGCAGCTGATCTATCTGCTGGGGGGCGAGGACGTCCGCCATCTGCCGCTGGCCGAGGTGGCCGAAGTGGTACGGCGGGCCAGCGAGCGCGAACAGTGACTCTGCGCCTGCTCAGCCGCTGACGATGACTGCCCCGACTTTTCGCATGCAGCCTGCTTCGGGTCAGGGCAGCGGATGGCAATGGGGCATACCGCCCATCGCGGGCGCGCTGTAGTGGCTCAATGGTCCGTGCGGGCCGCAGTTTCTTCTTCCGGAGCGCGAAACAGTCGGTGCGCCGGAAACAGGCAACTGAAGGTCGAACCTTGCCCGAGGGTGCTGGTGACATCCAGCTGAGCATTGTGGCGTCGCAGTACGTGCTTGACGATGGCAAGTCCCAGGCCGGTGCCGCCGGAATCCCGAGACCGCCCCACATCCACCCGATAGAAGCGTTCCGTCAGTCTGGGCAGGTGTTCCGGCGCGATGCCCAGACCATGATCGGTGACTGCGAATCGGACCTGATCGCCTTCAGGCTGCCAGTCGATCTCGATCGGGCCGCCATCCGGACTGTATCTGATCGCATTGACGACCAGATTGGTGAAGGCGCTGTGCAGTTCGTTCTCCACGCCATACAGGCGCAGCGAGCTGTCGGCACGCAGGATCACTCGATGCCGGTCCGGCGAGATCGACTGCGCTTCGGCAACCACGCGCTGCAGGAGCGATGGTACGTTCACCGGATCCTGCATGGCAGCCGCATCCGGATTGGTACTGTCGAGCCGCGACAGCAGCAGCAGGTCTTCAACCAGGCTCTGCATGCGCCGTGCTGGCCGCTGCAACCTTTTCAGGGTGGCCTGCAGCAGCTCCGCGTCGGCGTCGTCTTCCAGCGCCTCCAGGTAGCCTATGATTACGGTCAGAGGCGTGCGCAGTTCATGGGAGACGTTGGCAATGAAATCCTGACGCATGGTCCGCAGCCTGGCGATCTGGCTGACATCGCGGGCCAGCAGCAGTCGCCTGCTGGCATCCAGCGATACCAGCCGCACCTCCAGGGTGCTGCGCTGGTCCTTGGGAGCCTGCAGTTCCAGCGTGCCTTCGCGATGCGGTTCGCGCAGGATCGGAATCAGCTCGGCTGCCGGCAGTCGGCTTGCCAGGCTGTGACCTGCTGCAGTCCGGTCCAGCCGCAGCAGATCAGTAGCGGCCTTGTTGAACCAGGCAATACGGCCGTCACCGTCGATCAGCACCACGGCATCCGGCAACGCGTTGGTGGCCTGCTGCAGTTCCCGCAGCGTGCCTGTCAGGCGGTGAGTGCGATTCCGGCTGGCCTGGCGCAGTCGCCAGAGTCGGTGCGCCATGGCTTCGGGGATGCCGCGCATGGGGGGCGGGCGACCGATCGAATGTTCCAGCCAGCGATCGAAGCGAACCAGATCTCTGACGCGCCACCACAACCAGCAGCCGGCGGCCGCCCCGATCCCGATTTCCGCTTGCCCCAGCAGTGAGCCGCCAATGCCTCCCGCTGCCAACGCCATGCCCAGCCAGCCGGCTTCGGCAACCCACGCCTTCACGACTGGGCAGCGTCAAGTCTGGGAGAGAACCGGTAACCCACACCACGGACCGTTTCGACCCAGCCATCCAGACCGAACGGGCTCAGCAGCTTGCGCAGCCGCAGGATATGTACGTCCACCGTACGTTCTTCCACGTACACGGCACGGCCCCAGACCCGATCCAGCAGCTGTTCGCGCTCGAAGGCGCGTTCCGGATGCCGCATCAGGAACTCGAGCAGTCGGAACTCGGTGGGGCCGATGTGCGTCGGTTCTCCATCGACGATCAGGCGATGGCTCTGGATGTCCAGGACCAGTCGGCCGAACTGCAGTTGTCCCGTATCGGGTGCACCTGCCCGTCTCAGGATCGCCTTGATTCTTGCCAGCAGTTCGCGCGGGGAGAAAGGCTTGGTGACGTAATCATCGATGCCCACATCGTAGCTGCGCAGCTTGTCGGCCTCCTCGCTTCGTGCGGTCAGCATCAACAATGGCAGGTCGGCGGTGTGCGGGTCCTGTCTGAGCTTGCGTGCCAGATCCAGTCCACTCATGCCGGGCAGCATCCAGTCGATGATCACCAGTTCCGGCAGTGGTCCGTCCAGACGTGCCAGTGCCTGTTCTGCATCCTGGGCCTCGAGGACGGCATAGCCGCCTCGTTCCAGTGCAAAGGCAAGCATTTCTCGAATGTCGGTTTCGTCCTCGACGAGCAGGATCTGATTGCCGCTCATGGTGGTCAGGCCGCTCCCTTCATGGCCGATGCATTATGAAGATTCCAACAAACTTTTGTTACAGGAAAATGATGCTGAACCATTGGCGGGTGTCGGCACGTGCCTTCACGCCTCGACCCCGTTACACTGCCAGCGACAATTATGGACAAAATATGAATCGACTGTGGGCGCACAATGAAGAGTTGGCGGCCTGGAAACAGCTGAATCAGGGTTTCGCCGTGCTGTGGCGGCCGTTGACGGAGGACGAGCTTGCGTTTGTTGACACTCATGGCAGCGCTGGTCTGGGTATTGGCAGCCTGCCAGCTTGAGGGCCACAGGCCCAGCGCAGAAGAGGCAGTGCTGCTGCAACAGTGCCTGGAGACCCAGGCGGCCCAGCAGGCGGCGCTTGAACAGCAGCAGAGCCTGCTGCTGGAGCAGGTCGAGCGGCTGGCCGACATTCAGGGCCGTATCGGCCATGGGCCGGTGTTGCGCAGTCAGCTTGATCGACTGGAAGCGCAGCTGGCTGCGCTGGATGAACGGCTGGATCAGGAGTGTCCGGCTCATGAGCCGCTTGCCTTGCCGGGTCCCGGGCTGCAGGACAAGCTGGTAGTGGGTGAGCTGGAGGACGTGTTCTTTCATGCGCCGGACCTGATCCTGCGCGCGCGCATCGATACCGGGGCCACGACCTCATCCCTGGATGCACGTGAGATCCGTGCCTTCGAACGCGATGGCGACACCTGGGTGAGGTTCCAGGTCTATCTGGAGGAGTACGATCGCAAGGTCACGCTGGAACGCCCTCGCGTGCGGCGCGTGCGCATCACCCAGGCAGCCGCGGACGAACCGGATCGTCGTGAAGTGGTGGAGATGCGCATCAGTCTGGGATCTGTCACCCAGAGTGCCGAGTTCACCCTGACTGATCGCAGCAACATGGAGTATCCGGTACTCATAGGACGCAATGTCCTCCGTGATCTGATGGTTGTGGATGTGGCCAAGCGTGATGCGGCACCACCTTCCGAGCGACCGGATCCGCCCCGGGATCAGGGCCTGGGGGACGATGATGCGGACACCCAGGCATCCTCGGCGGACCCGGAGGCCCAGGTGGAAGGTGACTCCGACGATGCGGACGAGGATGACGCCGAAGATGAGTGAGCGCTCACGAAGGGCAGTCAGATTGCCTTCTGGTTGATCGTCGTCGGTCTGGTGGTCGCAGGTATCGGGCTGGCGGTGGTGCGTCATCAGCAACTGGAGATCCCGTTCCTGCCAGGCGCCGACCGGGCAGTCTGGCTGGTCGAGGCGCGCGTCGACTTCGTTGCTGCAGGTGAAGCGGTCCGGGTCAGTCTGGATCTGCCGGACGACACTCCAGGCTATAGGCGCTTCACCGAGCAGGCGGCTTCGCCTGGCTACGGTTTTGCCGTGGTGGATCGCAATGGCGATCGCCGCGGCGAATGGACCCGTCGCGAGGCAGCCGGCAATCAGACTCTGTACTTCACCGCCCAGTTCATCGCCGATGACGAGGTCGGGCCGACGGTAGTAGATGGTGCGCCCGCCGCGCGTCAGGTGTTCTTCGAGGAACCGGCAGCTACGGCAGCGAGCGAACTGCTGGGTGCGGCCATGGCGCGGTCAAGTTCACCGGAGAGTCTGACTCGCGAAATCATTCGCATGCTTGATCCGGATGTGGACCAGAATGCCGCGCTGCTGCTGGGCGGAGATCTCGACAGGGCGGAACTGGTGGTCCGCCTGCTCAACCAGGCTGGCATCGCGGCACGCTTGGCCATGGGGCTCGAGCTCGAGGACGCGCGCCGAAGACGCCCGCTGACGCCGATGGTGGAGGTACCGGTGGAGGGGCTCTGGGTGCCGTTTGATCCGCGCACGGGTGCCCAGGGACATCCCGACAACCTGCTGCTCTGGAATCGCGGTGATGCCCTGCTGGAGGTCGAAGGTGGCAGCGGATCACAGGTCAGCTTCTCCATGCTGCGACAGACGGTGCCCGCACTGGAGCTGAGCGAGGCCCAGTTTGGCGACAGTGTGCTGGCCAATTTCGGCATCTCGCGCCTGCCCATCGAGGAGCAGGGCATGTTCAAGCTGCTGTTCCTGCTGCCACTGGGAGCGCTGGTGGTCACCTTCATGCGTATCATCGTCGGCATCCGGACCTCCGGCACTTTCATGCCGGTGCTGATCGCGCTGGCATTCGTGCAGACCTCGCTGGGATTCGGCGTGGTCAGCTTCGTGGCAATCGTGGCCATCGGCCTGCTGCTGCGCAGTTACCTCTCGCACCTGAATCTGCTGCTGGTGGCCCGCATTGCCACACTGGTCGTGATCGTGGTCCTGATGATCTCCATGCTCAGCCTGATGGGCTATCAGCTGGGTTACAGCACCGGCATGACGATCACGTTCTTTCCCATGATCATCATTGCCTGGACCATCGAACGCATGTCGATCCTGTGGGAGGAGGAAGGGCCCTTCGAGGTACTCGTGCAGGGGGGTGGCAGCCTGCTGGTGGCAATCCTGGCCTACCTGCTGATGGAAGTGCGGTTGCTGCAGCACCTGAGTTTCAACTTCCCCGAGCTCAACCTGGTGCTGCTCGCGGGCATTCTGCTGCTCGGCCAGTACACGGGTTACCGGCTCAGCGAGCTGTTCCGGTTCCGGGACATGGAGCGAGTGGTGCGGTGAAGTGGATCAGCCCTCGCAGACTGCGTGAACTGGGTGTGCTGGGCATCAACGCCCGCAATCGGGATTACGTGGCGGCTCATAATCCGCGCCGGATGTTTCCGCTGGTGGATGACAAGCTGCAGACCAAGCGCCTGCTGCAGGAGGCCGGGCTGGCCGCTCCCTCACTGTTGTTCACCATCGATTCCCAGCATGCGATCAATGGCCTGGAGGCGCGCCTGCGGCCCCACCAGGTCTTCTGCGTCAAGCCGGCCAAGGGTTCCGGAGGCAAGGGCATCCTGGTGGTGACGGGGCGCAGCGACTCGTCTGCGGGCGGATTCGTGAAGGGGTCTGGCCAGGTGATCGACCTTGGTCACATCCAGCGCCACATGAGCAATACGCTGGCCGGTCTGTACTCGCTGGGTGGCAATCCGGACACGGTGATCGTCGAGGAGCTGATCGAGTTCGATCCGGTCTTCGAAGGTTACTCCTATCAGGGTGTGCCGGACATTCGCGTGATCGTGTTCCACGGCTACCCGGTGATGGCCATGCTCAGGCTGGCCACCCGCGCCTCCGACGGCAAGGCGAACCTGCATCAGGGTGCCATCGGTGTCGGGATCGATCTGGCGACCGGGCGCAGTGTCCAGGCGGTGCAGTATGCTCATCCGGTGGTTCAGCATCCCGATACGGGTCAGGACCTTGACGCCATCGAGATCGCGGACTGGCACAGCATGCTGGTACTGGCTGCCCGCTGTTTCGACATCACCGGGCTTGGCTACCTGGGCACGGACCTGGTGCTGGATCGTGTGCGGGGCGCGCAGCTGCTGGAGCTGAACGCTCGTCCCGGCCTGGCCATTCAGGTGGCCAACGGCGCCGGTCTGCAGCCACGGCTGCGCCTGATTGCCGAGCGGTTTGCCCGGCATCATGAATCCGCTGAAGACCGGGTGGCCTTCGCCATGGAGGCCTTCGCCGCCGGGGCCAGCGCGCTGTCACCGGCTGACCCCGGCGTAGCGGGGCGGGTTCAGCTGATCGGATCCTCTGGGTAGAAGTCCAGGTCCTCCAGCTGTCCCAGGATGGCTGTGGCGATGTTCCCCAGGTGCGCTGCGACTCGCTTGTAGTGTCGTGCCAGCAACGAGTAGGCAACTGCTTCGTGGAACTCGACCGGGTGCGCCTCGTGCAGCAGTGCCCGGATCAGCTCGTCACAGCGGGCGCGGATGCTGCGGGCTTCGCGAATGGCCTGGGCCGCCAGTTTTTCGTCGGATTCGAGTGTTGCCCGGATGACGCAGTCGAACAGGCCCTGCATGGTGTCCGCCATGGCATCCAGCGGTTCCTGGTAGGCGGGCACGTGAAAGCCTTCCCGGTACCAGATGCCTACCTCGAACACGTTCTTGCAGTAGTCGCCGATGCGCTCCGCGTCCTTGGTCACGCTCATCAGCGCCAGACAGATGGCAACATCGTGTCCCGGATTGACGGTCAGGTGGCGCAGCAGCTTGCGGCGCACCGACCGCTCCAGCTCGTTGATTGCCTGATCGCGATCATAGAGGGGCTGCCGCAGTTCCTCGGCGGACTCCCGGCTGTGCAGCACTGCATTGGCGCGCTCGAACATCCAGCGGCCGTGCTCCAGCATCCGGGTCAGATCATCGAACGCCCGGTCCAGGGTGCGTTCCGAGGTCAGTGCGCTGTAAAGCCTGCGGAGCATGGAATGCCTCACTCGCCACGGGGGCTGGTCAACAGTTCGGTCAGGCCGATTCCGAGTAGCGGAATCACCAGGAAGACCCCAAGCAGGAACAGGAAGGCGTAGCGCGTCTTGTCCGCTGCCAGATCGCCATACCAGGTGGCCAGCCTGAGGGGAATATAGCGCAATGGATACCAGATCGCCGTTCCAGTCAGATTGAAGATGACGTGGAACAGGGCAACCGTCATGGCGGCTGCGATCGGGTTGGCCGTGGCCGCCAGCACGCTGGTGACCGTGGTGCCCAGGTTGGCGCCCATCATGAACGGCAAGACCCGCCGCAGGCCCACTACGCCGGCGCCTGCCAGGGGCACCATCAGGCTGCTGGTGATGGTGCTGGACTGGACCAGCACGGTCGATACCACACCGACCGAGTAGGAGCGAATGTCGCTGCGAAAGAAGTAGGTCCGGAACAGGCCGTCCATGTGCCGCAGCAGCGCGCCACGCAGGTTCTGGACCATGAACAGCAGCGCGACGAACATCAGGATCAGGCCGAGTGCGGCCACGAACAACCC
>LFIK01001250.1_pt1 | contig 19972 bp, 23 predicted proteins | sample 643401 | NCBI WGS metagenome assembly LFIK01 (sample SAMN03777447, study PRJNA286221) | soda lake metagenome | biome: soda lake; feature: Kulunda steppe; material: water; isolation source: sample T5-Br brine of Lake Tanatar-5 | place: Russia: Kulunda steppe | collected 2010-07
AGGGCAGCTACCCTCCGCAGCTGCCCTATGTGGTGGAGGGCAGCTGTTTGATGGGGCACAGAAGTGCTCATGCAGATATGCCTCCCAGGTATCCTTGGTGATGGGTGTTTGGTGTGCTCCTTATCGCTTGCGCAGCATAGCATGGATCTCAGGGCTATGTTTGCGCAATCTGTCCAGAAAGACTGCCTTCTGGTGCTTCACATACACACGCCGTGCACGCCTGGTCTATTTTTCATACTCTTTTTTAATTGCTTGCAGGCGTGCACAGCTTGTCCAGTACGCACGGCTTCCACACAGACGCGTCTCTTATACTTGCACTCAGCATCAACCCACACTGGTCTCCTCAAACCCCCACCAGCAGACTTACAGAAAATACATATCTGAAACTTGCTCATGCCCACACAGTATTTACTCGCTGCTTGCATAATCCAGGAGCGTAAGCAGAAAGCCACAGTATCCACATTTCCAGCATCAACTGCATTTACAACTCTAAATCTAGCTCAAGCTGTTCCACGTAGGCCTGTTGACGCTCAGGCATCCACGCCAGGGACATTTTACAGGAACATCAGGAACATCAGGGTGTTTAATTGAATGAACATCAGAGCTGCACACACTGGAATAGTTGAGGAGTCATCAACACATGATCAGGCCGGCTGCTCCCCAAGTCATCATACACCGTGCGATAACCCCCTTACAACTTGTAGTAAAAATCAGTTTAAACGCAGCCGCAATGTTCACCAACCTCTTCCCCGCGGCATTTTTCTCAAAGCACTCATGTGCATCGGGTGTTGCAGGGCCGGGCAGTCCACCAAAGCACTCACATGTGCATCCGTGACCTCACAGAGATTCTTAATCTTGGCGTTGAAATCGCCACACAACAACACGTTTGAACTCACCTGTGCGGCACGGGCAAGCTCATCAAAGAAATTAGAATTATGCTCTCTCACTTCATCAACAGTAAACTGGTTGCTTTGTGGACGCATGTACACTGCACCGAGAATGATGTATTGCTCAACCCAAACATCCTTCTTTGCGAGTGATCCAAACACACTGCAAATCCTCTACAACTCGCCAGACAGCCACAAAATTAGAGCACACGTTCGAAGCAATGACTGCAATCCCATGTCCCTTTTTGCTTATATGCTCCACTGCAATGTTTTGTTTGTAAATGAGGGTATATACATATATGCGTGCCATGCAAGTGCTGTAAAAGCCTACTTAAGTCAGTTGTGCGAGTTTCAAGCAAAACAGTCACATCCATATGGTGTCTTCTAATGGCAGGACACTGCACTTTAATTTTAACTGATGCAGGGTCAATGGCAGGATCTGGGATGCCGTCTTCATTTTGGAAAAGCACACTCAGTTCGCGATAAGGAGTCTCATTAACATTAATGTTACTACTACCCAGTCGGTCAAACCCCTATTGTGTGCAATTCCCCCAGCTCCCCTGCTTCCCTGTCCAGCCGTTGATCCTTGTGCAGCCCGGGCAGCGCCTGATGAGGCAGCGCCAGCCCTGGCCATCTTGTCTGCGGGGGGCCCTGGGTTGCTGGGCTCGCGAGGGCGCGTCACATTGTACTCCATTGTGGAGGGGCCAGCTGTAGGTGCTGCTGGCGGTGCTGCTGCTGCTGCTGCTCCTGTTGCCGCTGCCATTGCTGCTGCCAGCGGTGAAGCGGACCAGTGGTGAAGCGGACACAGCTGCTGCTGCTGCTGCTGGTGTTGCTGGTGCTGGTGGCAGCTCACATAGGACCCCTGCCAGATACTCCCCCAACTTCTCCATGTTCTTCAGCTGCTTGCCCTTCCCACCCGTGTTAAACTCCCACCCATTCCCCATGTAGCCTCTGACTTCAATCCTTGCTCTAAAAATTTGAGAAATACATCTGTGTTAAACTCCCACCCATTCCCCATGTAGCCTCTGACTTTAATCCTTGCTTTAAAAATTTGAGGAATACATCTGTGCCCCGAAAAGCGTCCAGTATCTCTTGCTTTTGCGTATGCCATCCCATAGATTTTGGCGCTTCAAGGGGGCAACTTGCTTTGAGAGGCGCACTTCAGTACAGATTTACACCGTGTCAAGGGTGACCCTAAAAGGACCCATGGATAGCCCGAGCCCAAAAAGCTGTATTCTTGCCTGAATCTTGACATTGCATGGAATCTGGTGAAGGGGCTTTTCTTCCCAAGTGGCCACCTTTTTCTTAATTGATGCGAGGAGCTTTTTGCTGCTTGTGTAGTTTTTCTTTTCTTTCTTCTTTCTTTCTTGCCAGGTGGAGGAGAATGAGAGGCGTCAGGCCGCAGCCAATACATTGTGAGCATTGATGGAAAATGAAGTACCTGGAGGAGCCTCGCAAACACTGAATGCTTGCAAGAAAGTCAATGAAATTGTTTGAGAATCTCACAAAAAGTTGGTGTGCGTTTAAGAACCTCACAAAGACTTTTTATTCTTGGAGTACGGTAAAGGAAAAAAGCCGACTCTCATTCCTAGGGCTTCAGTCCTGCCAAGCAGTGGCGCATTGCTTCATCTGCTGCCTTAGTCTGCGGGTGCTCTGCACCAAAGGTCTCTGTCCGGGAAGCCAACACCTCTTTGCGCAAAGGCGCTGAAGCATCAGATCTGTCTTGACGCTCATAGAAGGAGGCCAGGTTGCCCATTGCAAACTGTGTGTCATTGTTACTATTTCCAAGAAATTCCTTCAATCCTTGTACGGCTTCAAGATGGGTAGTCTCTGCTTCAGAGAGCTTACCTGGGAAGGGCAAGGGCACATTCAGGCAGTAGGAAATATATGCTACTCGTAGAGCAGTCAAGAAAAACCATGTTGCAAGAGCTGCTATACAGGTGATTTCCCCAAGAAAGATGGCAGGAATAAGACAGGTTGTATCCAGAAAAGTATTAAGCAAAGAAAGCAAAGACGACTCTTTTTAAGGCGCCCCATATGCAGCAGCACAAATGCCACCCACCTTGCTTCTCCAAGAGATTGGCATAGCAGGACGCTGACCAGCAAGTGTGTGGGTGCATATGTCCTAGCACAAGCCTCCGAGCGTCCAGCGTTTGCAGATAGAGCTCCTTGGCCCTCTCCAAGTTGCCTGCCAAGGGTATACAATTGCATTGCAAATGGACTGCTTGATTGACCTGACTATCAAAAAAATCAGGAAGGATTCACTTCACTTTACAGAGAATATTAGGAGAGGACAAATAAATAGGTGAGGAGCATGAGAACACACAGTATTTCTCTTTACAATACTAATTGGATATCATCTATGACACCTAACAAACACACTGAGTGCACTCTGCCAGATGCGGAACTTTTTTCCTAAAAAGCAAACACGATACAGACCTCCCATCCATAAAATACATCTATGCATTGGAATATTTGCATGAAAGGTTTGCTGCTGCTGCTGCTGCATGAACTTTAAGCAACCCACAAAAGCCACATGATATAGAAAACAGGTAGCGACGGAAAGCTCGGTGCAATTCATGCTTGCCAACCAAGTGCCAGCCCACTTCAACGCTGGAAGATTACGCCTCACATGATCAATGAGCTGGATCTCGGTACAATGGAAATCAGCACCTGACATGACCAATGAGCTGGATCTTGGGACAACATAACTTTTGGACCGCAAAGCAACGCTTCCGCTTCATACGACTAATGAGCTGGATTTTGGTATGACACAAAGCAGCACCTCACACATAGCCCTCTAAATTATTTGACTCATGCAAACTTTGCAAGCACCTTGGCGCTCCACCATTCTGGCCAGGGCGCCTGAAGACCACAATGTGTCAGGATGATGCAGACCAAGCACACGAGCACGGCTCTCCATGGTCAACGTCATCATCTCTTCAGCAGCATCCAATTTGCCTGTAGCAGAATTTTTTCATAGCGTTGGGATTCATACATCTCCTGTATTAAGACTCTCATAATACATAATATTTACACCGTGAGGTGCTGTGAGTAAGTGTATTAGACAGCGGAGGATGTTTGGCTTGTTATGGACTCGGACAAGGTATTCAAAAGATTCAGATAAACATGCATGGAAGGGATAAAGGCTCAAGACTGAATTTGAACTCAATTGCAAAGCGTCTGAAACTGCACAATACGGGGTTGACAACTCTTGCTCTTAGCAGCCTTCATAAATACATACTCTCGGAGATAATGCACAGGAATCAGAAGCTTTGCCATTTTTTTGATGGCGAAAGTGGTAATTGTGGTAGCCAAAGCATATGCAACATACAGACAATAAGCGCTGTGCTGTAGTCCTCTCAATGGCCTGTTCAGTATTCATAGTAGTGCACAGAGCATTGGCACTTCAATAGGACCCTCAACCTTACATTTTGAAGTGAATGGCTCATTCTCAATGAATGCCACACTTATTCCACGTGCAAGTTCAAAAAGGATGCAAACAATAAAATCAAATGCATAGCCGTGTGATGATCAATCATTTGTTCACTCCATCAGACATTCTACAATTGCATATGCTCATTCAGGGAGGGCCATTTCTTTGAGTTTCTCCATGATATGCTGCCAAACAAGTCATACAAATCCTGAAAATACAAGCAGCAGTATCAGCTGTGGAGCAGCAAGCAAGTGGATCTATTTCAGGCTTGGCATACCTTGCTTTTCCAGGTTTCCAGCCAAGCAGTGGCGTGCAAATAATGTGTCTGGATGCTCTGCTCCTTGCACCTCCACCAAGGCCTGTAATGCCTCGCTTTTGAGTTTGTATGATTCATCCAATTTGCCTGCACATGAAATGGTGTGTTTTCGTTGATTTGAAAGCTTCTTCATCCAGATGCTCATTCTCAAAGATTTTGTTGCTTGTGCATACATGCATGTTTCCATGTTGTTGTCTGTGTGTGTGTATGTGTGTGTGTGCGCGCGCTCGGGCATGTGCACTCCTCCTAGCAAATGCTGCAACAATCATTATGTCGTCCATACGAGTGTATTCCTTCATTCATCCACTCCATCTAGACTCATTTAAATGATCCCACCACCATCACAAAACAAGACTTTCCGCTACCAATTGAAGATTGCAGAATCAAAGCCGCAGCTTTTGTTTTAAACAATGTCTACCAAGGCTGACCACAGTCAGGTCTTCGAAAATGCATCTCATGCCGAGAGAGATGAAATAGCAGTACAGCAGGGGTTAAGGTGGGTGGGGAGAGTTCAAAAGCCTCATGAGTAAAAATAACTTACAATTTGCATTCGTTTGTTAAAGCTTGTTTTCTGCCTGATACACTGACGATTAACTTGTCACAGGCTTGCCAAATTAGATTGCGGTGGTGCCCTGAGCGGCCTGTTAGTTTCACCTATGGACCTACATGCTGCTTGTTATTTGGTTGGCATGGACTAACTATGCATGCTCTATGATGCTCATGGTCACATGGTGTGCACAACAAATGCTAAACAGCTTGGTCAATATGCACTTTTAAAATGATTGCCAAATCAAACCTTCACGCTCCAGCAGGTTGCCGTACAGCGACATCAGCCAAAGTGTGTGAGGATGCCTCTCGCCAAGGATGCGCTTTCTGGCCTCTGTGACAGCACTCAAGACAGACATGGCCTCTTCAAGTCGACCTGCAGTGCATATAAATGTACTTGACCTTCCTATTGCCCTGTAGTTTGTTAATTCAGATATGGTAGCGGCAGAAAAAAGAACATTGATGTGTCTAAATCTTGGACACGCTTGAAACCTAAAGCAAAACCTGGGAGACTTGGCCTGTCATCCTGGGTTGGAGCTTGGGGATTGATTGATTGCAGAGATAAATTACAAAGAGCCTTCAATTCAGACGCAAACTCATTCTTACGCTTTCACCCCTCCTGTCCTGTGTGAGGATAAACTGCTACAGTATGTAATTGGGTCTCTACTAGCAGCTATGTTGAACCAAATGGTATGGGCATTGCAAACACCATTAGCATCAGGCAACACAAGTTGATACGAGCCATGCAGACACAGGGATGTCATGTGCCGGCACTGGTATTAACTTTTTATATTACTTGGTTCGGCTTGCCTTTGAAAGGAATACCCCCCTTGATACAAAAATGCTAAGATTTCAGGCCCACCTGCCCTGAAACTCCAGTGCTTTCTAAATCTTCACGATGCTATGAAGGCACATATGCACTCTAGATGTAACCTTAGACATGGAAATCTTGTAACGGGCTACTACTCGTATCACCAGGGTCTACTTTCCATAGCCCACAAGAACACCAGAAATGCACTCTGGACAATGCTCAATCTGTCCTTCAATATGAAGATAACATTTCCCCTACCATACAGGTACCCTTCTTAATCAGAAGAATGCTGTTTTCTTTTAGACCTGGACCAGTCTTCAATGCCCCCTCTGTCATCACTCAGACAGTGCCCTACACATTCTATCACATCATCAACACCAGACCACCTCCGGTATGATTTTAGAGCGCCACAACATTGCTTGTAGACTTATCATGATAACTATCGAAGCAGGCTCCCTAGGGGGCTATTTGGTCCAATGGATGTTGGCGGCGAAGCAACAAACGAACTGATTGTGAATGTGCAGTATTTCAACTCTATGGTATTTTTAATCCTAAATTGATGAATTAAAGATCCTAGACAATCATGCTGGTTCCTTACCTCGCATTTCCAAGCAGAGTCCGTAGGTAGATGCTGAATAAAGCGTGTAAGGATGATCTTCACCAAGGACTCGTTTCCGGGCCTCTAAGCTTTCTCGGTAAAGGGACTCAGCATCCTCCAGCTTGCCTGTGGCTCAACACAGGCAACACACAAATCAGTCTTGTTTATTGATCGATCAGGGTGCCAGAAGGAGAATGCACTGATCTCCTGTGTGGAAATTTGATGCAGGATTTTTATTGATGCCATCAGTATGGGAAATGCTGTGTGCAAAGGGATCACTTTAACCTCCAATTTGCAGTTTGCAGCAGAAATATGAGTTCTGTGCAAGTGTTTAAGCTTTGCAGTCCTTTTATGTATAAGCAGGCTGAATTCAGCTGGTAGTTTTCAGCAGGCTACATTGAGCCAGTGGCATTCAGCAGGCTACATTCAGCTGGTGAGCGCAAACCCTGCTGTTGAGTGCACATAAGCTGGCAGCAAAGGTGCAAGACTGCAAACGTTTATCACTTATGTGTACTGCGGCCAGCTCCAAAGAATGCCCAACATTCTTACCTACAAATCTGAGGCATCCTGCTAAACCTATTTGTGCATCAATGGTTGCCGGATGAAGAGTGCCAACTGCCTCCTCCAGCTTGCCTAGGAGCTCTCTCCAAATTGGCTCAGCTTTAGCGTGCAGCCTTTGCTTTGAACTGATGACGTTTGCCAAGCGGGAGAGGGCCAACAGCGTGTGTTGCCCATGCTTGCCTTCACTCTCCATCCATAACTGGTGCACCTCTCGCAGCAGCGCCTCAGCTTCAGAGTACCTGCCCAGGTAGCATCGTGCATGATATGCTCTGCTGAACGGGGTTCTGCACTTGGTCAATCTGCATGGTGTTTGCATTTGAACTCAGATTCCGCAGGTCACGAAGTGAGGCAAGTCCTCTGTATTTACTGACAACTGAACTTTTGTTCTCTACCCATCTTTTTTGAATTTCCATCTAAAAGCCATCTTTTGACCCTGGGGCGCAACTTTCTTGGGCCACGCCCTCAAGGCATGTCTTTTGCCAAAGTTCCTCTTGTTCATGCTTGCATCACAATTGGCAGAGCCTGGAAAAGAACCGACTTATCACTTATCATTGATCACTGACCTACCTGATGCGAATGCGTGTTCACACATTGAAAAAGAACATAAGCAGCATGATCGTTCTGTTTTTATTAGGCTGCTAATTGATTGTGCACACTATTCCAGTCCCACTCTGCTTCATGACAAAGCCACGCCTTTGCATTCCTTAGAATGCTTGCCATTAATTGCTGCATGCTTGCAAGGCATTTGCAAAAGCATGATATGTGGCATGTGGTTCAAAACTAGCACATTAGAAATTGCCCCTAGCACAGATCTCATCCGTGAATCTGGCTGCACAACCAAGCTGCATTACTTTAAGCAATAGACCCCAAATAACGCAAAAAAACAGGTGCAAAAAAGGGCGGTGCATCCACACTTTAAATGGAGATGGCAGGTGGAACTACAATATTCAAACGCAGATGACAGATGTACGAGCAGCATGACGACTTCTATTCTAATCCAATACAACTTTAAGCAAATCAGGCACAGGAGCTAGAGGTGTGACAGTATAGTCCCATCACTAAGGCAGTGTATGAGGCTGCTGTGCTTGTGCTCCTAAGCATCACTTTGCATTAACAAACCATGCGCAAGGCGCAACAGACATTCTTATCACATTCTAACTGTTTCAAGTGCAGCAGCTTCATATCTAATGATATATCAAGACAGCATTAAGCATGAAGCTTATGCATATGTGTGTATGTGTGCGTGCGTGCGCGTGTGCAAGCATGCAACAAGAGAAACCTGCAAGATACCAAGTGCATGCACCTTTCATGGGCAATCGGCAACAACTTGACCTACCTGTGTAGTGCTCTGTGGCCCTCGGCTTGGGCAAACATGCAAAAAGGGCTGAGACTGTTGGTGGGTCCAGCAGCTTGATTTGACAACTCGAGAGCTTCCCTCGCTGCCTCATAGTTGGGAGCCACCGCGCATTTGAGCAGCAGTGCTGCAGCAAGGTCTGCCTTGTTTCCGGGCTCTATGAATTTGCCCATCTCAGCCAAGGGAGCCCACAGGCTGCTTGTGTAGCCAGCGTTGAGCAGCAGCTTCTGTATAGCCAGAGCGTCCACTGAAAGGATGGAGGACGTGACCGGGCCTGCTTGCGGCTTGGTCGGCTGAGAGACTATCTTCCCTGCAATCAAGAAACGTGAATTCAAGTTCGTGCAATTTGATGTGTGTAAATGGGCAAGGAGGATTCCACAAGGAAAAAGTGCGCTGTACAACAAATGGCATGCTAGAAGGAATTATGAAGTTTCAAAGCCGCCACAGACACATGCGTACTTTCCTCCCAAAATTTAACATGTTCATGCAAACAAATGTTCTTCGTTGCACAAATCCTACATCACACACTGGCTCACTCTGAACAAGCCAAAATGTGGGGACATATACATTGCATCCACTCTTTAGCACAGAGAAAGTGTGGTACATGCAATTGTAACTCTGCGGTAACAGGTATCTTTTACCTGCCAGCTCAAATGCCGCCACAATGTCCGCGTTTGCCTCGCGTGCAAGTGTAAGGGACAGCTCCCATGCAACTGTGTGGTACATGTCCGCCCAGTTGTCAAGCTGCTTGAAAATGTGCACCACAAAGGAGGCTTGGCTCTTCAGCAAGAGCGCAGGCCCACCCAGCGCAGAGGCGGCCTCCCGCACTGCCATGTGTAGACTGTACTTGTGTGTACTTGTATCCCTGTGTCATGTAGCAAACAGGACCCCACAACCAGGGTCTGATGATCCCTCAAGCAGCAAAACAGAAATCAAAGAAGTCAATGAGGATCAGGAGGGTACCCTAGCAGTACCCCATTCCTGACCTTGGCAATGAGAGCTTACATATACTTTTCTCAAGAGCACTTCTAACACTCACCAGTTTACAAGCATTCTGAACCGAATGAGCATGAAGCTTCATAGTAAGCTTGGTAGCATTTTGAGGATCGAGACCAAGGTTCTTAAGAGGCTCCATGCTGCCAGGCCTGTAAATGGGGCCACCAACTCCCAGAAAGATAGTGTGGAGGCTTATGTTGGCAGCAGCTTGGCAGAAATGTTGACAAAGCGCGCTGCCCTTTTGCTTGGCGACCTCAAGCTAGTAAAAAGACGCTTTACAGGACCCACTGAGATACTGCTGGTAAGCTCCATACATCACACTTCTAGTCCACACAGTTGGAAAGTGTGGTTGAATTGGAGGAAATGACGGTCGCTGGATTTCAAAATCAATCAAGCTGTTGATATGCTGTTCATTTCAGTGTCAATCACACCATAACCTAGAACAGCAATATCATCAGTCTTTCAGGACAGGCCATTGTCCTGCATTCTGCACCACGCAACCATTTCTAGTACGCTTTTGCTAGTGAATGCAGCTTGGGCATAATTGCAGCTTCTTGACCACTATCAAACAAAATTGGGACAAAGAGCTGAATCAGCTGAACGCAACTGGTGGCTATAGCCCAAAGGAGGCTGTAGGCCAATGGAGGGGCCAGACTGATTCCAATGGTGCCACAGCCCCCAAGAACACATGCAGCCTCAATTGTTTCTTTCATACTTGGTGTAGGGGTCACACAACTCCTCAGCCCTAGGTGACCCCTATTCCTCAATTGATTGATGTAGAGTGATTTCACTGCCTGTGCAGTGGTGTTTCTTTATTCCATGTCTAGCTGACAAAGCGCTCTCACTTCATGCCAAGAGCCAGATAGCACCAATGGAGTCATATAGCTCACGTTAGTGCATGTGCAGCCCCAGGTGGGTTATAATTGTCCAGCTGACCAGCGGCTCTCACCTCATGACGAGACCATGCCGGTAGAACACGGTCAGCAGGCCATGCACCCTCTGATCATCCCAGCCCAGCACTGCTGCGGCTCCAGCCTCAGTGAAGCCCGACGGGAAGACCGCCAACTGGGGGAGCATGGCTTGCTGCTGGCGTGGCAGCGTCCGCAAGGTGAGGTTTAAGATGGTGGTGGTCCCATCAGCTCCAGCCTCGGCACTCTCCCTGAGGTCCTGCATTGTGATGATGCACCATCAGGAGCTCGCTGGCACTAAGAGGACCTGCTAAGTTTTGGCAAAGACTGCCAGATTAAGTCACACCGAGCAGGTGGCTCACTCATGAGTGATAACACGTCAATACCTTCAGTACTCAATCTCACACAATGCCATGCCTCCAATGCGCAGTGTAACAAATGTATGTTTGAAATAGAAAAGCGGTGTCTGTCTCCATCATTCAAGTCATATGGCCACCTGCTCCTCGTGTAGCCCTGCCACCTTTGCGGCCCTGCCCCTGCACGAAGCAGAGGACGTACCTGGCTGCATACCACCTGTTCCCTGTTAGAGCAGAGGTCCCTAATGGCATACCACCTACCTCCTGTGCAGAGCAGAGGAGGTCCCTGATAGCGTTCCACCTGCCCCCTGTGCAGAGCCAAGGAGGTCCCTGATTGCATACCCCCTGCCCCCTGTGCAGAGCAGAGATGTCCTTGGTTGCACCCACCCTATTGTAGCTACAATTCTATAAGACTTAAAACAGGGACCGTCCTGAGCCCATGCGCTTATGCCGCCAGGAGGGCTTACTTTGGAGCAGTTTTGATTGCCATGGATGCCTGCAATGCTGAAAGGCTGCAGACCAGGGGGCCCACTCACCTCTATGATGATCTGCCCACTCCGAAGTGCGTCACCCACTCGACGTATGAGCAATGGAACACCTTTGCACAGCTGCACCGCCTCCTGCACCTCATCAGCTGTCAGGTTAGGCGCAGTCTGAAGCAGCAGACCCTCAGCGGCACTCCCATCAATGCCACCAAGGTTGTACTGGTAAATGCCTTGTGCGACCCCCACAGGCACCCTTGAGGTAATAAGAACATCAGCCTCTTTGGCCACCTGCAAGTGTCAGAAACAGGCTTAACAAGGTGTTCGGCCTTCTTCCTCACAAGCCAGGACCACAATTGAATTCAACTTCTGGCTGGACGTGGCTGAGCTGAGCAGGTCATTATGAGCATTTTAATCACAAATGCTTAGATTGACCAGCGTGAATGCCACGCAACAGCCACACACAACAGCCACATGCGACAGGCAACACTATGAATCAAGGGTTGTGAGTACTCATCTCCACACTGTGGACATACAAGGGATAAGCAGGGGTCTGCTGCAAGAAACAAGTGAAACCTGGAAATGCTATCGCTCAAAGGCAACAGAATGACCATCAACAGGATGCTCTTCAAAAAGAATGGGCCTGTCCCCGCGGCTGATGCCGGTACAGACGTCAGGGAGCTGACATATATGCGCTCAGCCTTGGCTTTTGAGCTGTATGCATCCCGGGCTCACACAGCCTTGTCTAGCATGGGCCCAATGCAATGCAAGAGTCTGCTGTGTGGCTTGCCAACGAAAGACGTACACAGGGAGATCTATTATCTTGATGCTTCCTGCTCTTTGCGCCTGCTCTGTGAGACATGCGTTTTGTGCATGCTTGTTCAAGCGCACACGCTTGGGCTCACGCACGCACTTCAGCCATGCAGCTCGTACCTTGGCCACAAACCGCTCGAAGTCAGCGCTCTGGCTGCCCCCCATAGGATCCTCAGTATTGTCCATCACGAGCAGCATGGGACCGTGACCAGCTTTGCGGCGAGATGCTAGGTGGGCCAATGCTTTCATCTCTGCATGCTCATCCTGAAAACAAGGGGGTGTGCGCAAGTTCAAGTGGCAAACCAAGGCGCGCGCGCTCTCTCTCTCTCTCTCTCTCTCTCTCTCTCTCTCTCTCTCCACATCCAATGGAGGAAGGTAGGCAGTCACAGGCTGAAGGCCAGGAGTCAGTTCCAATCAATCATGGTGGGCATGCCATTCTGAGTTGCGGGCGGGATTGTCCCGCTGGGACAGGCTTGGTTTTGCCTTGAATTCCATGCTCGGCTTGGGAAATGCTTAGTTTGACCGAGCAGCACGCTCTTATCAAGGCAAATGTTTGAGCTATTGATTTACAAAGGCATGTACATGCTCAATTGACAATACTTTTACAAGATTTGGCTGACATAGTATGTAAGCCAACACAGATCTGGATGAAAATCCAAAGACATTCCTAATTGCAACGTCATGGTATGTAAGTCATCCAAAACGGATTGCAATCCCTTTGTAAGAACAATCACCCACCACTGGTACGCCAAGAGCGCTGCATACACGTGATAAAGCAGCAGAAAAGGAGCCGGCTTCTCGAAAATCCACCATGATTGCACCGGCTGCGCACATAAGAGAGGGATTGAGTTTTCTGAGGTTAGGTTTGTGCATGGAGTGCAACGTGCCTTATTTGCAGTGGGCATGTGCTATAATTCTTTCACCACATGTCAGAAAGCTGCAGAATGACCTGGGTGGTGCATTGCTGTATTTGTGTATTGTTTGAACTATTTGTTTCACATGCATTGCATATAGGCCACAAAGATAAGGGAAAGCTGGGCTAATGACCATCTTAGGCTATCACAAGCTTTGCTGTCTGTACGAGGCATGTGCCCAGGGTTCGAATCAACGTGCTGCAGACAAAGGAGAGCTGCTCCCAACACTTCATCAAAATCATATTGGAAAATCCCGATCCATTTACAATGTAAGTAATTTTTTCAGTCGGCAGGAGTGAAGCTAACTAAGTCCAGTGCCCATAATCTGCAAATACAAGACAGAATCCTTGTGCACAAAACCAGACATTCATTTCTCTGCAAGATAGACTCAAGCTGCTAGCAGCATGTACCAGAGGATCAAGGGAGTAGCTATACTGCGTCACAATGCAAGACGAACTGTGCTGTCTGCGACCTCTCCCCTGAATTTTGGAACTTTGGACTTACCGGGGCACATCCCTGCATTAGACATCTTCCATCCAATATCAATACTGAAGCATGATTTCCCCAGGCCCGCACCAGCTACCACGCACACAGCAGCAACCCCGTTAACACGAATTTTCTTTTGGTCCTGAAACAGCTTGACCAATTGTGTGGCATCGTTACTGCGGCCTGAAAGCAGATGGTGCAAAACCAAGGCACAAAGCTGACAAAATTGCTTAAAGAGTAAGCTTAGCAGCGAGAAGTGATTCCAGAGGAGAAGAGATACCATGCAAGTAGCTTCACCAGTTTGCCAAGCCTTAATATGCCTGTACATCTGCGGTAATGTTCAAATAGTCAGTCCCTAAAAATGCTATGTATAGCTTATAAGTGAAGGATCTGCTAAGAGCAATATCTCTGCAACCCACAATCACATCGTGTCCTGTTATGACAGCAGAAAGTAGTGCATGAAAGGAACTCAGTTTCCTGGTTGATACCAGACATGGCAACGTACAGATCACATCCGCTCATGTGCGTACTGTCACTCTACTCACCTGTATACATGGGATCAATCTACTATCTTCTATCACTCTACCATCACTCCTCTCACCTGTGTACATGGGATCAAGCTTGGGGAGAAGGCAGCGCTTGACTTGCTTGCACCCTGCATTTTGGTTTGCCGGCTGCTCTGGTGCTTTTGGTGCATCATCACTATGGCTGCATGATTGGTCTGAGGGGGCTAGGAGATTTGCTGGTGAGTGCGCTGGCTCAGATAATAGCTGCTGTTCATCCTCAACTGGTTTGAGCGCTTGGTCCAGCACCTCAAGCAGGCTGGCGCCATAAGGAAAGGCAATGTCTATTTCGCATACACTCAGGCTTGAAGGGTCGGACTTCTCAATATAAGACTGAAAACGCTTCATTTTGTACTCCTCAGACAGGCGAGCAACAACCTGTGGTAGGGAAAATGATAATGCTGGTTGGTATTGTTCTCACCTTGTAAAACGTGCAAACAGAACAAATAAGAGAATGAAGGCATGCTTAGGAGGCATTAAGTCTCTCCTTGCTAATAAAAAGCAAGAGGTCTAATTGTAGCAGCATAAGATAAATATGTTGGTTTATTGGCTCATCTTAATACGATGCTAAAATTTGTACAGAAGCAAGCATACTGCACACATTTTAGGTGGCTGAATTTTTACTGACAACTCCAGCATGGCAGTCAAAATACAGAGCACAGAGAACAGATAGCAGCAGCAGATTCACGAGGAATGAAAGCATACCTCAAAAATAAGGTTAACCACAAAGTGAAATCATACCGTACGTCATGCACAAGTCTAGATCTGTACCACAAGGGTATACTCATACGTTTTGAAATAAAGAATGTAAAGTTGGACGAAGAAAAGCCACTGCACAGGTCCTATGCAAATAATACGCAAATGCCTTGCAGGATGCCTTGTGATATGCACATAAATGCCTTGTGATATGCACATAAATGCCTTGTGATATGCACATAAATGGATGTAACTCGTAATTGCCTGGGTACATATTAGCGCAATTAACTCACCTGGTCTACAAAGTGCTTGTCTTGTATAATCTCGTGCAAACGTGAAGGGAAAGCGCTCCACCACATATCCCAATCCACCTACAACATGGGTAACGACAGGATGCATAATATTTTTGCATTTGTATGAAAGAACATCTGCAACCAAGACAGGAGGCAAAGTATGTTCAGCTGAGCAGCCCCTTGAAAGGCATGTCTATGACAGGAACACCACAATTGTATGATAAGACCAAAAGTTCTCAAACTTCACGTGCAGCTTCTCGCTTCTTGTTGTCACTTTGCTGTGTGCGTTGTGCACAATGAATTGTTTTCTACCTTGCATTGCCTTGATTACCTTGGGGAGTCCATTGAAGAATTTCCTCCAAAATGTCCGCATGTCTGTGTGACGAATTATGGTGTGGACACCAACATCATTGCTGGCAGCTGCGGCAAGGAAAGCAGCTTGGACCTGTATGTGCATGAGTACAGACCAGTGGGATATGCATCTGTGCACAATAAGAAGGCACAAGACAGGCCTGTATGATAAATTCCTGTGTCCCTCATTATTTGTGCAAATGTTGACTTTTCCCCAACAGTGGGTCATACTATTATGCAGCATTATCAACCTTCACAAAATACCAAGGAGGACAAGTGTTTCAAATAACATCAGTCACAGCACAATGATTTCCCAAACATCTTCCACCCTCTCTCCTACGAAGTGGCTTTGCTACTGATTGTGGATGCATGTTGATACTTGCCTGGTTCTGTAAGACAGCTATGGTGATCTGTTGCCCATGATCCAAGTGCTTCACGACCTGCTCAATTTTCGATTGGCTGGACAGCACAGAGTCTATACCACCCAGCGTGTCCACCATGCGCTTCACCTCTGCTGAGTGATCCTGCACGTATGAACAATGCGGGTTGCCATGATAAAGATTTGACATTAAGAAATTGGAAGCGTGATGAATGACTGACACACAGAAATTGGCACACAGACTTGAGAAAGCGGACTATGCTTGTTGCTTGCTATTCAGGCAAAGCTAGCTAGTCTGATGTTGTACGCAAATTCTTGCATAGTCAAGGTTTCTATTGTTAATTACAAGGGGCTGTTCCTTCTTTTTTTCCAATGTTGTTTGCAAATTCTTGAATTGTCCAGGTTGCACCCTAAATGTAAGGCAGGGAGCAATGCAAAGAAGTATCCTTCAACTAGAGCACTTAGCATCATGGCCCCTGGGCAGGGGTACTGGAGAATATGCTTTCAAGAGCACCTTCATTTGTGTGCTTCTGGTGTGCTATAAACTGGTCGTAAGGTGCAAGCTACACTAGATTGTTGCTCACTAGGAGCACCGCGAAATCTACATGACTCACAAGAGAACACAATTGGAACATTGCTGCTTAAAGCAGTGGCAAAAGCGTCTAAATATGTGGCATAGTGCAAACAAGCTAATCCAATGGAGCTATTGAAAAGGATCTGCAAATTGAATTTACAAACTTTTTTCTAGTGCCTTTACAGCGATTTACTTAGTTGCTGATTGTGAGCGGGTGACCTGTAGGCTTTTTGATTGTTCCCTTACCACATAGGGTGTACGGTTGCGCACGGCCTCCAGCATCTCCTTCATCTCTTTAGACATAGCATGCATTTCGACCGTCATTGAATGCGTATCCAAAGTGACAGAAAAGTGTGCATCCTGCAAGCATGCATCAAGTCACCTGCTCAGAGGGCACTAGGATAAGTTAACTTTGTGAGGATTGAAGACGCGAACAGGATGGGCATTGGGCGCTGTGCCCTAGGAGAGGTCATTAGCCTGACATGCTCAGACATTTGGTCATGCCTCTGGGTACTGACTTTATTTGTGCCGTTGGTAATATTGTTCCGTGCTTCCGAGGCCCCACCTGCAGTTTTGCTTTCTAGAGGCTTCCTGAAGGCTATGAGGTGCACGTGGGAGAAATACTTCACCCGCCATGCTACAGTTACTAAATGATATTGCACCTACAGCAGCTTACCACCATGAGCTGTGCCAGATTGTCGACCATGTCTTGGTACTCATCGCGGTCATGGCTTGTCATTAAAAGCTTCATGATGAAATTGCGTTCACAGTAATCCTTGGTGTAACCCAAAATAAGCTGCAGTGCATGCCATTATCCGCACCATTTGTTGTAGAGGCACGGGGCTCGACTAGATGGCTCAAAGTTTATTGTTTGATTAGCATGAAAAGGCCTGAAAGTTTCATGCATATGTTTATGTTCGTGGTCAAGGTACATGCCACTCACGTCAAGAAGATCTTGCAACCTCTCCATAAGGTTGCAGTACTTCCTACTGCCGGCCTTCTTCCCAGCATTGAGCTTGCAGGCCTCAAAATCTTCCTGGCTTACATGCTTCTCAATAATTACGTCCTGCATGGTGGGCAACAGAAGTTAGAGGAGTATAGAGAAGAAGATGTGTCTGAATCTATGAGGCGTTCTGGAAACAGCTGATACACATGTAAATAAATGCTCCTGCTCAGATACAAGACTTGGGCACCTTCAAGCCAAAAACTGGCTTTGATGCTGACTTCCTGCATCCCTTTTAGCCATTCTCCATGGACTATTCTTGTTTTTTTAATGGATTATTCTTGTTTCCAAACTCTTCTTCTTAACAAAATCGAAGAAAGTTGGGTGTGTCAGAGGTGTTCAGCTGAGTCCCAGAATGCTTTTCATAAGGTCTTAAACGTTCTAGGCTAGCAGTGGTACTTCTTGACTGAAGGCCTTATCTTTGCAATCCTTGTAAATTTAGGTATTCAGCCCAGACCACAAATGTTTGGCTAAGCAAGCATTTGGCTAAGCTCCAGCCTCAAGCAGCAGATTTCTGGGATTGCAACCATTTATTTCCAGTGGCTTTTTCAAGAGGGGTGGATTTTGCCTAGATTTGTGGGGGTTTCTATTGCAGGAAGCTTCGCTTGTCCCCTTTAGGCCAATCCAGATTCAAGCAATGAATGCACATGTTCAATATTGACTACTGCATCACCTCATTTACAAAAATTGGAAGAAGGTGCCTTGGCTCACACATGGGAGGGCCATAAGTTGGAAGACAGTGGAAAGCGCAGGTGCATGAGAGGTGAACCAACATTGACTTTAATCACCCCTATTCTTAAAAAATATGTTTGATTGTTAGTAATTACCATGCATTACAAAATCAACATTTTGGCACACCTTTTGGTGATATATGGTCACATTTCCCAACTGCTTGCCGTAGGGAGGCTGGCTATGAATTGGCACCGCCAACTTACAACATAAAATTGTTGCTAATTGTAAAAATCGCGCTAGTTCCCGTCCTCTCCAAAGTGACATCTCTTTGGACTTTTCTAAAGACAATTTAGGGAAAAGGATCGGAATAGGATACTATGTTCAGCTTGCAAGGCAACCTACTGAATACCCATAACATCCCCATGTCATCCTTGCTACTTTCACAGTAAGAAGGCCTTAGTGAGCATCACACTTGCCACGTACACGCACGGTCTACAATTAGTTCTTACCATGAGCTCCGCTGCCCTCTCAAGGAGCGCTTCGAGGTTATCCTTGTTTGCAAGCGCCTGGCAGACAAGTTCAGCTATGTGGCCAATCAGGGCGACACCGGCCCCTCCTGGATTGCAAAGGGAGAAAATGAAGGGCCTTATCTGAAGATTGTATTTATCCATGTGGGTCGCAAAATCATAAACTGAGGTTGTATCCTTCTCAAGCATCCATGCATGCCTCATGCTCTAGACCCTCAATTCAGAAAGGGCTGCTCAGAGCATAATCTCAATTGCTTTTGCATCTCAGCAACTACAGTGACCGCTTGAGCTGAGCCAGCATGCTTGCTCACAAGCTTTGCAGCCTGCCTTATGCTCAGATTGGATTGTCAACAAATGCGAGTGTTGAGGAACGCTCAGGAAATCACTGGGTTAAGGTACTTTGCCTTGCTGCAAGCAGCAACTCTGGTCACTTGGCAGTTGCAAATTTCAGCCGCGTAGTTTCATAATTATCCAGGTCAAATTAAGATATTATGGCAAAACAGAACGTCAACATTCTGCACCATAATTCAAATCCAGGCTCCAGTACAAAACAAACGGAGCAGTTGCTCATGGCTGAGCTTTTGGATGCCTGCCAGGCATTCTCACAAGCCACACATACAAGACAACAATTACTGAAACATTCAAGCAAAGCACACATGCTTACACACCTGCAAGCACACAAGTCATGCAAACACATACTGTTATTAAACTAGGCTTTCCTTGATCACCAGATCAGCTCCAACACCTACCCAATTATCAGGCTCAGGCTCTGGGTTGGACTGGGGATTGGCCAGTTCATTAACTGGGATTGTTCCCGGCCAGCCCATGAAAAGACCCTTCTGCATAGTGCTCCTTACACTCACACAAACAAACACACACATACACGTACACACCTGGAAATGGCAGTGCATCCTTGTACTCCTGACATAGGGCCCACGTCGCCTTTGCACTACCCTTAATGACTGCCTACAATACATAAGTGACAAAAGAAAATAATGATACGACATGCATGTGTTGCACTAAGGAATGGCCATAACCTCTTTTAAAAGTTATTGTGTACTAGAATAGAAGCAAAAACATTGTGTACTAGAATAGAAGCAAAAACATTGTGTAGAGCACAGCACAAACATGGTGCTCATGCTGATCAAGAGTAAGATCTTTTTGTGCCACTGCGCACCTGAAATTTCCGCTTTCTTTGGTCAGTCCAAAACACTGGCTCCCCAGGTGCGTCAACTTCAAAGTTTCCTGTATCTGTCTCAGGCGCGACATTTCCTCTTCGATCTGATGCAGATTTGGGCTGCCTTAGAGTCACTGCATTGGCAGAAGACCCAGATAACTCCTGCTTGCAAACAGGCAGGTTACCATAAACATTTAACATGTAAGTATGCAGAAACTGTACATGGTGTGTGTGAATGTGTGTGTGTGTGCGTGTGTGTCTGTGTGTGTGTAT
>LFIK01001251.1_pt1 | contig 19970 bp, 16 predicted proteins | sample 643401 | NCBI WGS metagenome assembly LFIK01 (sample SAMN03777447, study PRJNA286221) | soda lake metagenome | biome: soda lake; feature: Kulunda steppe; material: water; isolation source: sample T5-Br brine of Lake Tanatar-5 | place: Russia: Kulunda steppe | collected 2010-07
GCGTCACTTTCGAGGATGTCGCCGGCATCGACGAGGCCAAGGAGGACCTTCAGGAAATCGTCGAATTCCTGCGCGATCCGCAGAAGTTCCAGCGGCTGGGCGGTCGCATCCCGCGCGGCGTGCTGCTTGTGGGCCCGCCCGGTACGGGCAAGACCCTGACCGCGCGTGCCGTGGCCGGCGAGGCGAATGTGCCGTTCTTCACGATTTCCGGCTCCGATTTCGTCGAGATGTTCGTCGGCGTGGGCGCCAGCCGTGTGCGCGACATGTTCGAGCAGGCCAAGAAGAACGCGCCCTGCATCATCTTCATCGACGAGATCGACGCGGTCGGACGCCATCGCGGCGCCGGTCTCGGCGGCGGCAATGACGAGCGCGAGCAGACGCTCAACCAGCTCCTCGTCGAGATGGACGGCTTCGAGGCCAATGAGGGCGTGATCATCATCGCCGCCACGAACCGCCCCGACGTGCTCGATCCCGCACTGCTGCGTCCGGGCCGTTTCGATCGCCAGATCGTGGTGCCCAATCCGGACGTCACCGGTCGCGAGAAGATCCTGCGCGTGCACATGCGCAAGGTGCCGCTCGCTCCCGATGTGGATGTGCGCGTGATCGCGCGCGGTACGCCCGGCTTCTCGGGCGCGGATCTGATGAACCTCGTCAACGAGGCCGCCCTGCTCGCCGCGCGCCGCTCCAAGCGCATCGTCACACAGCTCGAATTCGAGGATGCCAAAGACAAGGTGATGATGGGCTCGGAACGCAAGTCCATGGCCATGTCGGAGGAGGAAAAGAAGCTGACCGCCTATCACGAGGCCGGTCACGCCGTCGTCGGCCTCCATGTGCCCGCCGGCATTCCCGTGCACAAAGCCACGATCATTCCCCGCGGGCGTGCGCTCGGCATGGTGAAATTTCTGCCCGAAGGCGATCGCTATTCCATGAAATACAAGGAATACACCTCACAGCTTGCGGTCGCGATGGGCGGACGTGTGGCGGAGGAGCTGATCTTCGGCAAGGACAACATCACCTCCGGCGCCACGGGCGACATCCAGCAGGCCACCAAGATCGCCAAGGCGATGGTCACGCAGATGGGTTATTCCGACGAGCTCGGTCTGGTCGATTACGGCTCGGGCCAGGACGAGCCCTTCGTCGGCATGTCCATGGGCAAGCAGAATGCGACCTCGGAGGAGACGGCGCGCAAGATCGACGCGGAGGTTCGCCGCCTCGTTGATCAGGGCTATCATGACGCCAAGAAGATCATCACCGAGCATTACGACGAATTCGTCACCATCGCCGAGGCGCTGCTGGAATTCGAGACGCTCTCGGGCGAGGAGCTGATCGGCCTGCGCGAGGGCAAGCGCCCCGTGCGCGACGTGCCGGAGACGCCACTCCCCGCGCGCGGATCGATCGTGCCGAGCGCCGGCAGCAAGAACAAGACCCGCCCGCGCGGCGAGCCCGATCCCGGTGATCCCGGCATCGAGCCGCAGCCGACCTGATTAGAGGCAAGCATCATTCCGTCAGGTCGGTACGCGCTTTGGCCCGTATCAGGATTATCCGGCGCCCGCCCTCACCGGCGGGCGTCGTCATTTACACCCGGTCAGTTCTTTTGGCGTAACATCCCGACAGATGATGTGAACCGGCCGGCGCTTGACGCTGCCGGGAGCGCAGGCTAGCTGCAACGCGTTTCACGCCACACGCGCATCGCCGCCGTGGTCGTGATCGGACAGGCATTCGGGGGAATTCGACCTTGCGCCAGTATTTCGGGACGGACGGCATTCGCGGACGGGCGAATGTCACGATCACGCCGGAACTCGCCATGCGTGTCGGCCAGGCCGCAGGGCTCGTCTTCAACCGGGGCGATTATCGTCACCGGGTGGTGATCGGCAAGGATACCCGGCTTTCCGGCTACATGATCGAGAACGCGCTCGTCGCCGGCTTCACCTCCGTCGGTATGGATACGCTGCTGCTCGGCCCGATGCCGACACCGGCCGTCGCCATGCTGACGCGCTCCATGCGCGCGGATCTCGGCGTGATGATCTCCGCTTCGCATAATCCCTTCGAGGATAACGGCATCAAGCTGTTCGGGCCGGACGGGTTCAAACTCTCGGATACGACCGAGAAGCGCATCGAGAAATTCATCAATGCCGATCTGACGAGGCGCCTCGCCACCGCCTCGCAGCTGGGGCGGGCGCGGCGCGTCGAGGGCGTGCAGGCGCGCTATGTCGAATTCGCCAAACGCACCCTGCCCCGCGGTCTCGATCTCGACGGGTTGCGCATCGTGCTCGATTGCGCCAACGGCGCTGGCTACAAGGTCGCGCCAGATGCCCTATGGGAACTCGGCGCGGAAGTCTTCGCCATCGGCGTCGAGCCGGACGGCATGAACATCAACCGCGAAGTCGGCTCGACGGCGCCGGAGGCGCTCCAGGCCAAGGTGCGCGAATTGCGCGCCGATATCGGCATCGCCCTCGACGGCGACGCCGACCGGGTGATCATCGTCGACGAGAAAGGCCATTTGGTCGATGGCGACCAGCTCATGGCCGCGATCGCGCGCAGCTGGCGCGAAGACGAACGCCTCTCGAAACCCGGCCTCGTCGCCACGGTGATGTCGAATCTCGGCCTCGAGCGCTATCTCGCCGGCCTCGGGATCGAGACGATCCGCACCGCTGTCGGGGATCGTTACGTGCTCGAGCACATGCGGGCGCACGGCTACAATCTCGGCGGGGAGCAATCCGGCCATATCATCATGTCGGATTACACCACGACGGGTGACGGGCTGGTCGCGGCCCTGCAATTGCTGAGCGTCGTCAAGCGCAGCGAGAAGCCCGTCTCGCAGGTCTGCCACAGTTTCGACCCCCTGCCACAGATCCTCAGGAACGTGCGTTATGCCGGGGGTGATCCGCTCGGCGACGAGCGGGTCGCCGGCGCGATCGAGGCTGGACGCAAGAGCCTGAACGGCAATGGCCGCCTGGTGATCCGCGCTTCGGGCACCGAGCCCGTGATCCGGGTGATGGGCGAAGGCGACGATGCGGATCTCGTCGAGAAGGTCGTCGATGATATCGTCGCGGCGGTCACACGGGTCGCGGCCTGAGCAGGTCCTGTCAAGAGTCGTGCCGCCGCTTCGTCTCGTCGGCAAATGCTGTATTCAATTGAGTCGGGTTACGATTTGTTAAGTCTATTTCTTAGGGATAACAATTAAGCTTAAGGCTAATTTAAGCAATTCACCTCATTCTGCGCATGACTCGTCTCCGGATGCCGTTCGTCATCGAACTGGCATCTCCGCCTCGCAAGGGAAGACAGGATATGCGCGTTCGTTCGTTTTCATCCATCGCCGCCGCAGCGGCCCTGGCCACATCGACCGGCCTCGTGGCCACATTCCCGGCAGGCGCCGCCGATCTTCCGGCCCCGCCGAAAGTCGTCTACGAGCCCGACCCGCCCGTCGCCATCGGCGGCGGCTGGTATCTGCGCGGGGATATCGGCGTGACGCAGCAGCAGTTCCGCAAGCTGACCCACGCGGAACTCGACCTATTGCCGCATACATGGATCGACAAGGGGCATTTCAAACCGGCTGCCGTAATCGGGATCGGCGCAGGCTACCAGTTCAATTCCTGGTTCCGCGCGGATGTGACCGGCGAATACCGTACCAAATCGACCCTGCGCGCCGTAGACAGCTTTCCGATCAATGCGCCACCCTTGGGCGCGAACACGAATTATTTCACGGTGGACAAGGAAGAATGGGTCGGTCTCGCCAATGCCTATCTCGATCTCGGGACCTGGGGCGGCCTGACGCCGTATATTGGTGCCGGTCTCGGATTCGCGACGATCCGTGTGAGCAATTTCCGGGACTACAACGTCGGATCGGACTTCGCCGCAACGGCGCCTTCCGGCACGCGCACGAATTTCGCCTGGGCACTGCATGCCGGCTTCGCTTATCAGTTCAGCGACCGCTGGATGATGGATGTGAGCTATCGTTATCTCAATATGGGCGACGGCCGCACCGGCGGCCCGCCACGCGCGCCAGGGGCTGCGAACAGGACGACGCAGCCTTGGGTCCTGGAGAACATCCACTCCCACGACGTGCGCGTCGGCCTGCGCTGGATGTTCGACGCCCCGGCTCGCGCCGCCTATCACCCACCCGCTCCGCGTGTGGTGAAATACTGACCGGTCGCATGCGACGGCCTGCATAAGCCCCCGCCTCCGGCATTGGCCGGGGGCGGGTTTTTCATGCGTGCCGCAAAGCCGTCACTTGATCCGCTCGAGCACCGACACGTAATTCGCGACCGCCGCGCCGCCCATGTTGAAGATGCCCGCGAGGGTGGCGTCCTTGATCTGGATGCCCTCGGCCTCGCCGGCGAGCTGCATGGCCGAAAGCGCATGCATGGACACGCCGGTGGCGCCGATCGGGTGGCCCTTGGCCTTGAGGCCGCCCGACGGGTTTACCGGCAGCTTGCCGTCCTTCTGCGTCCAGCCTTCCTTGACGGCGCGCGCGCCCTGCCCCTCGGGGGTGAGGCCCATCGCCTCGTATTCGATCAGCTCAGCGATGGTGAAGCAGTCATGCGTCTCGACGAAGGAGAGATCGTCGAGCGTAATGCCGGCATCGGCGAGCGCGCTGGCCCAGGCCACGCTGCAGCCCTCGAATTTGAGGATGTCGCGCTTGGACATGGGCAGGAAATCCTGCTTGTGGGCGGTGGCGCGTAAGGCGATGGCGCGCTTCATGCGCAGGCCCGTCTCGACATCCGTGATGACGAGCGCCGCCGCGCCATCCGAGACGAGGGAGCAATCGGTGCGCTTGAGCGGGCCGGCGACGAAGGGGTTCTTTTCCGATTCGGTGCGGCAGAACTCGTAGCCGAGATCCTTGCGCATCTGGGCATAGGGGTTGGCGACGCCGTTGGCGTGATTCTTCGCCGCGATCATCGCGAGCGCGTCGGACTGGTCGCCGTGGCGCTGGAAATAGCCGGCGGCGATCTGGCCGAACACGCCGGCGAAACCGCCCTCGATCTCGCCGTCCTCGGGCAGATACGAAGCCTTGAGCAGATTGCGCCCGATCTCCTTGCCCGGCGTCGTCGTCATCTGCTCGACACCGACCACGAGCACGACCTTCGCGCGCTTCGCCTCGATCGTCTTCACCGCCTGCTGCACGGCGGCGGAGCCGGTGGCGCAGGCATTCTCGACGCGGGTCGCGGCCTTGAAGCGCAGGGCGTCATCGGCCTGGAGCACGAGCGAGGCGGTGAAATCCTGGGGGCTGAAGCCTGCATTGAAATGGCCGAGCACGATCTCGTCGACATCGCCCGCGCCGATCCCGGCATGATCGAGCGCCTCGCGGGTCACCCGCACGACCATGCTTTCGACAGTCTCGGCATCATGCTTGCCGAAGGGCATATGGGCCCAGCCCACGATGGTGGCGGTCATTGATGTTTCCTCCTGACAGACGTATTCGCCCCAATGTGGCCCCGGCGCCGGCGAAGGGCAAGCCGGGGCATGCCGTAGCGGCAGGCTCGCCGCATGATTTTCGCGCCGGCACAGGTGCCGCACGCGTCACCGCCGTGGCGGGCAAGCATGCGAGCCGCTATGCTGGGTGCACCACCCGTTCGAGATACCGGCATGACGCATTCCGCAAACCCGCAGATCCGCCCGCGCCGCAGCGCGCTCTACATGCCCGGCGCCAATCCCCGCGCCCTCGACAAGGCGCGCGATCTCGATGCCGATGCGCTGATCCTCGATCTCGAAGACTCCGTCGCGCCGCAAGCCAAGGAAGCAGCGCGCGAGGCCGTCTGCGCCAGGGTGGCGGAGCGCGCTTATGGCGCGCGCGAGACCGTGATCCGCGTGAACGGGCCGGGGTCGCAATGGTTCGAGCGCGATTTCGCGGCGGCCTGCGCGGCGGGCACGGATGCGATCCTGATCCCAAAGGTCGAAAGCGCCTGCACCCTGTTCGACATCGCCATACGCCTGCGTGAAGCCGGCGCGCCGGAACATACCCGCATCTGGGCGATGATCGAGACGCCCGGCGCGGTCCTGCGCATCGCCGAGATCGCGGCCTGCGCGCAGGACCCAGCGACCCGGCTCGATTGTCTGGTGATGGGTCTCAACGACCTCGCAAAGGAGACCCGCGCGCGCTTCACGCCGGACCGCGCCGGCATGCTGCCCTGGTTGCAGACCGCGCTGATCGCGGCCCGCGCGCACGGCCTCGACATTCTCGACGGCGTCTGCAACAGGCTCGACGATGCGGCGGCTTTCGAAGCGGAATGCCGGCAGGGGCGCGATCTCGGCTTCGACGGCAAGAGCCTGATCCACCCGGCCCAGATCGCTCCCGCCAATGCAGTGTTCGCGCCTGATCCGAACGAGGTGGAGCAGGCGCGTGCGATCCTCGACGCCTTCGCGCAGCCGGACAATGCCGGCAAGGGCGTGATCGCGCTCGAAGGGCGGATGGTCGAGCGGCTTCATGCCGACATGGCCGAGCGTGTCGTCGCGCTCGCCGAGGCGATCGCCGAGCGCGCGAAGAGCATGCCTCAGTCGGGCAGCTGACGCGCTTCCTCGGGGAGCATGATCGGAATGCCGTCGCGGATCGGATAGGCGAGCCGCGCCTGTTTCGAGATCAGCTCCTGCTTGTCGGCATCATATTCCAGCACCGCCTTGGTCAGCGGGCAGACCAGGAGTTCCAGAAGCTTGGGATCGATCCCCGGCGGCGGCGTTTCACTCCCGGGGGCATTGTCCTGCGATTGTGACATGTCGCTCAATTCCTTCGATACCCGTTCAGGCGAATTAGAGTGCCATTCGACCTGACCGAGTCAGGCCGGCGCTCTGCGTTATTTGGTGGCGCATCATTTTATCCGCCAGCCGGTACCCACCTGACGGAATGATGCGCCAGAGCGCCATTCGACCTGACGGAGTCAGGCCGGCGCTCTGAGTTATTTGGTGGCGCATCATTTTATCCGTCAGCCGGTACCCACCTGACGGAATGATGCGCTATTGCATGGTCGGCGAGGAATCGTCGTCGTTGCTGCCACGCAAGACCTCGATCTCGGTCAGCGCGATCAGCGCCTCGGCGCGATTCTTCAGGTCGGGCGCCTCCAGCAGCGCCTGTTTCTCGGCGGTGCCGAAAGGGGTCATCATGCACAGGGCATTGACCAGCGCCTCGTTGGGCGCCTGCTGGACACCGCGCCAGTCGATCTCGATCTCCATCACCTTGACGAATTGCCGCAACGCCGCGATCAGGCGCTCGCGATCGACCTCTTCCTCGCCGGCCCGGGCGGTGAAATCCGTGGCGAAGGGGGAGAAATCAGCGCGCACCTGGCGATAGGGCGTCATCACCGTGAGTTCCTCGGTGATGCGAAACCGTGCGATCCCGGTGAGCGTGAGCAGATAACGCCCGTCACCGGTCTCGGCGAACTGGGTGATGCGCCCGGCACAGCCGACCCGGTAGAGCCGCCCGGGCGTGGCGTTGCCGCCCTCGCCGGAGCCGGGGATGCCGTCCGTTTCCGGCTGGATCATGCCGATCAGGCGCTCTCCGCGCAGGGCATCGTCGATCATCGCCATGTAGCGCGGCTCGAAGATGTTGAGTGGCATCTGGCCGCGCGGCAGAAGCAGCGCGCCGGGTAGGGGGAAGACCGGAATCACGTCGGGGCAATCCTGCGGCCCGCGATAGACGATGTTCGTGGGCATGGCGCCCTCCGCTTATTTGAAGAGCACCGCCGAAAGCTTGCGACGCCCGGCAATGCTCGCAGGATCCTTCGGCCCCCATGCCTCGAAGAATTCCAGAAGCTGCTTGCGCGCGCCGTCCTCGTTCCATTCACGGTCGCGCTTGACGATCTCCACGAGATGCTCCGCCGCCTCCATGCGCCGGTCGGCGCCGGCGAGCGCGGTGGCGAGATCGAAGCGGGCCTGGTGATCGTCGGGATCGGCGGCGAGCTTCGCTTCGAGCTCGCCCGTATCGCCGAGTTTCTCGGCCTGTTCGGCGAGATCGAGCGCCTTGCGCACGGCGGCGATGGCGGGATCGTCACGCTTGTCTTCCGGCACCATGTCGAGGAAGCGGCGCGTGCCGTCGAGATCCTTCAGATCGAGATGCAGACGGGCCATGCCCGCGATCGCCGTGGCGTTGTCGGGCTCCTGCTGGAGCACGGCGGCATAGAGCTGCGCCGCGCCCTGGACGTCGCCCGATTCGGCGAGCTTCTTCGCCTCCTCGAGCCCCTGTTCCAGCGGCGAGGGCCCGGCGGCACCGCCGAGCTTGGCGATGAAGGCGTCAATCTGGCTTTCGGGCACCGCGCCCATGAAACCATCGACCGGCTGCCCCTTGTCGAAGGCGATGACGGCGGGGATCGACTGGATGCCGAGCTGGCCGGCAATGGCGGGATGATCGTCGATGTTCATCTTGACGAGCTTGACCTTGCCGGCCGCCTTGGTCACCGCCTTTTCGATCACGGGGGTGAGCTGCTTGCAGGGGCCGCACCAGGGTGCCCAGAAATCGACGAGAACCGGCTGGTTCATCGATTCGGCGATCACGTCCTCGCGAAACGTCGCGGTGGTCGTCTCCTTGATCAGAGCGGCGCCTGCCTGCCCTGCTGCGCCGGGAGCCGGGGTCGCCTGCCCCGTCATCGAATTGCCGAACATGCTCGTCTCACTCTCTGCTTCGTCGTCGATTGTGTCGCCGGGTTCGTCCGCGCGAAGGCCGACCCTCAAGATGGGATCGCCGCGTCGTTTTGACCAGCCCCGGAATCTGCGGATTCGTCCGGCGGGACCGGCAGGTCCAGAATCCGGGTCTCGTGGCCGTGTTCGGCCAGAAAGGCGATCAGGTCGGCCACCCGCATCGAGGTGGTCATGGTATTGATCAGCGGATGCGCGTTGATGATCTCCTGATCGGCCAGGCGCCGGTCGAGCACGAAGGAGATCTTCTGCGGTGATGCGTTCACCAGCGCGAGCGGCGTCACGGAGCCGGGCTCGACGCCGAGCAGCTCCCCCAGAAGCTCTGCCGAGCCGAAAGAGAGCCGCCCGGAGCCGCCGATCACCGGATGCAGCCGCTTGAGATCGACCGGGCTCTCCGATTCCGCCGTCACGAGGAAAATCCGGCCCTTCTTGTCCTTGAGGAAGAGGTTCTTGGTGTGGCCACCGGGAATGCGCGCCTTCACATGCTGCGATTCGGCCACGGTGAACACGGCTTCGTGCTCCGTCGTGATGGTGGCATAGCCGCGCTGGTCGAGGGCGGCGAGGAGTTGCTGCGGTGTCATCATGGTATCCGCTTGTAACCATGCCGGCGCCGCGCCTCAAGGCGTGTCGGGGATTTCCGCAAGGGCCCGGCGATAAGGGCCCGGCGATCACCCCCTGCGAAACCGTGTGGCGGATCTCGCAGAATTCCGCATAAAAATCTTCTTGCAAAGCCTGCGCGTCTGGTTCATATCACCGCCATCGACGCGGTGGCGACACCGCCGGCGTCCCGAACGGGTCGCCACGGAGCGTGCGGGTGTAGCTCAGGGGTAGAGCACAACCTTGCCAAGGTTGGGGTCGTGGGTTCGAATCCCATCGCCCGCTCCAATTCTTCAGATTTCCCATATATATGATGCGCAAACCTGCCGGATCTGCGCGCGTGGCCCTGAGCTGTCCGCCCCGGAACGCTTGCGCCGCAGCCTGCCCTGACGGCCCGGCAGTGCCTGATGCCGCCGGGCCGATCCCGTGCATGCCTGCGGCAGGCCGTCCTGCCGAAGCGCGTGCAGTCAGTCGATCACCTCGACCAGCTCGACCCGGCGGTTGAGCGCGCGCCCTTCCTCGGTGCGGTTGGTGGTGACCGGGGACATCGGCCCTGCCCCGGCCGGGCGCAGGCGCGAACCCGCGATGCCGTGCCGGTTGCTCAGCCAGGCCACCACGGCGCTGGCGCGGTCGAGCGAGAGGCCCAGATTGTAGTCGAAGCTGCCCACCCCGTCGGTATGGCCGACCACGAGCAGGTTCAGATCGGGACGCTCCTCCATCAGATCCGCCACGGTTTCGAGGGCACGCGCCGATTCGGGCTGAATCCGGGCGCTGTCGAAATCGAACAGGATGGCGTTGACGATGACCCGACCGTCGCTGACGAGCCCGCTTTCGAGCTCCTCGACATCCTGCTGCACCAGATCGGCGGGAGCCACTTCATCGACCGCCTCCTCCTGCACGGGCTCCTGCGCCGGGGCCGGCTGGCCGAACAGGTCCAGCGTCTCCATCTCCTCGATCTCGACCACGTTCACCAGTATGCGCCGGGCGCCCTGGCGGGTATAGACCGAGAGCGCGATCACGGTTTCCTCGTCCGCGCTGCGCGCGAGGATGTAGCCGTTCTCGCCGGCACGGACCGCCGGGGACCGGGCCAGCAGCCCGCCTGTCTGCGACAGCAGGCTGTAGCCCTCCCGGGTTCCCAGATCGTCACCGATCCCGTGGAAGAGGATCTCGAATCCCTCACCCTCGAGATACTGGAGATAGCTGCGATAGAGCCGCAGATTGGAAAGCTCGAGCCCCTCCACGGAATATTCCATCTGCCGGTGAGCCCCCTCGACTTCGAGCATCTCGATCTCCTCGCGCCGCAGGCGCGGCCCGAGGGGGAAGGCGAGTTCCGCGAAATCGGTGAATTCGTCCCGGGTGATGAAACCCTCGGGCGGAAGCGGGACGAGGGGATGGGGCTGCGCATCCTCGATGGCGCGCTGGGCATGCGCCGGCCCGGCCACAATGGCGGGAAGCGCCAGTGTCGCAAGGGCCATGAGCATAATGGCGAAGACGGGCGGAAATGACGATTGAGACACACGCATGATCGGCTCCATGAACGGATATCGGCTGCCTCTCCCCTAAGCCGTGGCCGGAATTTGCGCCCCGTTCGAACGAAGGGGGTGCGATGCGAAACTGGAAATCCGCGCGCGTATCTGGTTTCGTGAGGCGCGAGGCAGGGAACGCTGCCATCTCGGAAAACCGTCCAGGGGAGAGGCCGTCCATGCCCTTCACACGCGTCCTGCATCTGTCGCTCGTTCTGCTGAGCGCCTGCGCGATCCTCGCCGCAGCGTTCTCAACGCCCGCCCGGGCGGAGCGTGTCGTGCTGCGCGTCACCGGCGCGATCGCGGCGCATCACGACGGCGTCGCCGAATTCACCCGTGCCGATCTGAAGGCACTCGGCCTTCACAGCCTGCGCACCTCCACCAGTGTCACCGACGGTACGCCGCATTTCGAGGGCTTCCTGATGCGCGATCTGATGGAGGTGCTCGGAGCCGAGGGCGAGAGTGTGATCGCCCATGCGCTGAACGATTACCGCATGGAAATCCCGCTGGAGGATTTCCAGCGCTTCGACGTGATCGGCGCGCTCTCCATGGACGGCGCGCCGCTCACGCCCAGGGACAAGGGCCCGGTCTGGATCGTCTATCCCCGCGACGATCACCGCGAGCTGGAGGATATCCGCTACGATACGCGCTGGGTCTGGCAATTGACCAGGATGGAGGTGCGATGAGCAGCACCGGACCCGACGAGGGCCCGCCCACGGGCGGTGACGGCGCGCGGGAGCCGACACCGCCGCGGCGCTCGCTTTGGTCGCTCTATGGGCCGTTCCTGCCGCTTCTGCTGATCTGCCTCGTGCCGCTGGCCTTCGCCCTCGCCCAGACCTCGGCGCTGGAGCGGGACATGCGCATCGCGGCGACGGAGAACATGCTCTGGGTGGTGAGCCAGACCCAGATGGAGAGCCTGCATCTCACCCTCGCCACAGGCGCGCCGGAGCCGGATCGGGCGGAGGTGGAACACCGTTTCGACATGCTGATGGCGCGGCTCAACCTGCTGCTGGAAGGCCCGCAGCTGCGCTATATGGAGCTGCTCGGCCACGAGGCGGCCCTGGCGCAGGCACGCGCGGCCCTGCTCGCGCAGGATCCGCTGGAACACGGGGAAGACCCGGAGGGGATGGCGGCCCTGCATCAGGCCGGGATGGCGATGCATCCGCTGATGAACCGCATCGCCAACGAGGTGATGACCACGGAATGGGATGCCGCGGCCTCCCGGCTCGACGAATACCGTGCCGTGCAGCGCAATGTGCTGATCGCCGTCGGCTTCGCGCTGCTCGCCGCGCTCGCCATGTCCTGGCTTCTCCTGCGCAACCAGCGCGCCCTGTACCGGGGGGAGATCGAGAGCATCCGTGCCGCGCGTCTGCACGCCCTGCTCGAGAAGGAGCGCGACATCTCGGCCTGGTATCGCGATTTCGCCGCCATGGTCTCCCACCAGATGCGCACGCCCCTGACGCTGATCGACAGCGCCGTTCACCGGCTCGCGCGCAAGGGTGAAGCGGTGACGGGCGCCGACGTGGCGCAGCGGCATATTGTGGTGCGCGGGGCGATCCGCCGCCTGACCCGGCTCGTCGACGGCGCCCTGCTCGCAGGGCAGCTCGACCATGGCCGGATTCGCCCGAGCCTCACCGACCGGCCTCTCGCCGCAATCGCCGATCAGGTCATCCGCGAGGCGCGGGCGCAGGAACCCGGACGCGTGATCACGCTCGCGGGAGACGGGCCGGGGCTGACGGCGCGCTGCGACGAGCATCTGGTGGGACATATCCTGAGCAACCTGCTCTCCAATGCCCTCAAATACAGCCCCGCCGACCGTCCGGTGGAATTGCGCCTGTTCGCCCAGGGCGGGCGCGTCGCCTGCGCCGTGACCGATCAGGGGCCGGGGATCGCCGATCGGGATCGCCCGCATGTCTTCGAGCGCTATTACCGGGGCGAAGGCGAGGAGGCCGGGCCGGGAACCGGGCTCGGCCTCGCCCTCGCCCGTGATCTGGCGCGTTTGCAGGGGGGCGATGTCGGCATGGAAACCTTCGAGGGACGCGGTTCGGTCTTCACCCTGTGGCTGCCCCGTGGCCAGGACGGGCGCGCCGAGGATACGCACCGTGCCGGATCCGGCGCATCGCGGATGCAGGAGGCCTGATGGACGAAACGCCGTTGATCCTGTGCTGCGAGGACGAGCCCGCCCTGCGGCGCGACATCGCCGACGAATTGCGCGAGGCCGGCTACCGTGTCCGCGAGGCCGGGAACGGGGCGGATGCGCTCGCGACCCTCGGGGAATGCCGGCCCGACCTGATCCTGTGCGACATCATGATGCCGGGCATCGACGGATACGGGCTGCTGGCCCGTTTCCGCGAAGATCATCCCCATCTCGCGGACGTGCCACTGATCTTCCTCTCGGCGCTCTCGATGGCCGAGGCGATGGTGCGTGGCAAGCGCGCCGGTGCCGACGACTACCTGCCCAAACCGATCGACTACGACCTGCTTCTGGCCACCATCGAGGCGCGGCTGCGCCAGCGACGGCGCGCGGGGGCGGTGCATGCGCCCGTCGCGCGGATCGGGCGGCACATGCTCGACCACCTCGCCATCGGCGTTCTCGCCTTCGACCGCAGCGGGCGCGCCTGCCATGCCAACCCGGCGGCGCGGCGCCTGCTCGCATTGCGCGATCAGCCGAGCCCCGACCCGCGGGGCACGGGCGATGCCGGATTGCGCGAGGCCCTGTCCAGAGAGCCGGTATTGCGCGAACCGGTCATGCGCCTGGCCGAGGCCGCGCGGGAAGGGCGCGAGGAGAGCCTCGCCGTGACCCTCGGTACCGGAGAGGGCAGGCTCGCCCTGCTGTTTTCCTGCCCCGATCCGGATGAGGGGCCGGCCGTTCTGGCCTATCTGACCGATCCGCAGCAGCGTGCGCCCCTCTCCCCCGACTGGCTCGGCGCACTCTTCGCACTGACACCCACCGAGGCGCAGGTCGCCGGTCACCTCGCGCAGGGCCTGCGGCCCGACGATGTGGCGACACGGATGGGCGTCTCCTCCACCACGGTAGCTTTTCATCTGCGCAATATTTTCGGCAAGACCGGCGCCAAGCGACAGGCGGATCTCGTCGCCCTGCTGCTCTCGCTTCCGCTGCGCCGGGACGGCTGACGCGATCCGCATCCGGGCAGATGCGTAGATGAGACCCTTTTGGTTTGCCACCCCGTTGGTTTGCACGGGGCGCCGCGCGCGCCGATCCTCTAGCTTGCCCGCGAATCACCTGCGAGGAGAGACAGGCATGTGGGATTTCTCGTTCAGACGCAGCATCGGCATGATGGTCCAGACCATGCCGTTCCTTTTGTTGCGGATCGCGATCTATTTCGGTGTGGCGCTGGCCTATCTCCTGATGACCGGCACGGGGGCCGGAATCGGCTGGGGTATCGGGGCGCTGGGCGATGAAGGCTTTCGCGCCTCTTCCACCTTCTTCGGCGGTCTGACGGGCTTCGGCATCGTCGCCATCGTGATGTACTGGCTGCGTGAGTACATTCTCTACATGGTCAAGGCCGGGCATATCGCGGTGATGGTGGAATTGATCGATGACCGGCCCATGCCCGAGGGCCGCAGCCAGATCGGCCATGCCCAGGCCATGGTGCGCGAGCGTTTTGCGCAGGCCAGCGTTCTGTTTGCCGTGGATCAGCTGATCAAGGGCGTGTTGCGGGCGATCACCGGGCTGATCCGGGGCGTCTTCACCATCCTGCCGATCCCCGGCATCCGCCAGCTGGTGACCATCCTGCGGGCCTTCCTGCGCGTCGCGGTGGGCTTCATCGACGAGGTCATCCTCGCCTATGGCATGCGCACCCGTTCGACCAATCCGTGGGAATCGGCGCGCACGGCGCTGGTGCTCTACGGCCAGAATTACGGGCCGATGCTGCGCAATGCGGCCTGGATCACGCTGTTCGTCTACGGGCTGTCGTTCCTGATCTTCATCGTGATGCTCGCCCCCGCCGCCCTGATCGCCAACATCTATCCCGGCAACATGGCCATGATGGGCGTGCTGGTCGCGGTGATCCTGGCCTGGTCGGTGAAGACGGCTTTGCTCGAGCCGCTGGCCGTGGCCTGCCTGTTGCAGGCCTATTTCCGCACCATCGAGGGGCAGGTCCCCGATCCGCAATGGGAGGCGAAGCTGGAGAACATGTCCGGCAAGTTCCGCACCCTCAAGGATCGCGCCATGCGCAGCGAGAAGGTCGAGGCCTGAATCCGGCAGGCCGTCGTGGCGTCCGGATGCACCATCCGGGCGCGGCGGCTTGCACCCCTCTTCCCGACGGGTCAGCCGGGCGCCCAGGGGCCTTCCGCCAGTCCCCCTTGGGCGAAACCCGCGTTTTTTTCCGCGTGCGCGCGCCCTATACTCCGTGGCTAACGATACGAACAGACCGCACGGAGAGACCATGTCAGCCGCATCTGCCGCCCAGAACCCGGTGCCGGAACTCGACGAAACGCTCGATCAGGCCGCCCGATCGCTGGAAGACCTGCTGGCCCGGGCCGCGTCACGGATGCGCGAAAGGGTGATCGTGGACGGGCGCGTCGATGGCGCACGGCTCGAAGCCGAGCAGCATGCCGCCCATGGGCTGGCCTGGCTTGCCACCTATATCCGCTCGGTGCGCGAACTCGCCGCCTACACCGCCCGGCTGACCGACGAAGGGCGTTTCGGCGCGATGGAAGAGATGCTGGTGCGCATCGGCGCCGGCGAATATTGCGCCCAGGTGCTCAACGGCATCCCCATGAGCCAGGGCGAGATCCTGCGCCTTTCCGCCTTCGGCTTCGACCATGGCGAGATCGCACAATTCTACACGCCTGAAATCGCCACGCTGATCGATGACGGCAATACGGCCGCAAACCGCGCGCAGCTGGTCGCGCTGATGCAGCAATCCTCGGGCAACGCCACCTATGGCGATCCCGGTCTCGACGAGACCCTGGAGGCGATCCGCAGCGAGATGCGGCGCTTCTCGCAGGCCGAGGTCGAGCCGCATGCCCATCACTGGCACGAACAGAACGCCTATATCCCCATGGAGGTGATCGGGCAGATGGCCGAGCTCGGCGTGTTCGGCCTCACCATTCCCGAAGAGTTCGGCGGGATGGGGCTCTCCAAGGTCTCGATGTGTGTCGTCTCCGAGGAATTGTCGCGCGGCTATATCGGCGTCGGCTCGCTCGGCACGCGCTCGGAAATCGCGGCGGAGCTGATCCTCGGCGGCGGCACGCCCGAGCAGAAGGCGCGCTTCCTGCCCGGTATCGCCTCGGGCGAGATCATCCCCACCGCCGTCTTTACCGAGCCCAATACCGGCTCGGATCTGGCCTCGCTCAAGACCCGCGCCGCGCGGGAAGGCGATGTCTGGAAGGTCTACGGCAACAAAACCTGGATCACCCATCCGGTACGCGCCGATCTGATGACCATGCTGGTGCGCACCCGCCCCGAGGAGCCCGGCCATCGCGGGCTCTCGATCCTGCTGGCGGAGAAGCCGCGCGGCAGCGACGAGGATCCGTTCCCGGTCGACGGGCTCACCGGTGGCGAGATCGAGGTGCTCGGCTATCGCGGCATGAAGGAATATGAATTGTCCTTCGACGGTTTCGAAGTCGCCGGAGACAACCTGCTCGGCAATGTCGAGGGCGAGGGTTTCAAGCAGCTGATGCAGACCTTCGAATCGGCGCGCATCCAGACCGCGGCGCGGGCCGTGGGCGTGGCCCAATCGGCGCTCGATCTCGGCCTGCAATATGCGCAGGAGCGCATCCAGTTCGGCAAGCCGCTGATCGCCTTCCCGCGCGTGGCCGACAAGCTCGCAATGATGGCCGCCGAAATCCATATTGCGCGCCAGATCACCTATTTCTCCGGGCGCGAGAAGGATGCCGAGAAGCGCTGCGACGTCGAGGCCGGCATGGCCAAGCTGCTCGCCGCGCGCGTCGCCTGGGCGGCAGCCGACAACGCGCTGCAGATCCACGGCGGCAACGGCTTTGCGCTGGAATACCCGATCAGCCGGGTTCTGTGCGATGCGCGCATTCTCTCGATCTTCGAGGGCGCCGCCGAAATCCAGGCCCAGGTGATCGCGCGGCGGCTCATCGACGAGGCCTGAAGCACCGCGCCGCGCAGGCGCGTATCGGGGGGGCGGCCATGCCACAACGCTGGAAGAATCGGCCGGAAGGCGCGAATTGGGGAGATTTCGGGCCTGATGACCAGCGCGGGCGGCTCAACCTGATCACCCGGGAGAAAGTCTTGCAGGGGCTGGCCGAGGCGCGCGAGGGCCTGACCTTCTGCCTCTCCCTGCCGCTCGACTATCCCGGCGGCAGCGATCTCAACCCCCGGCGCAAGCCGCCGATCCTGCGACCCACCATCCGCGGCGACCAGCCCAATTTCAATGCGGTGTGGGACGGCGAGCAGGCCGAGGCGACGGACGTCTTCTGCGACGATCTCGCCATCCTGCACCTGCAATATTCGACCCAGTGGGATGCGCTCTCCCATATCGGGTCGCGCTTCGATGCCGATGGCGACGGGGTGGCGGAGAAGGTCTATTACAACGGTTTTCGCGCCGGTGAGGACATTGTCGGGCCGCAATCGCTCGAGGATGCGGGATTGTCGCAGCGCATGCGCGGGGAGAGCACCTCGCATGCGGGTCGGCTCGGCATCGAGAACATGGCCGCGCACGGGGTGCAGGGCCGCGCGGTGATGATCGACCTGCATGCGCAATACGGCGATGACCGGGTCTATGTCGGTTATGACCAGCTGATGCGCGCCATCGAAGCCGACGGGGTCGAGGTCGAGCAGGGCGACATGGTCTGCCTGCATACGGGCTTTGCCGAAATGCTGCTCGGCATGAACCGGCACCCGGATCCCCATCGCCTGCATAATGCCTGCGCCGTTCTGGACGGACGCGACGAACGGCTGCGCGACTGGATCACGCAGAGTGGCCTCGCGGTCCTGATCGCCGATAATTACGCGGTCGAAGGCCTGCCGGCCATGCCCGGCGAAACCGCCTGCTGTTCGCAATTGCCCCTGCACGAACATTGCCTGTTCAAGCTCGGCATTCATCTGGGGGAATTGTGGCGGCTCACGCCGCTGGCGCAATGGCTGCGGGCCAACGGACGCACCCGTTTCCTGCTCACCGCGCCGCCCCTGCGCCTGCCCGGTGCCGCCGGCTCGCCGGTCACGCCGATCGCCACGGTCTGAGCCGTGTCGGCGCATGCGCCGATGCCCCATCGGGATCGGTCGCCTTCGCGCCTTGCGGTTGCGCGGGTGAAGGCCGAAACTGGCCCGTCTCCCGCGCCCCGCTTCTTCCTGAAGGGTTGATCCATGAACGCGCTTGCTCCCATCGCCGCCTTTGCCGACGAACTCACCGCCATTCGCCGCGATTTCCATGCCCATCCCGAGCTCGGTTTCGAGGAGACCCGCACCGCCGGGATCGTCGCCGAGAAGCTGCGCGCCTGGGGCGTGGACGAGGTGCATACCGGCATTGGCGGCACCGGCGTCGTCGGCGTGATTCGCGGCAGGCAGCCGGGTGAACGCCGCATCGGCCTGCGTGCCGATATGGATGCGCTGCCCATCACCGAGACGACCAATCTGCCCTACAGCTCGAAGAATCCCGGCAGGATGCATGCCTGTGGGCATGACGGCCATACCACCATGCTGCTCGGCGCGGCGCGCTACCTCGCCGAGACCCGCAATTTCGCCGGCACCGCCATCATGATCTTCCAGCCGGCTGAAGAAGGTCTGGGCGGCGCGCGGCGGATGATTGCGGAGGGCCTGTTCGACAAATTCCCCTGCGACGAGATCTACGGCCTGCACAATGATCCCAACAGCCCGGAAGGCATTATCGTAGCCAAGCCCGGTCCGGCCATGGCCGGGGCGAGCTTTTTCGACATCCATATCGACGGCACGGGCAGTCACGCCGCCATGCCGCACCAGTCGCGCGATCCGATCGTGATCGCCACCCAGCTGGTGCAGCAGATGCAGACCGTGGTCAGCCGCAACACGCCGCCGCTCAGCCCGATCGTGGTTTCGGTCACCCAGATCCATGCGGGCGCGGCCTATAACGTGGTGCCGGATTCAGCCCATATCGCCGGCACGATCCGCTATTTCGACAGCGCCGTCTCCGCCATGGTGGATGAGCGCATCCGCGATCTCTGCGCCGGCATCGCCCGGGGCTTCGGTGTCGAAGTGCGGGTGGACCTGCGCAACGTCTTCGACGTGCTGATGAACGATCCCGAGCTCACGCAGGCCTATCTGGAGGCGGCAGCCGATATCGTGGGACCACAGAACGCCGCGCAGACCGACATCGCCGCCACGGGCAGCGAGGATTTCGCCGACATGCTGAAAATCGTGCCCGGCGCCTATTGCCGGATCGGCCATGCCGGTTCCGTGCCCCTGCACAATCCCGGCTTCGTCCTCGATGACGGCATCCTGCCGATCGGCGCCTCGGTAATGGCGCGCATCGTCGAGCGGCGGCTGCCGCTGTGAAACCATCCGCAGAAGAGGACACCATGGCCCGCTGGGACGACAATCTGACGACGGAGCGCCCGAACTTCGTCACCCATCTCGAATGCTCGATGACCGGCGAGAGCTATCCCGCCGATCAGCTGCACAATCTCTCCCGGGTGGGTCGCCCGCTGCTGGTGCGCTACGATCTCGACGGGGTGCGCAAGGCGCTGACACGCGAAGCGCTTGCCGACCGGCCCGAGGATCTGTGGCGCTATCGCGAATTGCTGCCGGTGCGCCGCAAGCAGGATATCGTCAGTCTCGGCGAGAGTTTCACGCCGCTGGTGCCGATGCCGCGCCTGGCGGAGAAGCTCGGCGGCGGCGAGATCCTGGTGAAGGAGGAGGGGCGCCTGCCCACCGGTTCGTTCAAGGCGCGCGGCCTGGTCATGGCCGTCTCCATGGCGAAGGCGCTCGGCGTGAAGCATATCGCCATGCCTACCAACGGCAATGCCGGCGCGGCGCTGTCGGCCTATGCCACCCGCGCGGGAATCCGCACCACGGTGTTCTGCCCGGAGGATACGCCGGAGGTGAACGTCTCGGAGATCGCGCTGCAGGGCTCGGACGTCTATCGCGTCAACGGCCTGATCGACGATTGCGGCAAGATCGTCGGCCAGGGCAAGGAGGAGGCCGGCTGGTTCGACTTCTCCACGCTGAAGGAGCCCTACCGGATCGAGGGCAAGAAGACGATGGGGCTCGAACTCGCCGAGCAGCTCGGCTGGGAGGTGCCCGATGCAATCTTCTATCCC
>LFIK01001252.1_pt1 | contig 19967 bp, 18 predicted proteins | sample 643401 | NCBI WGS metagenome assembly LFIK01 (sample SAMN03777447, study PRJNA286221) | soda lake metagenome | biome: soda lake; feature: Kulunda steppe; material: water; isolation source: sample T5-Br brine of Lake Tanatar-5 | place: Russia: Kulunda steppe | collected 2010-07
CCGACTTGAATGACGACTTCGCCGACTTCAAAACCAAGTTCTGCAAGTTCTGCTTTTAAAAGCTCAGCCAACGGTGCTGTAGTATCTAAAATGTACTGCGCATCACGTGATGGAACAAATAAAACCGTTAAGGTATCAATGCGGTCATCACGATTACATGCTGCTAAAGAGAACAAAGCAACAAACAATAAACCTAATGCAACTAATTTTTTCATAAATCCTCCTTTATTTTTTCGATTCCAAGACATGTTGAAATCTTATACATGCATTATAGCATGTAAAATTGAATGAAAAACATGAAATTTGTGAAACTTTTGTTACATAAAATACACGCTCGTTTTCAGTTAAATTTCATGCTACAATAACTAGCATGGAGGGCTGCTTATGAAGCTTACAATTGTTTATACATCCGACGTTCACGGACAACTCACGAGTTGTCATTATCCCACCAATGAAAGACAGAATAAAGGCCTTGTGCGTCTTAAATCCGCGCTTGAAACGCTTGAAGGCCCCACACTCTTACTCGATAACGGCGACATCTTACAAGGGAGTGTCTTACTTGATTACCAACGACAACACGCTAAAGTCTATGATCATCCTGTCGTCACAGCCATGACACACCTCCCCTACGCCGCGATGACGCTCGGCAATCATGATTTTAACTATGGTCAAGCCTATTTATATGACGTTTTAAATCAACTCAACATTCCCGTCGTTTGTGCGAACCTTAAAACCGATAAAGGTGAGCGTGTCTTTGAACCTTATATTATCAAAGACATCAATGGCCTCAACGTTGCGATCATAGGCGCCATCACCCATTACGTGCCCGTTTGGGAAAAACCTGAACACATTGAAGGCCTCGTCTTTGAAGATGCCTTAAGTGCTGTGAAAGAGACGGTCTTAGACGTGAAAGACAACGTCGATCTGGTCATCGTCCTTTATCATGGTGGCTTTGAGCGGGATTTAACCACCGGTGAGCCCATCGGCCGGGCGACCAGTGAAAACCAAGGCTATCAAATGGCACAACTTGAGGGCGTTGATCTCTTACTGTGTGGCCACCAACATCTTCCCACCGTGAAAGAAATCCCTCAAGGGCCGCTCGTCTTACAACCCCCAGCCAACGCCACCCATGTGGGTGTCGCTACGTTTGAAAAACAGGCTGATTGTTGGCTTAAAACAGGCCAATTGTTGCCTTTAAACACCCCCATCGACCCACGTTTAAACGACGCCTTAGGCCCTTTAGAAGAGGCGACCCAAGCCTGGCTCGATACCCCGGTCGCCACCAGTCCTATCAACTGTGAGATCAAAGATCCATTTCTTGCCCGTAAAGACAATCATCCTTTGTTTCAATGGATTCATAGTCTACAACTTGAAAAAACAGGGGCAGACCTATCGATTGCCTCACTGCCAAACGACGCTCCAGGCTTTAAAGAAACGATCCATTTAAGAGACGTCGCCGCGAACTTTGTCTATCCTAACACACTCATTGTCTTAAAAATGACAGGAGAGGCTCTGTTAGCCGCCATCCATCAAAGCGTGAATTATGTGAAAAGAGACCAACACACGTTTGTCATTAATGAGGCTTTCATCTATCCGAAAGTCGAGCACTACAATTACGATAGCTACTACCCTTTAGATTTGGATGTGCTTTACAACAAAGATGGTACGTTTACGTTAAAGACCGCCTTACACGGCAAACCCATCGACCCTCAAAAACACTACACCGTTGTCTTAAACAACTACCGTGCCGCGGGTGGGGGCGATTACACGATGTTTAAAGACGCCACCCTTTTAAAAGAGTATGATGCGTCCATGTTCGACCTGGCGGTCGCGCGCTTAAAAAAAGACGGCGCGCTCATGTTACCTAAAGCCAACCGTCTCAATTTCATACTCAATTAACACGCCCGCCGATTAAATCGGCGGGCGTTATTTTTATAAGAACACTAACCCAATCACCGCACTGATTAAAATGATCACAATCGGATGCAGTTTAAATTTAAAGAGGAGCGCTAATAGCACAAGACCCACCAACACGGATCGTATATCAACGAGTGTGCTTTGACCGATGCTATAAACGGACGCCCCAATGAGTCCAAGCAACGCGGGTCTTAAGCCTTTAAAGACTTGACGCATCACACGGGACTTTTGAAAGCCTTCCGAATGCACGGCCACCGCCCCGACTAAAACCACCGGCACAAAGACCACCCCAAGGGTGGCGAAAAGCGCGCCTGCGACGCCCATCAAAAAGCCTAACTCTTGGACGGTTTGAAACCCAATAAACGTCGCTGAGTTAATCGCAATCGGACCTGGCGTCATTTGACTGATCGCAATCATATCGATAAAAAGCGAAGGGGTGAGCCAGCCTTGTTGGTTAACGATGACCTCTTCAAACACCGGCAACATCGCATACCCACCACCAAACGCCACCATCCCTATCAGTAAAAAGCGCCAAAAGAGTTCAAGGAGTATCACGCGTGAGCACCTCCTTTAAACGACCATAAAAAAGCGCCATCAACGCAATCAATATAATCACAATAAATGGGCTTAAATTAAGCAAGGCGACCATCGTGAATGTCCCTAAGGCAATCAATAATTTGGGCCATTCTTTGTTTTGTTTATAGACCCGATATCCTGCGGTCGCAATCAAGACCACGACACTGATCCGGATCCCTCTAAAGGCGCGTGCTACGGTGGGATTATCAATCGATGAAAAGAAAAAGACCGCCACTAAAATGATGATGATGAAAGACGGTAACGCCACCCCTAAGGCAGACGCCAACGCGCCTTTCGCGCCTTTGATTTTATACCCTAAAAAGACCGCAAAATTAATCGCAATCACGCCAGGCAACGATTGACAAATGATTAAAGCATCGTAAAACCCTGAGCGGTCGATTAATTGGTAGCGATCTACCAATTCTTTTTCAATCACGGGGATCATCGCATAGCCCCCACCAAAGGTGAGTGCACCAATGCGAAAAAAAATCGCGAACAGTCTCATGAGCGCCATGTCTTCTAGCCTTCTTTCGTCATCATTATAGCATAACTCATACGAAAAAAATAAGACCAAGCGCCTTACGCTTGGTCTTTCACGCTAAACTCAAAACGCACGCCACCATCGTCCACCACAATGGTTTGATGCGAGGTAAGCTCGCCTTTTAACATCTTTTTTGCGAGGACGGTTTCAAGTTGTTTTTGAATGTATCGTTTTAACGGTCTCGCCCCATATTGAGGACTATACGCTTCTGCGACCATCCGCTCTTTCGCCGCTTGAGTGAGCTCGATGGTAAGATGATCTTCAGACAAACGATGATTGAGTTGGGCCATTTGAAGATCGACGATTTGATAGATTTCTTCAATTTGTAGCGGCTTAAAGACAATCGTATCGTCAATACGGTTTAGGAACTCCGGTTTAAAGCGTTGTTTTAGTGTCGCTAAGACCGCCTCTTCATCCGCTTCATGAATCGTGTCTTGTTGGGCTAGTTTTTCAAGTAAGAGGTCAGAACCCAAGTTTGAGGTCATGATTAAGACCGTATTTTTAAAGTTCACTTTGCGGCCTTTCCCATCCGTCATATGGCCTTCATCGAGCACTTGTAAGAGACTGTTAAAGACTTCGGGATGTGCTTTTTCAATTTCATCAAATAAGATGACGCTGTAGGGTTTGCGGCGCACTTGTTCGGTCAGTTGACCCCCTGATTCATAGCCGACATACCCAGGAGGTGCACCGATTAAACGCGCAATCGAATGGCGTTCTTGATATTCCCCCATATCGATGCGAATCATGTGATCTTCGCTGTCAAAGAGGGCTTCTGCGAGCGCTTTTGCCAGTTCTGTTTTTCCCACCCCCGTCGGCCCTAAGAAAATGAACGAACCTAAAGGACGTCTGGGATCATTGAGCATTGTCCGCGCACGGATGATCGCATCCGCGACCGATTTCACCGCGGTGCTTTGACCAATCACGCGTTCATGCAGTTGTTGATCTAAATCAAGCAGCTTTTCTCGTTCGCTGGATAATAATTTAGTCGCCGGAATGCCAGTCCATTTTGAGACGATCTGGGCGATTTCGTGATCACGCACCACTTCTTTAATGAGCTGTGTGTCTTTGCCTTCCATAGCCTTGGCTTTTTCGAGCGCTTTTTCCGCTTCAACCAAATCGCCATACTGAAGTTTGGCTAAACGTTCTAAATCATACTCACGTGACGCTTGGTCGATTTCTAGTTTGATTTGATCGATGCGCTTGACCAAATCTTTATGACCGCTTAAGGCGGCTTTTTCACTTTCCCAACGGACCTTTAACGCACCATGTTCTTGTTTGATGGTTTCAATCTCTGATTCAATCACATCTAAACGTGCTTGACTGGCGGTGTCCGTTTCTTTCATTAAGGAGGTTTTCTCAATTTCTAACTGTAACAGCCGCCGTTCTAAATCATCGAGTTGAGCCGGTTTTGAATCGATTTCTGTGCGTAATAAAGCCGCCGCTTCATCCATCAAATCAATCGCTTTATCGGGTAGAAAACGGTCACTGATGTATTTATGCGAAAGCGTCGCACAGGCAATGAGGGCTTGGTCTGAGATTTTAACGCCATGATGGATTTCAAATTTCTCTTTGATTCCACGAAGAATGCTGATGGTGTCTTCCACACTGGGTTGATCGACCATCACCGGTTGAAAACGCCGTTCTAACGCCGCGTCTTTTTCAATGTAGCGCCGGTATTCTTCAATCGTCGTTGCACCGATGCAATGCAGTTCACCACGGGCCAACATCGGTTTGAGTAAGTTCCCCGCATCCATCGCGCCGTCGGTTTTACCCGCACCGACAATGAGATGAAGCTCATCGATAAACAACAACGTCTCCCCCGCGGATTCTTTAATCGCGTTTAAGACCGTTTTTAAACGTTCTTCAAACTCTCCGCGGTATTTAGCCCCTGCCACCAAGGCGCCCATATCAAGCGCAAAAATACGCTTGTTTTTGAGCCCTTCAGGGACGTCGCCTGCGACCATTCTTAACGCTAACCCTTCCGCAATCGCCGTTTTCCCCACACCAGGTTCACCGATTAAAACGGGATTGTTTTTCGTGCGTCTTGAAAGAATGCGAATGACGCGACGAATCTCCTCATCACGCCCAATCACAGGGTCAAGTTTGCCTTCTTTAGCCATATCGACTAAATCGCGGCCATATTTTTCAAGCGCCTCTTGACGTTCACGCACCACGCCTTGACCTTTTTTCGCAAAAAATTCCTTGAGATAGGCTTTAAAGTCACTTTCTTTAATGCCTTGTTCATGCAGTATTTTTTGCGTGCCTTTATGGGCAAAGAGCGCGAGATAAAGATGATGCACATCGAGTAAGCTCGCCCCTTCGTCTTTACGCGCTTTTTCCGCGTCAATCAATACTTGATTGGCCTGGCGGTCTAGATACAGTTCGTTGGTGTCTTCAATCACAGGGTAGGTGCTCAGCTGTTCATCGAGCCGGGTTTTAAGGGGCTCGATGATCGAACCACGTTGCGATAGAAAAAGGGTCACCACCGAAGGCTTCACGTCTAAAAGCGCCCGGTGAAAATGATGGGGCGTCATCGCTTGATGTTGACGTTCAATCGTCAGTTGTTGGGTGTTTTCGATCACCTCACGCAGTGTGGGTGAGAAGTTTTGTACGTTCATGTGAGCCTCCGTTTCTTAAGAAAACAAGGCTTGGGCCTCCAAGCCTTGTTACTCTACATCGATTAAGACGCGGGTATCGACGGGTGCGACTTTTGGCACTTGGATGGTTAAGATGCCGTCTTCAAGCCGTGCTTTAATGTTTTTATCGTCAATGTCAACGAGGTAAAGCGAACGTTTCATGTTCATTTGACGACGCTCTTTGTGCACGTAGTGGGTGTTTTCTTCTTGCGTTTCTTCTTTCGCGTTCACTTCAATCGTTAAACGATCGTCTTCATAAGAGATCGTCAATTGATCTTTTTTGACGCCTGGGAGATCCGCTTGAATGGTGTAAGCATCGTCTGTTTTTTGAACGTCCATTTTAAAGCCATGCACAGGCGAGAAGAACTCTTCCATCCAATCGTTTAAATTGATGCGACTTAATGCTGTGTTGGTTGGTGCCATGCGAAACATAATAATCACTCCTTTTGGTTTTGTTAGCACTCTAATGTTACGAGTGCTAATACACTTTTATTATACTGATAAATGGTAAGGTGTCAAGAGGGATGATTTGGATTTTTTAGCAAAAAAAACACGCCGTAGCGTGCTAGGTATTTTTGAGTTTTTGAACGATCGTTTCGAGACTTAACACCAGCCCAATGATAATGATGGTCCAGGCAAAGACCTCATCGTAGGCTAATGAAATGCGTGAAATATAAAGCGCTTGACCGATCGACACAGGCGATTGTGCCACAAATTCTGCCATCACCAAGACTTTAAAGCCTAACCCTAAACTTTGGAGTAACCCTGTTTTAATAAAGGGGAGGGTTAAGGGGAGATAAAACTTCACCGCACCCAGCCACCAACGCTGGGTTTCTAAACGATACGCTTCTTTTAAAGAGGGATCAATGTTTAAGACCCCTTGACGTGTGGCTTCATAAAGGATCGGAAACAACATTAAGAATGTGATGATGTAAAGCGACGTTTGTGAGCCATAAAGAATCAAAATAACGACAATCACACTGGCCACAGGGACCGTTCTTAAACTGGTCACCAGCGGTTTAAAAAACGCATCCACGTTGGGTAAGATTCCAGCCAGTAAGCCGATCGTTACGCCCACACCGGTCCCTAAAGCGACGGCGCTTAACAAACGCATAAAGGAGCTTAAGAGAATGCGGTACGTTTGAGGCGTGCTTAAAAGGCGTCCTAAGGCGCTTAACACATCGGTGGGCGCTGGCAACAACAAACGGTTATCCACCCTTAAAGACGCCACCGTCCACACTAAAATAAACAACGCTACCGCTAAAAGGCCTAAGCTCGTTTTTTTCATCTTACTCCGTAAAATAGAATGTGTCGTCTGGGAGGGCCCCACCAATTAAGTTGGGGTTCATCTCTAAAATCACATTGAAATAGGTTTCTAAACTCACACGCGCTTCTATCGCTGAGACAAACCGTAAATTTGAACGCGGGATGGCCTGCATGAGCACGGGTAGAGGAAACGGATACTCAAGACTTACGCCAGCTTCCGCGGCCGCTTGGGGGTTTTGTAACGTGACATTAATCGCATGTTCGATTTGCGCTAAATACGCCGCCGCAAGCGTCCGTGGGACATCATCATGAATAAAGATGCCCGCTTGAGGGTAGCCTTCTTCCCCTTTTAAACGGAGCCATTCTGCTTGAAGGTCGAGCACCTGTAAGTTCTCAACTTGCCTCTGTGCGACACTTAAGACTGGTTCAGCGAGTAACACAATCGCGTCATTGTCTGCGACCAGGGCGGCTAGGGCTTCTTGGACAGAGCCACGGTATTCAATGGTGGGTAAGTCCGCTTCTTCAATGGTACTCGCGGCTAAAAGTGATCGTAAGACAATGTCAGGGGTGGCTTGTTGGCCAAACGCAATGATGTGTTCACCCGCTAAATCATCGATCGTGTTAAACGAACGATTCGCCACAATATAGTTGTTTCCAAAATTGATCGCAGCCCCTAAGGTGTAAGGCGCGCCTGAAGCAATTAAACGCGCGCCGACATTGGTGGGCGCAAAGATCACATTGTGTGATTGACTGCCAAAGGCCGCCAGTAATGGCTCGGGGCCAAAGACGCGTTCAATCTCATAGGTCACGCCTTCAATCTCAGGCGTTTCCGCTTCAAACAAGACTTGCGCTAACGCTGGCGAACCATTTGGCATTAGAATGTTTAAATGCACCGTTTCAGGGTCTTCGGTTTGACACCCAAACAGAACAAAAAGAAGTAAAAAACTTAACGCTAATTTTTTCATTAGGTAACCATCCTTCGTTAGAATACATCTCATTCTAACACGAGAAAAAGGAGAAAAAAAGACCTATAATTGTATTACAGGTCTTTTTAGGTTTTTCTTAAGATTTGACTCTGGCTTTATAGTGCGTATGCAGTAAATGGTGCGATTTGTCCCCTAAAGGTTCTTTTAAGAAATTCTCATATAAATGCGTAATGGTCGGATTTTTATGCGATTGTCTTAAAGGCATTTGTGCATCCACACGATAGGTTGATTCAATCCGCTCAATCCGTTTTTTATTCGTTGTGCCATACGGTTGACCACCGCCACCCACACAACCCCCAGGACAGGTCATCACTTCAATGAACGCGTAGGGTGAAGTGCCGGCTTTAATCTGTTCTAAAAGCGTACGCGCATGTTTTAAAGTATGCGCGACCGCCACTTTTACTTCTTGGCCACCGAGTTCCACACTGGCTTCTTTGATGCCTTCAAAGCCTCTCACATCATGGAAATCAAGCGCTTCAAGCGGTTTTTCATTGACCACTTCATAGACCGTACGTAAAGCGGCTTCCATCACGCCACCCGTGGCGCCAAAGATCGCCGCAGCCCCTGTGGTGATGCCAAAGGGGTTGTCAAAATCTTCGTCAGGTAAGTCGTTAAAGTTGATGCCGAGTTGGCGGATCATCTTGCCGACTTCGCGCGTCGTTAAAACGGCATCGACGTCTTGAATGCCTTCGTTGACACGCATTTCTTCACGCGCGGCTTCGAATTTTTTCGCCGTACACGGCATCACCGACACCACGTATAAATCTTTTGGATCAATCTTCGCTTCCTCTGCGTAATAGGTTTTCGCGAGTGCGCCAAACATTTGTTGTGGGGATTTACAGGTGGATAAATGACCTAACATGTCGGGATAGTGTTGTTCGGTATAGTTGACCCAACCCGGACAACAACTGGTCATCATCGGAAGCGTGCCACCGGTTTTCACACGGTGTAAGAGTTCGTGACCTTCTTCAATGATCGTTAAATCCGCGGTGAAGTCAGTATCAAAGACTTTATCAAAGCCTAAACGACGCAACGCACTGACGAGTTGACCCGTCCAAGCGCCCCCGGCTTCTTGGCCGAATTCTTCACCGATCGACACCCGAATGGAGGGCGCGACTTGCACGATGACGTGCTTGTTGGGATCGTTAATCGCATCAAAGACACGGACGGTGTCGTCTTTTTCCGTGATCGCGGCCACCGGACACACCGACGCACATTGACCACAAAACGTACAATCTTCACTTGATAAATATTTCCCATATTTTGGTGCCATCGTGACATCGTGTGAACGATTCATCGTTTCTAAGACATGCGTGCCTTCGACATCACGACACACATCGACACAACGGCCACATTTGATGCATCGATTAGGATTGCGATAAATCGATGGGTTTTTATCGTCCACTTCTTGTGGTTTTAAGATTTTCGGGAAGCGATGTTCATCGATGCCCAAGGTATTGGCGAGGGTTTGAAGTTCGCAGCGTAAGTTCCGCGAACAGTTTGTACAGTTGGTGTCATGGTTGCTTAAAATAAGCTCCGTGATCGTCCGCCGAGCGGTGATCACTTTGTTGGTGTTGGTTTTAATCCGCATGCCTTCTTTGACGGGTGTTGAACACGCCGTTTGAAGATTTTTAAAGCCTTCCACTTCAACCGAACAAATACGGCAATCGGAATTAATCTTTAAATCAGGGTAAAAGCACAAGGTTGGAATGTCGATGCCAGACATTTGTGCAGCTTCTAAAATGGTGGTGTCTTTGGGCACTTCCAGTGCCCTGTTATTGAGATAAAATTTAACCACGGACCGACCCTCCTGTCATGTTCATGCGCTCATGATATTCATCTCGGAAATACCCTAAAGACGATAAAATCGAGACGGGGGAGGATTGTCCTAACCCACACAACGACGTTTGGTGCATCACACGCGCAAGTGATTCGAGTGAATATAAGTCCTCAGGCGTACCTTCGCTGCGTAAAAACTTTTTCATCAAGATTGACACATGTTCATGGCCTTCACGACACGGCGTACAACGGCCACACGATTCATGATTGAAAAACTCAACGATACGACTCAGTACTTGAAACAGGTCTTGACGGTCATCCATCACGATGATGGCACCGGCACCGGTTTTCGACTCGAAATCTTCAAAACGATCAAAATCAATTTTCATATCCAACATCATCTCAGGAATGATGGGGCCACACGCTCCACCTAGTTGCACCATTTTGATGTGACGGCCTACGCCGACCCCGCCACCTAAGGTGTCGATGACATCTCGTAAGGTGACCCCAAAAGGCACTTCATAGACGCCTGGGTTTATGATGTTGCCAGAGAGTGAAATCAGTTTCGTTCCTGTGGATGTGGTGGTGCCTATTTTAGCAAAATTTAACCCGCCTTCTTCCATGATCAGTGGAAGATTGGCGAAAGTTTCAACGTTGTTAATCAACGTCGGTTTCCCAAAGAGGCCTTTTTCCGTAGGGAAGGGTGGTTTAACGCGTGTCCGACCTGATTTGCCTTCAATCGATTCAAGCATCGCATATTCTTCGCCGACCACATAAGAGCCTGCGCCTCGACGCACTTCTAAATCAAAAGACATCTCAGTGCCTAAGATGTTCTCACCTAGGAGCCCTTTTTGTTTTAATTCATCGAGCGCCCAAGAGACAATCGCGATGGCTTGATTGTATTCACCACGAATGTAGATGTAGCCTTTTTTCGCGCGCACGATGTAGGCACTGATGAGAATCCCTTCTAACATGAGGTGCGGATCTTTTTCGAGTAAGTAGCGATCTTTAAAGTTGCCGGGTTCGCCTTCATCGGCGTTACACACTAAATACTTTTCATCGTCGGTTTCTTTGGCAATGGCCATCATTTTGATGTGGACAGGGAACCCAGCCCCGCCCCGACCGCGTAGTTTTGAATCTTCAATCTCTTGAAAGAGATCAATACGATCGGTGTTTAACGCTTTTTTAAACTGTTCATAAGCGCCCGCATCAAGCGCACTTTGAAGCGATAATGGGTTGACTTTTCCAATGCGTTTAGTCAGTTTTTTCATCTCAAGCATGTCGTTTCCCCCGATACTCTGCGAGGATGGCTTTGACTTTGTCCGGCGTCAGATGGGTGTAGGTTTTCTCCCCGATCCGAATCGCTGGTGCTTTGTCACAAGCCCCCAAGCAACTGGTGTACTCGAGTGTGAACATTTGGTCCTCACTCGTTTCCCCAATCTCGAGTTGTAAGAGCGTTTTGAGTGTGTCTAGGATGTGGGGTTGTTTGTTCACATAACATGGCACGTCATGACAGACTTGAATCACGTATTCACCTTTAGGTGCCATGGAGAATAGCGAATAGAAAGAAACGACCGAGGACACTTTGCTTTCGCTGACGCTTAAATACGTTGCGATGGCTTTCATTTCTTCCTCGGTCAAGTCATGATGTACTTTTTGTTTTTGCACTTCGAGTAAAATCTCTAAGAGATAATCTTCTTGTGCTGGAAACTTCGATAAAACTTCTTGAATGGACATATAACCCTCCTCTGTAAGTGTTTACAGCGTGTACTGATGTTTAAAACTTGACTTAATTATAATGATTGTTGAAAATGCTTACAATAGGTAATTGTATTAAAAAATAGGACAAAAAGGCTTAAAGCCCCTAGTTAAGGCATGAACGCCTAATTAGAATTATTATAGTTTGCCTTAATTCATCGGCGTAAAAGAACCCCTTTGACGGCGATGGTGGCGATGACTATAGGCGTTAGATTGTTTTACTTTTAAATCTTGTCACCGCTTCTTCGGCATAGTTAAATTAGTAATCGTTGTTTTGTGAGCGTTTGCATTTTACAATGAGCCTATCAAACAACTGAATCTTAGGAGGATTTAAAATGGAATCAACATTTCGTGTACAAGTGCAACGCTTTGGCCGCTTTTTAAGTGGCATGGTGATGCCTAACATCGGGGCCTTCATCGCTTGGGGACTCATTACGGCGTTCTTTATCCCAACCGGATGGATCCCGAATGAAACACTCTCAGCGCTCGTCGGACCGATGATTATTTACATGCTACCGATGCTCATTGGGTTTACCGGTGGACGTTTAGTCTACGGGATCCGTGGTGGGGTCTTAGGGGTTATTGCGACCATGGGTGTCATCGTTGGTGCCGACATTCCGATGTTTATCAGAGCGATGGTCATGGGCCCACTAGGTGGGTATGCGATCAAAAAAATCGACCAACTGCTTGAAGATAAAGTCCCTACAGGCTTTGAAATGCTCGTCGCGAACTTCTCTGCTGGTATTGCGGGGATGTTACTGTCACTTTTCGCGCTTGTCGTCATCGGACCCATTGTTCTAGGCTTAAACAACGGTTTAGAAGCGTTAGTCCGCGTCATGGTTGATGCGAACTTATTACCGCTTGCGTCATTCTTTATTGAACCAGCCAAGATTTTATTCCTAAATAACGCCATCAACCATGGTATTTTAGGCCCGCTGGGTGTGAATGAAGCCGCTGCGACGGGTCAATCCATCTTCTTCTTACTTGAAACCAATCCTGGACCAGGCCTTGGGATCTTACTTGCCTTTTGGGTCTTTGGTAAAGGGATGTCTAAAGAAAGTGCTCCAGGCTCCATCATCATTCACTTCTTGGGTGGGATTCATGAAATTTATTTCCCCTATGTCTTGATGAAGCCGGTCCTTGTATTAGCCGCCATCGCGGGTGGTGCAACAGGCGTCTTCACGTTTGTCGTATTTAATGCAGGGTTAGTGGCCACACCGTCACCAGGCAGCATCTTCGCGCTGCTCGCTATGACGCCACGTGGTGGGTTTGTTGGTGTGATTGCAGGGGTTCTTACCTCAACGGTCGTGAGCTTCTTAGTCGCTTCATTCTTCTTAAAACGTGATAAAACACTCGTCGATAACTTAGCGCAAGCACAAGCGAAAGTCTCTGATATGAAATCAGCGGCGGATAAAAAAGTGAAAACCGTCGAACGTATAGCGTTCGCCTGTGACGCTGGTATGGGTTCTTCTGCGATGGGTGCTTCAACCTTACGTAATAAATTTAAAAAAGCTGGCATCGACATTGAAGTCATGAACTGTAGTTTAGAAGACATTCCAAACGATGTGAACTTAGTCGTCACTCAAAAGAACTTAAAAGCGCGCGCAACGAAACATGCGCCACAAGCGGAAATCATCGCGATTGAAAATTTCGTAGGTGCTCCTGAATACGATCAATTGGTGGATCGTCTTAAGTAAGTCATTAGGCAAGGTCCAAAAGGACCTTGCCTTTCTTTTATTATTTAGCTTTGTCACCTCCAAAAGAGACACCCTTAAGACAAAATAAAACCTTAAAGTCTTGGACTATGAGAAAAACTGTCTTATGATGAGAGTATCCAAAGTCCTCTAAGGAGGTTCCCTCATGTTAAGTGTTCGCGAACGCACACTCATTGAGATGCTTATAAAACGGACCCAACCCATCACCATTGCGCAGTTAGCGCAACGTCTTGGTGTGTCTAAACGGACCGTGTTACGTGACATGCCTTACGTTGACCAGTGGTTTGAACGTCATCAAGTCACCCTTCAAAGACAAGCGCAAAAAGGGCTTTATTTAGAGTTAGACGACGCCACTCAACAAGCACTCTTAATCAACTTAAAAGAGAGCGCGATTGACCAAGTCTATCGACCCCAAGAACGTCAAACGTTTATTGCGACGGAACTCTTACAAGCCAACGATGTCTTTAAACTTTCCTATTTTGCCAAAACACTCGACGTCTCCGAAGCCACCATTTCCCATGATCTCGATCATGTGGTGACATGGTTAAATGATTATGATTTAACCCTTGCTCGTAAGCAAGGGTATGGCATCTGGGTTGAAGGCGCGGAAAAAGATAAACGACGTGCCCTTATGCGGTTTTTATATGAACGTCTCGATGGGGCGCAACTTAGAGACGTCATCAACCAGTATGTGACCACCATTCATAAACAAGAAACACCCACGTTAACCCACAGTCGCATCACGCAAAAGCTGCTCGATATGATTGATCTTAAAACCATCCATCTTATCGAAGAAGCCATTAAAGCCAGCGAGTACAGCATGGGCTTTCAGTTTGCGGAAAGTTCATACACGGCCTTAGCCGTGCACCTCGCTTTAGCCATTAAACGTCTTCAAAAAGGCGAACTCATTGACATGGCCGAAGACACCCTTACCAACTTAAAACTGTTTGATGAATTTGCGATTGCGACCAATCTAACAGAACACTTAGCTAAGCAGTTAAATTTAGACATTCCCCAAGCTGAAGTTGGCTACATTACGATGCATCTTAAAGGCGCCCGCTATCACCATGGCCTCTACGATGAGAGTGTCTTAAAATTTAACGAGCTCGTCATCAGCAACTATCAACTGGCGTCGATCATCAACGAGATGATTCGGTTAGCTGAAAAAGACTCAGGCTATCCTTTAAGACAATCGGAAGCCTTGCTGGTTGGGTTAGTCGATCACATTCGCTTATCGATCAACCGCATTCATATGAACTTAGACATTCGCAACCCTTTACTCGATAAAATAAAAGAACACTACCCAGAAGTGTTTGATTTAGCCAAACGCTGTGCGTCCATCCTTGAAGAGAAACTCACCATTCGTTTACCTGAAAGTGAGATTGGCTTCATCGCCTTGCATTTAGGTTCCGCCATCGAGGCCCAAAAAAACACCACGCCACACACACGCCGGCGCTACCGTATTGTCGTGACGTGCATGAGTGGCTTTGGGACCTCTAAAATGCTTGCAGAGCGGATTAAATCTGAGTTTACCAATCTCGATGTCGTCGGCATCTTCTCTTCAACCAAAATCTCAGAAGTTTGGCTGTTAGAAAACCATGTCGATTTGATCATCTCCACCGTGCCCTTTGACAATCGATTGTTGCCTGTGGTCACGGTGAACCCCCTCTTAATCGACAACGATTTAGAAAAGATTGACCAAGCACTAAAAGCGACCGCTTTAATACAAAAACAACCGCTGAAAGAAAACAAACCCGCCGTATCCATCGACACCATCGAAACCTTACAAGCCTATACGAAACATGTCTTAGAACTATTACACCACCTAATCATTGATGACGATGTCTCCCTCGATGATCATGACTTTTTAAGCGCCATCGCCACACGATTTGAACTTAAAGACACGATTGAAAAGGACTTAAGAGCGCGCGAGCGTATTGGGACCATTTTCTTTGAACAGGAACAAGTCTTATTCTTACATGCTCGTAGTGAAGGGGTCCGTGTCTTAACCGTTCAGATCTTACGCTTAGCCAAAACACACACGTATAAGCACCATCGTGTGCAAACCATCCTCGTGATGCTTGCGCCAAAAGACTTAAGCAACCCTGCCTTAGACGTCATCAGTGAACTGAGTCGTCTATGTGTCAGTGACGAATCGTTCTTAAGTGCTCTTAAAGACCGTGAAGCCAGCCAACTCAAACAGTGGTTCGAACAACACTTTACATCCTATTTAAAAGAAAAAAATACCTCACTATTAACGTAAAGGAGTCTCCCATGAAAAAAGACATTTTAGCGCCACACAACATCTTCTTAGGTTGCCAAAGCACCTCTCGCGACGAAGCGATTCGTTTAGTCGGTGAACGGTTGATTGAAGAGGGTTACGTCAAAGACGGCTATTTAAAAGCGATGTATGAACGCGAAGACATCGTCTCTACCTACATCGGCAATGGCATCGCCATTCCCCACGGCGTAGGGAAAGCGAAAGACCAAATTCTTCATTCAGGCCTCGTGGTCATGCAATACCCTGAAGGCATTGAATACAACGGAAACACTGCCTATTTAGTCATTGGTATCGCGGGTAAAGACAACGATCACATCAAAATACTTGCGAACATTGCAGAAGCCTTAGGTGAAGAAGAAGACGCCAAAAAATTATGGAAAACCAGCGATGTGAACTTAGTTTATAAACTGTTCACCGAAGGCGATGCCACATGATTGTGACGTTAACTCTTAATCCTGCGATTGACCGTACTGTCGAGATTGAAGCTTTAAAACTCAATGGCGTCAATCATGTCAACCGTACCAAACGGGACGCCGCTGGCAAAGGCATTAACGTAGGTAAAGTCCTTGATCGATTAGGCTTTTCAGCAACCCTCACAGGCTTTTTGGCTGGTCAAAATGGACAGTTTATTCGCAACAATCTTTGTGACCTCAAACTCAATCATCATTTCATTGACGTGCCAGGGGAAACACGTGAAAACCTCAAAGTTTGGCAAACGTCCACACAATCCATGATTGAACTTAATGAACAAGGACCCAGCTTTGATCAAGAGGCTTACGATCGTTTAGAACGTTACTTAATCGATGTCTTAAAACCCGGAGACTGGTTGGTCTTAAGTGGGTCTTTACCTAAAGGAAGTCCAAAAACCATCTATCAACAACTGATTAAACGTGTCAAAGTCAACGGGGTCATGACCGTCTTAGATGCGTCGAATGAAGCGCTGTTTTTAGGACTTGAAGCCCATCCAACGGTCATCAAACCTAACCGTGAAGAACTTGAAACACTGGCTGGAAAAGCACTCCCTACGCTAAGCGACATCGCGACCTTTTTAAACGATCCTCGCTTTGAAAAGATTGAAGAAATTTATGTCACTCTTGGCGCCCAAGGGGCGCTTGCAAAAAAAGACACTCAAACGCTCATCGTTGAACCACTGACATTAATCACCAAGAGTACCGTTGGGGCAGGCGATAGCTTTGTCGCAGGCTTAATGGTCGCCAAAGCCAAAGGTCAATCGTTTGAAGCGTGCTTGCGCTTTGCATCCGCGACCGCCAGTGCCGCAACGCTCACCGAAGGGACCCAAGCGCCCAGCGCCTATGACGTCCAAACCATGCTTGAAAGAATGACAATAAAACCCTATCAAGAGGAAGGTGTATGATGAAAACACACGCAGTAAGATTGTATGGTGCCAATCAACTCAAACTCGATGAGTTTGAGTTGCCTGAAATGAAAGACGATGAGATTATAGTTAAAGTCGTCAGTGACTCCATTTGTATGTCGACGTACAAAGCTACAAAACTCGGTAAAAAACACAAACGTGTCCCCAACGACTGTGATGTGAACCCTGTGGTTATTGGCCATGAGTTCGCGGGTATCATTAAAAAGGTTGGTAAGAAATGGCAACACCAGTTTAAAGAAGGCGATAAGTTCGCGATACAACCTGCCTTAAACTACAAAGGCAGCATGGACTCTCCAGGGTATTCGTTCCGTTGGTATGGCGGCGACATGACCTATGCGATCATTCCCAATGAAGTGATGGAAATCAATTGTTTAATCAACTATCAAGGCGACGCCTTTTTTGAAGCGTCACTCGCAGAACCTATGTCGTGTGTCATCGGCGCTTTTCATGCGGCCTATCACACCATTCCGAGTCAGTACACCCATGTGATGGACATTAAAGAAAACGGGGCTTTAGCCATCCTTGGTGGGGCTGGTCCGATGGGTTTAGGGGCCATTGATTATGCGATTCACCGTGACCATAAGCCTCGTTTATTGGTGGTCACTGACATGGATGAAGCCCGCTTAAAACGCGCCAGTGAAGTCTTCACCGTCGAAGAAGCCAAAAAACACGGAGTCACGTTACATTATGTGAATCCGCTCGATCATGACGATGTTGAAGCGTACTTAAAAGACCTCAATGAAGGTCAAGGGTACGACGATGTGATGGTCTTTGTGCCGGTGAAAGCCCTCTGTGAACAAGGCGATCGTTTACTCGGCAAAGATGGTACACTCAACTTCTTCGCAGGCCCCACAGACGATCAGTTTGTGGCAAACATCAATTTATACAATGTCCATTATGGGGCGACCAAAGTGATTGGTTCGACCGGTGGAAACACCGACGATTTGATCGAATCTTTAGACTTAACGGCGGCTGGAAAAATTACCCCAGGTTCGATGATTACGCATATTGGGGGCCTCGATTCTGTGGTGGATACCGTCTTAGATTACCCCAGCATTCCCGGGGGTAAAAAGATGATTTACACCCACCATAGAATGCCTTTAACCGCGCTTGAAGACTTAGATACCTTAAAAACGCTTAACCCTAAATATGAGACGCTCTATAAGATTGTCAAAGACAATCAATTCATCTGGACCTTAGAAGCCGAACGCTATTTGCTTAAAGAGATTATGGAGGACCCTGATGCTCGCTAAGTATGTCATTGCGGATCCGATTGGGCTTCACGCTCGCCCATTATCCATTCTTGTTCAAGAAGTGAGCAAGTACGATGTCCCGATGTTCTTACATTATCAAGAAAAGAGAGTTCCCATGCACAGTTTGATGATGTTGATGTCGTTAGGTGTCCCTCATCAAGGCGAAATCGCCATTGAAATCGATAGTGAAGACGCGTCAAGTATTCACGAAGCACTCAAAGCGGTCATGTTAAAAGAAGGCTTAATTAAGCCCACCTAAAAAAAAGAATCATCCAGCGTTGTTGGATGATTCTTTTTTGTTTAGAAAAAATCAGGTAGTAATAGAAGGCTAATGGCCATCATCGCCATGCCAGCGACAAGCCCATAAATCACCTTATGGTGTTCGCCGTATTTTTCAGCCGTCGGCAACAGTTCATCTAACGCAATATAAACCATGATGCCACCGACCGCCGCAAAGACAAGTCCAAAGGTGGTGCCATTGAGGAAGAACGATAAAATAAAGAAACCAAATATGGCGCCTAAGGGTTCGGCTAACCCCGACAAGGCCGAATAGAAAAAGGCTTTTAACCTTGACCCTGTCGCGTAATAAATCGGCACACTGACTGCGATGCCTTCGGGAATGTTATGAATCGCGACCGCAATCGCAATGGAGATCCCTAGGGCTGGATTTTCAAGCGCCGCAATAAAGGTCGCGATGCCTTCAGGGAAATTATGTAAGGTAATGGCTAAGGCCGTGAAGAGTCCCATGCGCATGAGCGCTTGGGATTCTTTCTTTTGTTGGGGGGAGGGCGAATGTTCCAGCGCTTCGATGTCTCTTGGTTCATGTGGGTTGGCGACATCCGGAACCAAACGGTCAATAAGCGCTGTAATCGCAATCCCAACAAAGAACGCAAGGGTCGCTAAAAAGTATGCTCGTGAAGGGGAAACGGCTTCTTCTAATGATTCAACCGCTTTAGGGAAAATCTCAATAAACGATAAATAAAGCATCACGCCCGCCGAAAAACCAAGGGCTACCGATAAGAAGGTGGTGTTCGTTTTCTTCACAAAAAAAGCGAGTGCACTCCCTATCGCGGTGGATAAGCCTGCGCCTAAGGTGAGTAAAAAAGCAAAAAGCAGTTGTTCAAACGTGTATTCCATAACCTTCATCCATTCTCTTTTATGACCTTATTGTAACACTCCCAGAGTGTTTTTTAGTCATTAAATTTCACTAAGCCTGAAGGGAATAACTCGTTTCAGAAAGAAACGTTTCAATTTAAAATGCACCCTATAAAACGGACGCCTTGAAAAAAGGACAGTCTAGTTTATAGGGTACATGTTAGTGAGGCGTATGAAGTGGTATATTTTTAATGTGTCCTATTTAAAGTATGTTTGACCCGAAACCCCAATCTCAAAAAAAATTAGGATGTAAAAGCGCATCCGTTTTTTGAACATTCGCGCGATGTTCCTTAGATCGAGGCTTCCTATCATAGTGTATTCATGTTTTTCAATCACAAATATATCCCTTGAAACTGATAACACACAAACGAACTAACCCTGTGACGTTGTTTTAATAACTATATAAAAAACTATTAAAATAGTCTTTTTTATAGTCTTATTATGTAATTATTAAATCAAAAGGAGGTGATTTTATGATCATCAACGCAAATGAATCTGTCTCAATCACGACATTTAACCAGAAACTTTCTAACATCCTTAAGGAAGTCGAAGAAAAAAAAGAAATGGTCATCCTGAGAAGAAACAAACCCGCTTTCGTCATTATGGCCTTTAAAGAGTATGAGCGAATCAAAACCGTATTCCTTTTAAACGAAGCTGATGCCCTCATGGAAGAATACGACAAAGCCTTTAAAGAGCTTGCAAAGTGAA
>LFIK01001253.1_pt1 | contig 19966 bp, 23 predicted proteins | sample 643401 | NCBI WGS metagenome assembly LFIK01 (sample SAMN03777447, study PRJNA286221) | soda lake metagenome | biome: soda lake; feature: Kulunda steppe; material: water; isolation source: sample T5-Br brine of Lake Tanatar-5 | place: Russia: Kulunda steppe | collected 2010-07
CACAACCAGTTTTATAATGATAATTTTTTATATCTTGTCGTATATTTCGTTTGTTTATATTTTCATTATTATATATATCAAATCCATTAGTCCTTATTGCTACTACTGTTCGTTTATCAGTTTTCCTTTCCCATATAAATCTACAATCATTAAAGAATTTCCCATGGCGACAATTACCATTGTTTGTTAATTTTAAATTTGTATTTGATAGTTCATTACGTGTTTTCCATTCAGAAATTCCATATTTATTTGGTTTAAATATTTTATCTACTGATTTTTGTTTTTTTGTTAATTTTTTATATGATTTATTCATGATATTTTTTTTCTTCGCCATATTAATTGTATTTTAATAATACTTTCCATATTTTCATTATAGTACTCTAATTTATCACAAAAGCATTCTTTATTTGTACTACTTTTGTTAGATTCTTTACATATTACATTTAATTTCTTCTTTTTAATTTTTTTAGGTTTAGTAATTATGTTTGATGTTGTGCTATCCATAATGAATTGTTATTTCTTATAATTACTTTTAGATTATTTAATTTCAATTTTATCCAATTACTTAAATCAATTTTATAATGATTAAAAATACTTATCATTATAAAATATAATATGCCTAAACATAAAAGCGAAGATTATAAATTAAGTGCTGTTAATTACTACTTAACTGAAAATTTTAATCAATTACAAACGTGTAAAATATTCAAATGTAGTCGTCGTAGTTTAATGTGTTGGGTTAATAAATACAAGCAAACAAGTGAAATATTAAGACAAAATAGAATACCAGTAGCATACAAATTACAAAATGATAAAGTAAAATATATTCTAAAACTTATTGAGAATGATAAAAAAAATACTTTACAGCGTCCCTTATCATTTATAACGTGGGCGTTTTAAATTTCCAAAGGTGTAAATATATTGAGTATTATAAGTATTAATGAAGTAAAATAGCTAAAATCTATTTTAGTACTATATGATATACCAATATACACTTGTCATTGTTACTTAAAAGAGTTTTCTCTATGAGTAAAATAGAAGAACTTGTTGAAAAGATGGTTAATGATAAAATAGATAATTCTTTAAATAAAAAATTGATTAATAAAAATATAAATTTAATATTTCAAAGACAAAATAAAGTTAATATGGAAAACCAAATCACATTCGATAGTGAGTATAATATTATTAAAAATTATTATAATAGAGTATTAAACAAAGATAAAACACTAGTGGAAACAAGTAATGATGAACCAACACCAATTGAATGTGTTGAAGAAATGATTTCAAAAATACCAGAAAGTTTTTGGAAAAATAAAAATATTAAAATATTAGACCCTTGTTGTGGTTGTGGAAATTTCCCATTTGTAATATATTTTAAACTATTAAAATATCATTCAAAAGAGCATATATTAGATAATATGTTATATTTTAATGATTTGAATAAAAAGCGTTTAGATGTTTTACAAAAGTTATTAAATAGAGATAGAATAAACATATACAATAGAGATTATTTGGAAATTAACTTTGATATTAAATTTGATTTAATTGTTGCAAATCCTCCTTATGCTAAACTTTTACCAAATGGAAAACGAGCATCAAAAAATCATAATTTAATTGGATTATTTATTAAAAAATCATTTACACTATTACACGAAAACGGATTCTTACTATTTATAACACCAGATAATTGGATGTCTTTTGCTGATAGAAATACTTTAATCACTGAATTAACTAATAAACAAATTCATTATATTAATATACATATAGCAAAAAAATACTTTAAAAAAATTGGTTCTTCTTTCGTATGGTATTTAATAGAAAATACAAAATATTATAAAGATATTAATATAGAAGGTATTTGGAAAAATAAAATATATAGAGATATTGTTAAAAGTCAAGAACGGAAATATATTCCTTTATTTTATAATTCTTTAATACAATCCATACTATCTAAAACGATTGATTGTGATAATAAAAAATTTAAAATAGAAACAAGTAGTGATTTACATAAATATACAAAAAAACATCTAATTTCAAATGTTAATAATGAAAAATTTAAATATAGATTAATACATACACCAAAACAAACTGTATGGTCGTCCAGACCACACAAATTTCAAGAAGGTTTTAAAGTGTTTATTTCTACAACTTCTTATTATGGAACTTTTGTAGATAATTGTGGAATGACACAGTCAATCGCATTTATACGTTGTAAAGATAAAGAAGAAGCAACTACTATATCACAAGTTCTAAATCATCCAGTGTATAGATTTATTAATAATATTTGTAGATATGGAAACTTTAATAATATTCGAATTTTACAAAATTTTCCATATAGTAATAACTATGAAAAAACATATGATATATTTAACATTACAAAAGAAGAAGAAAAATTTATTGAAGAAAATTTATAATTGAAATAATATATTATAAATAGATATTACTTATAATTTGGATCACAATTATCACATAATAATGGTAAAGAACCAGTTAATATCTTATATTTTTTTATACAAATTGTTTCGTAAGCATGAAATGTTTGTGCAATTATTATTGTATCTTCTCCTAAAATATTCATATTAAATTTTGATACTGGTAAATCCCAAACATAAATATTCCATTTGTTATTTTTATTCATAATTAAATCATTTTCAATAGTATGGTATAAATAAGCGTTTGTTACGCTCATCTTGCCAGGATATGGTGTTCCATCCTTCTTTTTACGTTGTGGTACATAATATCCACAACAATATGAACTCCAACGACCTTTCATACCATCACGTGTTCCTCCAATTTTAATTATGTATCCATTTACTGTTATTATATAAATAAACTCTTTTTTAATATTCCATAATTCTTTGTTTACTAATTCAATATCTAACGTACCCTGTCGTTTATTAGACAAATCTAAAATTATTTTTGCGATTTCTCTGAATACATCTCCACATTTATTATTGAAATCTTGTATTGTTATTTTTAAATCTTCATTTTTAATCATCTTACTCCAAATTTTACGTGCTTCTTTTCCATTCATTAGTTTGTTATATTCATTTTCAGTTAAATTATTACTATATATACTTTTTTTGTGTATATAATTTCTACATATGAATTGTATTTTAATTATACTTTCAATATTTTCATTATAGTAATCTAATTTATCACAGAAGCATTCTTTTTTTGTACTACTTTTATTACAACCATTACATATTAAATTTAGTTTTTGGGGTTTAATAATTATGTTTCTCTTTGTATCATTCATTATCAATATTTTCAACTACCTTAGATGATTTGATTTAAATCTACTCAATTACTTAATTCAATTTTATAATGATTAAAATACTTATCATTGTAAAATAAATATTCAAAGATGTAAAACTTATTTTTTATTAGGAATATTATCTTTAATAAATGATTCTAATTTAGTGATGTAAGGTTTGCAATCATAATACGTAGCAAGATAAACACCACAACCAAAACATAAAGCACTTCTTATAAAACAATGACACATATATATATTCTCTTTATATTTCATTATCACTTGCAATTTTATCTATTTTATGTTGTATAATTTCTCTCTTTACATTCATCTGTTGAAGGAAATGGATTCCTAATGTAGGAGTGATTGCTAATGTATTTGCATAAGTTCGATAACTCAAACAACATATATTAGATAATTTATTAAATCGTATTGTATACCACCAATAAGAAGGAATATGTATAATATCACCCTTTTTCAATTCTACTTCAAGTATTTTAATTTTATCCAATGATTTTTTATATTTTTCTTGAATCTCCCATAAATTTATTGGACTTTTGGTTTCTAAATGAAGATAATCCGTTTCATAATCCAGATATTTAGTATAATTAGGTGCAATTAGTTTTATCGTGCATTCTCCTTGTGTTACTAAATAATAATTTCTATAATTTAGATTATATCGTAGAGGTGTAGAACTATCTATACTACCACTTAATATATCATAGATACATCTGGATACAAAAGGCGGTCGCAAGAAATAATCATTATATTGTAAGATTTTATTTAATCCAGTTTCATTTAAAAACTCACCATTATTTTCAGTAATATATTTTTTATCCTTGTCTTGTAAAAATAACTCTATTGATTCTCTTAAAATAAAAGGTATATAAATTTCATTTTTATCATCTTTTTCTTGTTTTGTATTCCTTAAATAAATATCAAAAGCACCATACTGATCTACAATATTTGTTAAATTAAACTCATCCACTATCTTATCATTCTCAAATTTAAAAAGTAAAGGTTGTTTTAAATCACATACTTCTTCTAATTTATCTTTACTTGGTTTATCAATCTCATATATTTCTAAATCATTACTTGTTTTAATGTGAAAATAAATATGCAAATAAAAAAATAAAATAATGATAAAAACTATTGTAAAATATAATATATTCATTAACTTATTACTAATGAATATATTAAATATATTATTTTAACTTATTCTTTTTCTTCTTGCTCTTCTTGCTGTTGTTCCTCCTCATGCTCCTGTTCCTCTGGTTGTTCTGGCTCTTTCTCTTTAATTTGAATGGCTACCTCTTCATCATTTCTTGCAACTTCTTCTCTATTTGGATTTCCATCCAAAACTTGTTGTTTAAAACGAAGGAATTCAATGTTATGGGATATATACAAATCTTTCAATCGATTGTAATCTTTCATTATATTATGTATTGTATCTTTTAGGTATAATGTTTCTTCTTTCATTTTTTCAATCTCTTCATTATATTTATTTCTATGTTGTGTATATTCCTCCTTACTTAAATTTGTATTTACATTTTTAGTATTAGTTTCTCCTTCATTATTTGTTGTAGTACTTTCATTTCCCTCAAGAGCCTTTATTCTCAATTCATGATTTTTCAATATTGTTACAATAGAGTTTGACATTTATAATATAATTAAATAATAATCTTTATATTATTTTAATTTCTAATTTTAATACATATAATAAAATGGAATTTCTTGAAGATACATCATCCAGCACAAAGCAAACTTTAGGATTTATGGAACATGTAATGAAATATGATACACATACTAAAAATTATTTAGTAAATACCATTCAATACACTTTACTTTCTATATTACCTGTAGTTTTACTAAATAAATTCGTTCAATACATGATACCCAAAGCAGATGAAAGTAAAGGAAATATGGAAATCGGTATAGAGATCATATCTCAATTAGGTATCATTTATATTGGGTTATTCTTAATCCATAGAATAGTATCTTATGTCCCTATTCTATACAATAATGCTAATTTTGATGATTTAAATTTAATTTCTTTCACTTTACCATTTTTAGTAATAATACTTAGTTTCCAAACAAAATTAGGTGAAAAAGTAGATATATTATACCGACGTTTAGTACACTATTGGACCGGTGTTGAACCTCCAAGATACCAAGATGAAGAACATGATGATTATAATGAACCCCAAGAACCAAAAGTACACGTGAGACAACCAATACTAAAAAATAATGATAGACATATAGAATTACCTGATTATGAAGAGAGAGAGAGAACAACACAACCACAAGCTCCTCCTCCTCCAAGAAATGATATGAATGACAATCAAACGCAACAATTTCAACAGGGTATGGGACCTACACAACAAACACAACCAAATTTCGATGCTATGATTGAACCCATGGCTGCAAATGAAATGACCGGTGGTTTTACTTCTTTTTAAATAATTAAATAATATAAGGATAAGTATATATTATTCAATTATGAATAACCAAACCATAGATGAAAATATAGAAGAACTTTTGAATATACTTGATAATGAAAATTATGATAATATTGTAAAATATACAAATGCAAGTATCAAAAAACAGAAGAATAAGATTCTACAAGAATTAGGATTGAACCGTTCTCTCTTAAAACAAATGCATTCAAAACTAGAAGAGTATCGTTATATCTGTGATTTGAGTGATTTACGATATGGTTCTTATATTCGTTGGATTCCTTTAAAAAATGAAGATAATATCTATTTAACAAATGGTGGTATAGTAATTGATATTAAAATATTGGATTGTATTCATATTGTATGTAAAAACAATCGTAATTTTATTATCCAATTCAAATTTGATGAGGCACTTATCTTTCAAAAAATAAGCGACCAAGAATATGTTATCTTAAATATATTGGATTATCTAAAGAAGAATAATATTCAATTAAATGATGATAAATAAATAGATATATTTAATATAACAGAATATGAAATATATCGTATTTGACCTTGATGAAACCGTGGGATATTTCGTTCAACTTGGATTTATTTATGGTGCTTTTGAAAAATATATTCATCGTGATTTACATTTACACGAAAAATTCTTTCTCTTTGATACATTCCACGAAATGTTTCGTCCAGGTATATTTAAGATATTTAATAAAATAATCAGAGAGAAAGAGAAACAAGATATATGTGTTATCTTATTTACAAATAACCAAGGACCACCTTCATGGGCGGATACAATCATAAAATATATCCATCAAAAATTAGAATATAAACTTTTTGATAGAATTATCGGTGCTTATAGAGTTCGTGGTATTATTCGTGAATCATTACGAACAGGTGATGATAAACGTTATAAAGATTTTAAAAAAATAGTTGATATTAACGATTCCATCCCTGTATTATTCTTTGACGACCAAGTTCATTATAATATGTTGAATTCTAATGTATCTTATATTCTTATTGAACCCTATAAAAAAGTATATAGTATTGAAGATATCATAAAGAGAATTCAAATGAGAATACCCATACATAAAAACAGTGAATTAATTGAATTGTTAAATCAATTTAACTATTCTTATTTACAAATTATGACACCTTCAACACAATATAATAAACAACAAGAAAAAGTTATTGATTATCATATTACACATTTTTTATCTTTAGAGAATTAATTATTTCTTCTTGGTGTTTCTCTTCTTCTTGGTCTTTCTTTTTGGAACTCGTCTTCTTCCAGTTCCGTGTTTTTTAACTGCTTTTTTGGCGAGTTTTAATGCTCTACTATCTGGCCTACAAGTTCTCTCTAAAATATCAAAATCAACTGCTGCAGATTTAGCTCCTGTGATAGCCGAGGCAAGACGTGCATAAGCCCAAGAATGAGGTGTTTGATTCGGTCTCGAACCAGAAGAATAATACGCACCTTTTCCTCTGGCAAGAATTTCTTTCATTCCTTTCATAGAACATCCTGTTCGTCGTGCTAATTTAAGACTTGGTTTTAATGTAGTAATATCATACTCTTCTTTAGCATTACGAATATGAGGCGAACCTCTTGATTGAAATGAAGGAACTTTCTCTCTTATATGATATTCACCTTTTTCATATTTCTCTCTTGATTTCATAATCTCTCTTGCTTGTTTCTCTCTATCTTCATCTTCTAAATGTTTAGGAATATATTTTTTTGGAAGCTTCATTATATAAATAAATTGGTATAATAATTTCGGTAATAAGAATTTAAAAAGTCAAAGACCATATAAAACCCTCCACTAAAAGCAATTTTATGATGATGTTTTTGTATCTCTTCAATTGGTATTATTGGATTATATGTAATCATTAAAATAATACCAATAATTAAACGAAAACTATTATGAATAATATCAACGTACTCATTTGGTGTTTGATACAAATTTAAAACTGATAATATGTAAATTAAATAAATAGAAGTTAAAAATAAATAATATAAATAAAACTGAATTGTTGTAAATTTCATTTATATTATATCATAATATTTGTATTTTTTATTTTATCTTTATATATACTTAAGGTTCTTGCACTTGCATCTGTGCTATTTTCAACAAAACGAGGCATCCAATATTCTGGAATTACATTCTCACACCCTTTATAAAAACCAGAATACACATTGAAATAATAATGTTGTTCTATTGTTCTCGGAAACATCGTTTTACAATTCTTAGTATTGATAAGATTCATATTTATTTTATCTATATTTTTCTCTACATATTCTTGGATAATTTCATACCACGATTTACAATGACTGGATACACCATCACTAAACGCTTCTTTCGTTCTCCAAAGCACTTCTTCTGGTAATAAGTTCTTCTCTGAAAATGCCTTTCGTAATAAATATTTTTCGCAATGTTTTTTGGTTGTTTCATAACGTATTTCACACGGTATTGATAAATAAGTCTTTACAAAGTTTGGATCCAAAAAGGGTGTTCGTGGTTCTAATCCATTTGAAGAAATAGACCTATCCGACCTTAATACATCATAATAATGTATATTTTTTAATAACCTTTTACATTCATTATCAAAACTCTCTTTATCTGGAGACATATGGAAATATAAATACCCTCCACATACCTCATCTGAACCATCTCCATTAAATATCACTTTTGCATCACTATGTATCGAAATATATTCAGATATTAGATAATTTCCTACACTTGCACGAACCGTTGTTGTATCATAACTTTCAATGTTATATATTACTTTTGGAATACTATTCAGAAAATCTTCTTCACTAACAATAACCTCTGTATGTTTCGTCTTTAAGTATGAAGCCACCTTTCTTGCATATTTTAAATCTTCTGAACCTTCTAACCCAATACTATATGTCTCCAATATATTTTGTTTATGTGATTCATCAATCACTTTTTTAACTAAAGATGTAATTAAACTACTATCCAAACCACCGGATAATAGACACGCAATCGGTCTGTCTGTAGTAAGAACACGCTTACGAACCGAATTATATAATGAAGTATATATAGAATCATACAAACTATCTTCTTCTATATTCTTACCAATAATATTGTCTACATTATAATAAATATTATTCCTCTTCATTTCTTCCCATACATTTTTATCGTTTGTAGAATAATGAGAGAATGAACCAGGTGTAAATTGAGATGTAGAGAGAACACAAACATTCCCTTGCGAACATACACTTTTTAATTCTGAGCTAAATCCAAATAACACATTGTCAAATCCAGAAATCATAATACTCCATTCATATAAAGGACGAACACCAAAAGGGTCTCTTGCTACATACATATGTTTTTTATTTTCTCGTTCATCAATAAGAACAAACGAAAATACACCATCAAGAAGTTGCAATGTTCTCTCTATCCCATACATTTTATACATATGAAGAATAACTTCACAATCACTATCTGTTCTTACATTTAGATTATGTTTTTGAATCAACTCTTTATAATTATATATTTCACCATTACATATAAGTTTAATATCATCTATATTAAATGGTTGATTAGAGTTTTCATTTAATCCATTAATTGCAAGTCGATGAAACCCAAGTGTATAGCACCGTTCATCCATGTTGTATGATTTTAACGTACTATATTCCGGTCCTCGAAGTCTTCCTTTCATAAAAAGCGGATAAAGAACCTTTTGAATTTTTTCTTTATCCTTTTTTAATACATCGAAAATAGAATAAATCCCACACATAACTATAGAAAATTACTTGTTTTTAATATAGTAAATTGTAAATACTTCTCTTTATAATAATATTCTTGAATATATATATATGAATCAATTATCTAATGGATTATATTATTGCAATAATAAGAAACTGGATACAATGAACCATAATATATTTAACAGAAATATATCTTCTCAACCTCTTCATAATGAATATTTTACACGACCTTCTTTTACACGTCGTGTATTATTTCCAACTATAGATTGTCATCAACCCTCAAAAACGAAATGTCAATCCAACAATGAAATATATTCTCAACATAAAATGTTTAACCCTGGTGATAGTGCTCCTTTCTCTGGATGGGCGTCTTCTATTGATGATGATTCCAGATTAAAAAATATATTTATGACTAATCAAAAGTGGTGCGATCAGACTATTTTTATTCCTTCCAGCGGAAGTTCTCTCTATACAACAAAACAACAAAAAACATTTACCGACCAAAGTCGTGTTATAGAACAAAAAGAGAGAATACAAGAACAACATCCATTCTTATTTAGAAATGATACATTAGTATGTAAGCACACACAAACAAAACCAGCATCTTATTCTAGATATAAGGATGAGTTCGGTAATTCATTATTTTATAATCATACAAGACAACAATTACGAGAAATACCTATGTCTAGTATGAATTTTTGTAAATAAGGAAATAGTTTAATAGAATAAACATATTTATTATAGTATATTATGACTGATATGTTTACAGATAATATTGATAATTATATTATTAATCACCAATATATTCAACATATACAGAGAGAAAACAAAGAAATAAAAAAAGTGGAATTAAGAACTTTAAAACGAAAGTATAAAATACATAAAAATACAATACGAAAATTGTTATTCACTTCTCTCTCAAATACAAAGTGTGAAACATATGATAAATATATAAAAGATAAATGTATTCTTTTTTTAAAAGATATTATAGATTATATTGAATACAAGAATGAGAGAGACAAAGAACCGAAAAATATCAAAGAAAATGATACTATTCAAGAAAGTTTAGATTTAGAACATTTACACCAAAACACATCTACATGTTGTATTGAAAATAATTTACCTATCAAATTCATAAAATACAAATGAAAAATATTTTTATCTATTTTCTTCATTTTTTAATTTAACATATTCAAATATAACTTTCAGTATTGTAATTATTATAAAAGATACTTTATTAATGGGACTTATAAATTCATTATAGCCTACTATTTCTTTAACTAAATCAGGAAATAGAACTAATAAATATATATTATTAAAAAATATAACAAATATAGAACCAACAAATCTAAATAATGTTAAATATATAGCTATTGTTGTATCATAATTATTCATTTTCATATAACTTATAAACATTGAATAACTAAATACATCCATTATTTTATCATTGTATCTATAAAATCTTTTAATTTTGTCATTTAATAATAATCCAGCTTTTGTTAATTCTTTAAATATTTCAAATGATAATTTATCTTCTTTATAGACTTTAAATAATAATAGACATAATGGAATTACATAGTCTATCATATCATCCACGACTATCAATATATATCTCCAAAATAAACTAAGATTAATTGTATTTAAATATAATATAAATAAAAATCTTACAATAAATGATATTTTAAAGCTATTTATAATAAAGTTTGTTAATTTTTCTTCAGTATTTAAATCCCTAATTTCATAAAAAACATTATTCATGTATATAAATATAGAATAGTTATTTTATCGTTTTAAGCAATTGATAAAAATAATGTAAAGGAAAAATAAATATATAATATATATAATGGTTCATGATAATAAATTATTTAAAGATGTAAGTTGGATTAAAAAATCAAGAGATGGTGCATCATGTGCTCCAAATCCAAATAATAATCTTGATTATACTTGTTATACACGTGAAGGATTAAATAAGTTAAAAGTATTATGGAATTTAAGACATCCAGATGATATGATAAAATCTAACCATCCCAAAGAAATATGGAAATCACTCAAATATAAAATGAGTGATGTATGTGATATAGAATCTTGCTGGTTAAAACAAAAATTCATTAGAGAGAAAATCGATAGTGATTTATTAAATTACACTTTTGCACCAAAAGCACCAGATGAATGGAATACAAATCCTACGGAATGGTTATCTACTGTTGATATTATGAAAGTGATGAGACAATACGAAAAGGTATTTCCTTGTTTTTCATTTATAGGTCCATCACCAATTGATTTTGATACAAAAAAGGCATTTGGGGAATGTGTTTGGGAGGAACTATGCAACTTTAATTTAACAGATTATATTCGTGATAATAAGAATAAAATCGGTATAATCTTCAATACAGATAAACATTACAATTCCGGAGAACATTGGGTTGCCTTATTTATAAATATACATAAAAAAAGAATCGTATATTTCGATAGTTATGGCATTGAATATACTGATAAACCTGTTCCCAAAGAGATAAAGCGTTTTATAAATCGTATCATAAAACAAGGTTCCTCTTTAGGAATTCATTTTGAGTTCTTGTATAATAAAATACGACATCAACTAAGTGATTCTGAGTGTGGTATGTATTCTCTCTACTTTATTATAGAAATGTTAAATGATACGCCATTAGAAAAACTGATTGAAGAGAGAATAGAAGATGAAAAAGTGTTTGCTCTAAGAAATCTATATTTCAATAAGAGGAATATAAAAACTAAATAGTAATTAGTATATATGAGTTTAGTAGATTGGAATAAGAATATATTATTTTTAAAAAGTATTATTGATGAACATATTGAAGAAGAGAGATTAACAATTCATAAAGACCAGATTTTATATCATATTGAAAAAATAATAAATGAATATTATGATAAACGATTTGATTATAGAAATGCAATTGAATTGAATAAAGATATATTGAGAGATGTAATTTCTATTATTCAAAGATTTAAAAAACAAAAAAGAAACCCACAACCTAAACCAATCATTGAAGAGGTATATAGTCGTGACGATATACTCAAACAACGAAACGATGATTTTGAAAAGAATTTTGAATTAAAAAGAAGGGAGTTTGAATCAATTCATGATAAAAAAGTTGAAGAGATTGATTTTCGTGATAAAACAAATCTACCACAAGAAAATATAGATGAACTTATGGAAAAGATAACACGAGAGAGAAATAGTGATCTTGAAGTTGCAAAAAATTTAAAAGTGGATGAAAAAGCAGTGAAAGAATGGATATCCAAAGGTGGTGATATAGATATGGATCTTAATTTATTAAGAAAAGATGAAATAAAATCCACAAATGACATAACACAACCTTTACAAAAAAAAGTAAAAAGTGATATTATTGATAAAATGACTGAAGAACTACTTCAAGAACGCAATTATGATACTTATGAGACAAATGATTCTATCTTAAAGAAGAAAGATAATGAAAAAAAATCAACAAAAAAGAATGTATCTTTTCAAGAAAAAGAAAGTGTATCTCCATCTCTCGATATGTTTAAAAACAAGATTAAACCCATCACAGAAGAAAAAGAAGAAATTAATATACAAAAATTATTCTCTTATTTACAAAAAATAGATACAAAAATAGATCTTCAATTTGAAGAACTTCATACAAGATTAAAACAAATTGAAGACAAAAATAAATTGGATTCATGATTTGTAATAAATTTACTGGTCGTGAATTATTTTAGCAACTTTATCACGCACTACTAATTTTCCTATATAAATTGGAACTACTGATGGGTCAGTTTTGGCTCTCATAAAAGAATCATAATCATATACTTTGTCTCCTGGTTTTCCGTCTTCATTTAACCTTAATTTATATCTTTTTCCTCCAATAGTAAGGGTTACTGCTTTCCACGTAATTGTTTTTCTGTTTAAATCTGCTTGTTTATCTGTTTCTTCACCTTTATAAGAGGGTTGATACGAGAATTTATCCGGTTCTGATACTCCAAAAGAGAAACAAGATAGATTTTCTTTATTCTCATCTTGTGTATGAATGACACAATCAATGGATGCTTCTTTTATAAGTCGTAATAATTGATTATTAATTTCTTGTTTAATAGTTGATATTTCATAAAGTGCTTCATCACTTGTTAAAGGAGTTTTATTATCAATTCTACTTAAATCTTTTAATCTTAATTCAATAGATTTATCACTTGTTTTTTGTTCTTCTGTAAATGTCATCAAGTATAAATACACATCAATTGTACGATGGCGTTCTGGTAAATCTTCATGAGAACATATACGACGAGCACGACCTATCACTTGATCGATACGAACAGGATGCCAATAAGACTCCATTAAATGAACGTATCGAACATTACGGAGATTAATACCCTCTGCTCCAGATGCTGTAATCATTAGTATTTTAATAACATTACCATAAAGATTATTACTATGTATAGTCTGGATATCATTCAAGAGAGTGGATGGTAATGAACCCCAATTACTATTAAATACATTTTTAATAATTTCTTTTTCTTCTTCTGTTTCTGTTCCTGTATGTAAAGCATACATAGGTTTTCCTTTATCTTCTTCTCTTATATCCAGAACCCAGTCATCTAAATCACCCTTTTTAATTTTAAATCGTGTAAATCCGTGTGCTTCTAATACAATACTAAATATTCCAATACCTTCCATTGTTCTAAATTGACTATAAATCAAATGTAATCCATCTGTTTCACTATCCGACATTTTATCTTGAATCATTTCAAGAACTTGAAGAAACTTTGGACTATATTCAGCTAAGTTTTCTTTATTAAACAATTCATCTTTATTTTCATACAGTGTATTTAATGCAGAACTAATTTTTGACTCATACAAAGGGTCTCTTTGATTCTCCAATTTCTTCTTTATCTTCTCTTCATCATCTGGACTATATTTTCCATCAGGATTTCTTAATGCTTCCTCTGGTGTAATGGATTCAATAACAGTTTCATCAACATTCTCAACAGCTTCTTTAAGCTCTTTTTTTGGCATTGGTCTTTTAATCTCTGTTGGAAATACAAAATTACAAAAAGACCTTGAAAAAATACGATAAGTAGATGATGTTTCTTGATAGATTTCATTATCTGCTACATTTTGACGACGCATTTTTCTTTTTGCTGTTTCACGCTCTAGTTCTCTCTCTGTTGATCGTGCTTGCTCGTAGATTCCAAACTGATAATCACTCATCTCACTTTTTATAACACGAAAGTTATCTCTGGATTCATACTTCGGCATAAGTTTCTCTTGAGCACTTCTGAAATAAGAAGCCAGGCCTAGAATTCTTCGTTTAAACATATTTGTATTTGTAACTTCACCATTCTCTTTTATAAATAAACTTCTAAATTCTTCAAAATTATCAGGTAAAGCCTTATTTCTTTGAACTTTAACTTGTCTAGAAAAAATTTCGATGTCGTTCTTTTTTAGTTGTGAGAAAATAAATCTTTCAAATTGTTGGTCGCTTACATATGCTTTTTCATCATATTTTACACCTTGATATATTCCCTTTTTCTTTGTCGTCATAAAACCATATGGATTTCTCGTTACAACTAAAGTATTTGAACTTGGACGATAATCTATATAATCTAATATAGCATACCTCGAAAACATCTCTCTCAATACATGAATATCTATCTTACGACCAGTTTTAATATTTAATGGTATAGACCACGATTTTATATATCCTCTAATAATATTAAACATAATACCTAATTCATTTGGATAATTAATAATAGGTGTTCCTGATAATAAAACAACACGACAATTTTCAGCACTTAATAAATAATGATACAGTTGCATAGATAATGCTGATGGATTACGCAATTTTCCAACAATACGACTTATAAAATTATGTGCTTCATCAATAACTACCACTTTATTATCAAAGGGATTTATTGTGCCTTCTTGTGTTAATTCTTCCAAATGAGACATACGCATACCATTATAATTAATAAATTTATATTTTGTTCGTATCATTTCATTAAGTTGTTTATTCAGACTGCTTCGTTGAATATTTGTAAGGGTATTAAAATTCGGTTCTTTTGTCATATTCACTAACCAAGCACCACCTTGCTTTCGTATATAAGACATTGGTAAATCTAAAACACCAGATAAAGTCGCTAATAATTGTTTATTTTTATCACTTCCTAAAGGTATAAATTCCCAAAATTGTGTCTTCTTGTATAGAGCATCTCCACACTTCTTTAATTCAGATACATAATTACTTCGTAAGGCTGCTGGTGTCATAACAATGACTTGATGTTTTGTTTTTAATCCTTCAGCAATCGCAATGGAAGAACATGTTTTACCTGAACCTAAACCATGATATAATAGTAATCCCCTATAAGGTGAATATATATTTAGATAATCACGGACTATTTTCTGATGTGTCAAGAGAGAAAATTCAGTTGATTCACGACGCTTTTCACAAGATACTTCTTTTGACGATTCTTGGATTTCATCTTTATATTGTAAAAATAATGCATTTATAAAATTAATAAACTTTTCACGATTATTCAAATAATAACTTGATGCACGAATAATTGGTATTTCATCTTTCTTTATTCTCTCTTCTATATCTACATCACCAATTTGCATCATTGATGATGGATACTCTGCAATAATATTTAAATCTGGTCTTTTTGACTTTCTTGTTCTCTCTTCAGTTTTCTTTTCACTCTTGTCAACCAATTTTAATTTCTTTTTTGGTTTTTTAACAATATGTAAAGGTTCATCTTCTTTACTTTCTACTTTACTTTCTTTCTCTGATACTAATTTAAACTTTTTTTTCTTCATTTTTTTCGGTTTAGAAACTGTATCTTTTTCAATATCTACAATTTCTGTCTCTTTTTCTTCTTCTGGTTCAAACTTTTCTAATAATGTTTCTGTCATTTCTTCTTCTGGGATTCTTGGAACAGTTAGACCACGCTGTTTTAATGTATTCAAAAATGCATTTCTATCAAAATCACTATCTTCTGTCCTATCTACAATTTTTACTGGTTTTTTTCTAGGTTTTACTGGTTCTCTCTCTGAATCACCCTTTTCTTCTTCTGCTTCTCTTTGTCTTCTTCTTCTCTCTTCTCTCCGTCTTCTTCTCTCTTCCTTAGTTTCCTTAATACGTACTTCAAATTGTTTTCGTGTTTTAGGTGGGTCTTTTATTTTTAATTGTTGTAATATAGAACTCATATATATTGTTATACTATAAAAAAATAATAATATATTCCTAAAGAAAATATATACTTAAATATATGAAAGTATATATTGCAACATTTACACATAAACTAAAAGGTTCTGTCTATTTTATTCAAGAAAACACAAAATCACCTGTTATCATCCAAGGAGTTCTCCATGCAAATCATATCAATCATAAAAGTTTAAAAGCAATTCATATTCACAAATTTGGTGATTTAAGTCATGGGTGTAAAACTTGTGGTGACCATTGGAATACTACACCCTATGAACATGGCGGACTATATGACCTACACAGTCATACTGGTGATTTAGGAAATATCATTTTTTCTTCTAAGGGTATTTCAAAGATACATATCCAAACAAATAAAATGACACTTTATGGTAAACATTCTATATTAGGAAGGTCTATTGTGGTTCACGAAGGGAAAGATGATTTAGGACGAAAAAATACATATGAAAGTAGAACCACTGGAACATCTGGTAAACGGATGGATTGTGCTGTTATCGGTATTGCATATCAAGAATAAGTATTAGATATCATTATCGTCTTCTACTTCCATTTTTTGTTGTGTTATACTTGAAAGTTGATTTATTTGTTGTATTATACTTGAAAGTTGATTTATTTTATTATTTCGTTCCTTCATATCATTGTACGAATTTTTGATGTATTCTTCTATATATGAATTTAAGAATTGTATCTCTACTTCATTTAATTCACCTTCAGAATGATATAATAAGTATAATTCGAAATTAGGATTATCTATATTACTTTCTATGAATTTCTGTAATTTAGATTTATGTTCTTGTATTTCTGTATGAAAAGAGTAAATATTTGGCTCTGAACATGTGACTGCACTTGGGTCAATATATCCAATTACGTTGTTAGAATCACGACCAATTAAAAATACATGCCGCAATATTGTTCCATCTGGTTGTGTCAAACCATAACCAGCAAATACTATTTTGTTCATACCAAGATTATTCTGTATTTGATTTTCAAAAACGTTAGGTTTCATACCAATAAAACTATGATTTCTATTTGTTTGCAACATAAAAATTAATTCAATTTGTTCTTTTGTTATTCCTAAATGACCTGCTGTTATTCTCATAATATTTGCTTGTTTTTTATCAAGTATTCTTATAATTTGAAGTGCATTAATCACACAATCCATAGGTGATTTAAATTGACGATTAAAACTTTCTAGATCCTGGTTTGTTATATTAATTTCTGTTAAATATTTAGTTTCTAATCTTTCTTGTGTTACTGGTAATCCACTTAAACCACCTCTTCTTTTTTTACTTTTTCGAACTTTCTTCGCATTATTCTTTCTAGTAATCTTTCTCTTACTCATTATATATAATATTCACAATTTAATTTTATTATATTATCATTGTAATCTATCAAGAGCCATTTCACACGCTTGTTGTTCTGCTTTCTTTTTAATTTTATGTTGTCCTCTACCTAATTCGATAAATATATTTCCATTCTTATCTAATAGTTTATGAATATATTCCATTGTAATTTTATCTTTTACTTTCATTGCATTCTCTTTCTTATGTTTATAAAGTGGAACATTTATAATTAAGAAAACACCCATAGTATAAACACCTTCTTCATCCAAATGAATTGTCATATATGTTGGTGTAACCTTGAACTCTTGTTGTATCTTGACTTGTAAAATATTCTTATAATTGTCATCTGTTCGGATTAATTCAATCCAATTTACATGAGTTTCAAATATACTCTCAATAAATATCTGAGCCATTTGAAAACCAGGACCAGTTGAAAATACATTATCAAACCACTTGTCTTCATCATGAATATTTATTTTGTTAAAATCTAAAAATAATGCTCCAATAAAAGCCTCAAATAAACACCCAAGACGCTTATAATTTGTTCTTACATTCTTTTCTTCCGCATGTTTAGATATAATAAACCACTCATGAAGTCCCATCTCATAAGCCAATTTACCAATATGCTCGTTTTTTACAAGTGCTATCTTTTTTTCAGTCATAAATCCTTCATTCTCCTTAGGAAACCGCTTATATAAATAATACTTAGTGACACATTCTAAAACACCATCTCCTAAAAACTCAAGTCTTTCATTCGATTTTGTTTTTAATGGAATACAATCCTTAGGACAAGGCTCAATAATTACATTTAGATTCTCATTTTCCAAATCAGGAGTTCTTAAATACGATTTATGAACGAATGCTCGTTTATATAAATATAAATTATGAATTTTAGAAGGAATATTATATTTTTTTAATATTTCTTCCACTTTAAGTTCTGTTATCTCCTTATTTAAGGAATTGTAAGGCGAAAAAACCAATTCTTCACTCATTATTCTATACAATGAATATATTAAAGTCTTTTTAACTACCTTTTATATAGTAATAATATTAGATACTTGAAATAAACAAGTTAAAACAGAAACAAGAATTATTATAAATGAAATACCTTTTACTTGTTGATTCAAGAGAGAGACGGTTAATTCAATTGCTTAAGAAACTATCTATAAAATATGATTTTATTCATATAGAAATAAAAACATTATCAATTGGAGATGTTATTATCATGAATGAAAAGAGAGAAAATATATTTATCATTGAACGTAAAACAATAAGCGATTTAGCATCAAGTATTATAGATGGAAGATACAACGAACAATCATATCGTTATGATAAATTAGACATTCATAATCACAATATTATATATATTATTGAAGGTGTTATGAATGAATTAACACTTCGTTATTCTAATATTGATAAAAAGACAATAGAATCCGCTATGGTTTCTATTCAGTATTTTAAAGGGTTCTCTCTATATAAAACATTAAATATTGAAGAAACATCTTCTTATATTCTTCGTTTATTATGTAAATTAAGAGAGAAAAAAGAAAAAAATATATATTACAAAAATACACCAATCTATATAGAAGAAAATAATATTATACAAATAGATTGTTCTAATAATGGTTTAACTTCCTCTATATCTACTCAAACTGATAATACAACTTATTCTACGTATTCTGATGTAGTTCATTCTAACATTAAAAATAAAAATATTACTAGAGAGAATATACAAATATTGTTTTTGAATCAAATTCCGTTTGTTAGTCATACAACATCCAAATGTATAGTAGAAAAAGTTGGAAGCATTTATGAACTCGTAAAACACTTGAAAGAGGATGAGTGCTATTTGGATACATTTAAATACATGAATTCCAGTGGAAAAGAGAGAAAACTTAGTAAAAAAAGTATTGATAGTATCAAACATTATTTATTATAAAGGGTGTTTA
>LFIK01001254.1_pt1 | contig 19966 bp, 13 predicted proteins | sample 643401 | NCBI WGS metagenome assembly LFIK01 (sample SAMN03777447, study PRJNA286221) | soda lake metagenome | biome: soda lake; feature: Kulunda steppe; material: water; isolation source: sample T5-Br brine of Lake Tanatar-5 | place: Russia: Kulunda steppe | collected 2010-07
CCCTTGTGGGTCACCAGCGGGTAGGTGGTGACGGTGAGCAGCTCGTAGGCGATGAAGAAGGTGAGCAGGTCCCCGGCGAAGGCCACCGCGAAGGCCGTGGACAGGCACAGGCTGTAGAAGGCGTAGAACCGGGTCTGGTTCTGCGCGTTGTCGCCGCGCATGTACCCGATGGCGTAGCTGCCGGCGAGCACCCATAGGAAGCTCGCGAGCACGGCGAACAGCATCCCCATGCCGTCCGCGGCCAGGGTCACCTCGACACCGGGCAGCAGCTCACCGAGGGAGCTGGTCAGCACCTCGCCACGCAGGCTGGCCGGTGCGATGGCGGCGACCACACCGAAGGTGACGATCGCGCCGAGCACGAGGCTCGCATCGCGCACGACGGGCGCGCGTCGGGTGAAGACGATGACGGCAGCGGTGACCACGGGAACGAGCACCGCGGCGAGCGGTAACAGCGACGGGGTCTCCATCGGCCTCCCGGTGCTCGGGGATCTCGGTGGGTGGTGCGTCGGTGGGTGGTGTGCGACGGCCGCCCCGGCGCGCGCGTTCCACCCCGTGGGCTACACGAACCACCTCACCATCGAGGTGGCGTCGGGAACCGCGGCTGCCGGCAGCCCCGGACCGCCGGGCGGGCGGGTGGGGCTCGGCGACCGTGGTCGTCGGTGCTGGGAGCGCAGGCCGCCGGTCGCGTGGGACGGATCTCACGCGCGCCCGGGCGACCCGCCAGAGGCTAGCGCCACGGCAGGTCGCCTTCAGCAGGGCCGGAAGGCAGGCGTCGCGCCGGGGCTCGATCGTGGTCGTCCGGTTGCTGTGACCCGGTTCCGTCACCGTGCTTTGGCTATCCGTTCACTCTCCGGCTACCTCGACAGAGGGGCACGGCTACCTCACGCGACCACCGTACGAGCCCAGTAGGGGGCTCCCGTCCCTCATCCCTGCGTTGCGAGAGGTGGCCCGGTGGCTCGGCTGGTCCTGGAGGGCATCAGCAAACGGTTCGGCGAGGTGCAGGCACTGGCGCCGCTGGACCTGGAGATCGGATCGGGACAGTTCGTCGGCGTCCTGGGGCCGTCGGGGTGTGGCAAGACCACCCTGCTGCGCTGCCTCGCCGGGCTCGAACTGCCTGACACCGGCCGGATCCGGTTCGGTGACCGCACGGTGGTCGATGTGGAGGCGGGGGTACAGGAGCCGCCGCAGCGCCGTGGGCTCGGGATGGTGTTCCAGGACCTGGCCCTGTGGCCGCACCTGACCGTGTTCGAGAACGTCGCCTACACCCTGCGAGCCCGCAAGGACACCGTCGACCTCGAGGACCGCGTCCACGACGCGCTGGCGAAGGTCCAGCTGCCCATCCACGCCGATCGCTACCCCCACCAACTCTCCGGAGGCCAGCAGCAGCGGGTGGCCTTCGCGCGGGCGGTGGTGGACCGGCCGCCGGTGCTGCTGATGGACGAGCCGCTGTCCGCCCTCGACGCCGCGCTGCGCGTCGACCTTCGGGCGGAGCTCACCGCGCTCACCCGGTCCCTCGGGCTGACCGCCGTGTACGTGACCCACGACCAGCACGAGGCCATGTCGATGGCCGACCGCATCCTGGTCATGCAGGACGGGTTCGTGCGCCAGGACGGCGCACCCGAGACGGTGTACCAGCGCCCCACGACCCGGTTCGTGGCCGACTTCATCGGTCGCCTGAACGCGCTGGACCGGCCGCTGTCCACGGTGCTGCCCGTCGGCGCTGCCGGCTCCGCTGCCGCAGCCGGATCGGCGGGTCCTTCCTCCCCCGCGCCGGCGGACCCCACCCCGCCCGCGTCCGGACCCACGCCCGCCTCCGGACCCACTCCCGCCTCCGGACCCACGCCCGCCGCCTCGGTGGGCGCCTCCACGCCCGCGGATGCCGACGACGTGCACGCCAGGGTCGACGCCTCCACCGAGGTGGCGCTCACCGGCTCGGGTGTCGCGGGTGTCCGTCCGGAGAAGGTCCGCCTGTCCGCCAACGGGCGCGACATGGTGGCCCTGCCCGCCGAGGTGGAGCTCGTCAGCTACCTCGGCGACCACTACGAGCTGCGCTGCCGTCTCGAGCTCGCAGACCAGCCGTGGGTGGTCATGAGCGACAGCCGCGTCGAGGTGGGGGAGCGGGTGCTGCTCCACGTCGCGCCCGACGACCTGATCGTCACCGAGCGCTGAGCGCGGACGGGGCAGCCCGACCTCCCACCGCGCCCGACCACCAGACCCGCACGACCGATCGATCCTGCTACCCGAACGCAAGGAACCCAAGATGCGACGTACATCCCTGCTCCGCGCCGCTGCGGTCCTGGCCGCCGCGGCGCTGGCCCTGGCCGCCTGTGGCGACACCGAGGAACTCGAGGACGCCCTCGGTGAGGCTGCTGACGTCGAGGAGGAGGACCTCGACGAGCCCGCTGACGACGACACCGACGAGGCCGACGACGAGGCCGATGACGACGGCGCTGACGACGCAGCGGCCGACGCCGACGCGGGCTCCCTGGTGTTCTACTCCGCCGGCCCGGGTGGTCTGGCCAACGACCTCGTCGAGGCCTTCACCGCGGAGACCGGCATCGAGGTGGAGATGTTCCAGTCCACCTCCGGTGACGTACTCGGCCGCCTCGAGGCGGAGATCAACAACCCGATCGCCGACGTGGTCTACCTCGCCTCCTGGGTGCCGGCGGTCAACTACAAGGAGCAGGGGCGCACCCAGCCCTACACCCCGGCCAACACCGACGACCTCAACGACGGTTGGGCGGACGAGGACGGCCACTTCTGGGGCCGTGACGGTGCCGCGCTCGCCCTGACGGTCAACACTGACATCGCCCCCTCGATGCCCACCGACTGGGAGGACCTCGCCGCTCGTGAGTGGGAGGACCTGGTCATCATGCCCGACCCCCAGGAGTCGGGTACCGCACGGGACTTCGTCGCCGCCTTCGTCGACGACCGCGGTGAGGACGAGGCCTTCGCCCTGTTCGACTCCCTGGCCGACAACGGGCTCGCGATCGAGGGGCCGAACCGCCCGGCGGTCGACTCCGTGGTCTCCGGTACCCACGCCGCAGTGATCGCCGGCGTGGACTACATGGGCTACGGCGACATCGTCGCGGGTGAGCCGCTCGAGGTCGTGCTCGCAGAGTCCGGCACGATCGTCACCCCGCGCCCGATGTTCATCACCGAGTGGGCGGAGAACGTCGATGAGGCCCAGGCCTTCATGGACTTCGTGTTCAGCGACACCGCCCAGCAGATCGTTGTCGACCGCTTCCTGATGCCGGCCCGCACCTCCATCGAGGTGCAGGACATCATGCGGCCCTTCGACGAGGTCCCGCTGCTCAGCTACGACTGGGCCAACATCGAGGCCACCGGCGACGACCTGCTCGCCGAGTTCGTCTCGCGCTACATCCGCTGACGATGTCCGTCTCGACGCCGCCGGCACCCGCCTCCTCCGCGCCCGAGCCGGGCGAGGGGGGTGGCGGCGGTGGCCCCGCCGCGCCTGCGGCGCGGCGGGGCCTGCGTGGACACCTCACGCGTGAGGCCGGGTTCAACCTCGGCGCCCTTGCACTGCTCGGGGTGCTGATCGGCGCGCCCCTGCTCATGGTGCTGATCCGGGCGCTGGCGCCGGATGGCGTGTTCGCACCCGGCGAGGCGGTGGACACCCTGACCGCCGGGGCCAGCGTGCGGATCATCTGGAACACGGTGGTGCTCGGGGTCCTGGTGTGCGTCGGCTCCACCCTGTTCGCGGCGCCGCTCGCGTTCCTGATGTCGATGACCGACCTGCGCCGCCACCGCTGGATCGACATCGCGATCATCATCCCCTTCATGACCCCGCCCTACATCAACTCGATCGCGTGGATCATCTTCATGCGACGTCGGGGCTACCTCGAGCAGCTGGTCGGCGAGGGTGTGGCGGGGGTCCTGCAGGATGCGTTCTTCACCCCCGTCGGTATGGCGATGGTGATGAGCTTCAACCTCTTCCCGTTCCTCTACCTGATCCTGCGCAACTCCCTCGACAACATCGGTGCGAGCCCGGACGAGGCCGGGGCCGTCCACGGCGGTGGGTTCCGCTACCGGCTGCGGCGCATCATCATCCCCCTGCTGCTCAGCGGCTACTCGATGGGCATCCTGCTGGTGTTCATCAAGTCGGCGGGGGAGTTCGGCACGCCGATCACCCTGGGCAACCGCATCGGCTTCATCGTCCTGGTCTCCGAGATCTACCAGAACACCTCGATCTTTCCCATCGACTTCGGGGCTGCTGCTGCGCTGTCCAGCGTGCTGATGTCGATCGGGATCGGCGCGTGGTTCTTCCAGCAGTGGTTCGTCTCCCGCCGCAACGACCGGGCGTTGTCCGGGCGGGCCACCCGCCGGGCCACGATCGAGCTCGGGCGCTGGCGCCCGGCCGCGTGGGCCGTGGTCGGCGTGGTGTTCCTGCTGTCGATCGTGATCCCCTACCTCACGGTGTTCGCCTCGGCCTTCACCCGGCTGGAGTCCGCCGGGGTGACCCTCGACAACCTCACCCTGCTCAACTTCCAGGTGCTGTTCGACGCGCGTAGCGGCGCGCTGTCGGCGTTGTGGAACAGCTTCCGGTTCGCGCTGCTCGCCGCCACGATCACGGCGGTGATCGGGATCATGGTGGCGCTGCTGACCGTGCGCCGACGTGGGTCCGGCGCCCGGTCGGTGGACTTCCTGGCCCTGGCCCCCGACATGGTCCCGGCGATCGTGGTGGTGGTCGGGCTGATCTTCTTCTGGAACGCGATCTGGCAGCCGGTACCCATCTACAACACCGTGTGGATGCTGGTGCTGACCTACGTCGTGCTCTACGTGCCCTTCAGCGTGCAGAACGTCAAGGCGGTGTACGGCCAGCTCGGCACGTCGCTGTTCGAGGCGGCCCAGGTCGCCGGTGGCTCCTGGTGGTTCCGCACCCGCCGCATCCTGCTGCCGCTGATCGCGCCGGGGATCCTGGCCGGGTGGATCATGGCCTTCTCCATCTCCATGCGGGAACTGGTGGGCTCCCTGCTGGTGCGCCCACCCAACGTCGAGGTGCTGTCGACCTTCATCTTCCGGGAGTTCGAGCAGGGCAACCGCTCGCTCGGCATGGCGCTGACCATCGTCGGGGTGTTCACCACCACCGCGGTGCTGATCGTCACCGACCAGTACCGCGAGAAGCTGCTGTCGCGCCGGCGGTGACGTTCGGCGTGGGCCGGGCCTGCAGTGCGGCTGTCCCTCCGTTCCCCGCTTCGCCAGCCGTCCTGCCGGGGCCATCGGGGGCTATGGGGCGTCTGGGGCCTCCGGGGCTGCGGGGCTGCGGGGCCTCCGGGGGCTCCGGGAGCTCCGGCGCGTCGCGGCCTCCGGGGCCTCCGGGAGCTCCGGGGCGTCGCGGCCTCCGGGGCCTCCGGGGCGTCTGGGGCGTCTGGGGCTTCTGGGGCCGGCGAAGTCACCGAGAGTGGAGGAAAGCGGCGGTATCTCGCCGCGATGCTCCACTCTTTGCAGGGATCCGGCGTCGCCTCCGCCCGTGTGATGATGGAGCGTGCAGCACGCCGCGTGACGCGGGACACCGTTGCCGGGACTGGGGAAGTTCAGACCCATATTGCGGGGCTGAACTTCCCCAGTGGCGTCGGTGGCCGATCGGCCGACCCACCGACCGCGGGTCCACGCTCGGCTCCTAGGTTGGAGTCTCATGACCAACCATCCCCGCGATGGGCTGCACGTTCGATCGCCCGACCCGGGGAGACCCCGCCAGCGCCCGGAGGATGGCCATGCCCACGTCCCACCATGTCGAGCCCACACCACAGGCCTCGCAACGCCTCGAAGGCCGATCGCAACGCCTCGAAGGTCGACGGGTCCTGGTGACAGGAGCATCGTCCGGGATCGGCGCCGCCACGGCACGGGCGATCGCCGCAGCCGGAGGCCGCGTCGCGCTGGTCGCCAGGTCCACGGACCGGTTGGATGCCCTCGCGGCGGAGATCGATGCGGCCACGGGCGAGGCGGGCACGGCACCAGACACGGGCGAGGCGGGCACGGCATCAGGGACGGCGTCAGCTCGGCACCACTCGCCGTGTGCGGTCGCGCTGCCCGCTGACGTCGTGGATCCCAGGGCCGCTGCTGCGGCGGTCGACCAGGCGGTGGAGCGCCTCGGGGGTCTCGACGCGGTGGTCAACGCTGCAGGTGTCGCCCGGCCGGGGCCGGTGGCGAGCACCCCGCCCGAGGACTGGCAGCTGACCTTCGATGTCAACGTGCGTGGCCTGCTGCACGTCACCCAGGCCGCACTTCCGCACCTGACGGCTGCAGCCAGCGCCGGTGGCGAGGAGGACGCGCGTGGTGGTCCTGCCGACATCGTGAACGTGTCCTCGATGTCCGGCAGGCGCGTGGGATCGCCATCGATGGGCGTGTACGCCGCGTCGAAGGCCGCGGTCCACGCGCTGTCGGACGCCCTGCGCGCCGAGGTGGGCGGTGCTGGCGTCCGGGTCTCGGTCATCGCCCCCGGGTTCGTCCGCACCGGCATCTTCGACCAGCAGGACACCGACGCGGCCCGGCAACTGGGACGCAAGGGTGAGGAGGTCGGTCTGCCGCCGGAACAGGTCGCGGACCGCATCGTGGAGGTGCTGGCCGCACCCGCAGGCGTGGTCCACGTCGAGGTGGCGATGGTCTCGATCGACCAGTGAGTCGGTCAGCCCGTGCCCGTCAGGCGGGCTCGCCGGCGTCCGACAGCGTCACCGGCGCGAGTGCCGGGTGGCGACGCAGGGTGATCGCGCCGATCACCACCGCCACGAGCGCGAAGGACAGGCGCAGACCGGCGAGGTCGGCGATCAGGCCGACGACCGGTGGGCCGATCACGAAGGCGAAGTAGCCGACCGTTGCGACCGCGGCCACCCCTGCGCCCGGTGAGTCGGACCGGCTGCCCGCAGCGGCGAACACCAGCGGGACCGTGACACCGAGCCCGCCACCGACCGCGGCGAAGCCGGCCAGGGTCAGCGGGAGGAGGTCGCTGACGGCGACGGTGAGGTAGCCAACCGTGGCCAGTGCGCCGCCGGTCACCACGACCCGCCCGGCCCCGACACGCCGCACGATCCGGTCCCCGGTCAGCCGGATCACGGTCATCGCGGCGGTGGACGCCACGAAGCCCCAGCCGACCTGGCCGGGCTCGACACGCAACTGGTCAGCGAGGTGGATACCGCTCCAGTCGGACACGGTGGCCTCGCCGAGCGCGGCGGCGAAGGCGATCATCGCCAGGGGCAGCAGCGGACCGCTGGGGAGTGCGAAGCGTGGGCCCTTGGGGGCTGCCACTCGGTCCTCGACGGTGAGGTTGGGCGCGGCGATGAGCACCAGCAGGGCGAGCACCACGGAGATCGCCGCCAGGTGGGCACCGACGGAGACGCCGGCACCCATCGCCACGGAGCCGATGCTCGCGGCGAGCAGCGCGCCGACGCTCCAGGCACCGTGGAAGCCCAGCATGATCGAACGACCGTAGGCCCGCTCGACGCCGACGCCCTGGGCGTTCATGCCGACGTCCATCGTCGCGCCGGCCATGCCGATGGCCACCAGCAGCACGACCAGCAGTCCGGGGTTGGGGGCGATGCCGGTCAGCGGCAGCAGCACCACGCTGATCACGGCGCCGATGAAGGTCAGGCGTCGGCTGCCGAGCCGTGCGGCCACGGCTCCAGAGGTCAGCAACCCCAGCACCACGCCGACCGCGAGGCCGGAGAGCACCAACCCCAGGGTCGCCTCCCGCAGGCCGAGCATGTCGCGCACGTCCGGGATCCGGACCAGGAACGAGGCCACGGACAGCCCGTTGGCCAGGAACGCCAGCGTCACCGCGCGGCGCGCCGACCGTGGAGGGCCCTCCGACACCGCCGCCGGTGGGGGCGTCGTTCCGCCGCTGCGCATCCCACGCTCCGTACCCGCCGACCGTCCACGCGCCGGTCACGGCGAACCCCCGAAGGTACTCGGGCTGCGGGTGCCCCACGACCGCCACCGGTACGCCCGGCAGACCGACCGGTGGTGGCCGGCGCTGGTCAGGCTGCCGGCCGGCCGTGGAGCCCACGACCAGTCGGCAGCCCGCGTCCTCAGCGACCGCTGCCTCCGGCAGCCCGCGTCGTCGTCAGCAACCTGAGTCACCGCCGGCCCGCGTCGCCGGCAACCTCAGCAACCGCGACCACCGTCGGCTCAGCCGGCTACCGCGTCATGCTGGTTCCCGGTGGGCGCTGGCGCCAGACGCTCCTCCTCGTCATCGGTGAACAGCCGGGACCGGATCACGAACCTGACACCCTCGGGAGCCTCCACGCTGAACCCGGCACCACGGCCGGGTACCACGTCGACGGTCAGATGGGTGTGGGCCCAGTACGCGTACTGGGACACCGACATGTAGAAGGGCGTGTCGGCGACCCAGCCGAGGTGGACGTCCGCGTCGCTGATGAGGAAGTCGTCCCGGGGGAAGCACATCGGCGACGACCCGTCGCAGCACCCGCCGGACTGGTGGAACAGCAGCGGACCGTGCCGGACGGCGAGACGCTCCACGAGCGCCTCGGCGTCCGGCGTGATGTCGACCCGCGTCGGCGCGGCATCGGAGGTCGACATCAGAAGAAGCCCATCGGGTTCGGGTCGTAGGAGACCAGCAGGTTCTTGGTCTGCTGGTAGTGGCCGAGCATGGCCTTGTGGTTCTCCCGGCCGATCCCGGAGCCCTTGTAGCCGCCGAAGGCCGCGTGGGCGGGGTAGGCGTGGTAGCAGTTGGTCCACACCCGGCCGGCCTGGATCTCGCGCCCCGCGCGGAAGGCCGTGCCCTGGTCCCGGGTCCACACCCCGGCGCCGAGCCCGTAGAGGGTGTCGTTGGCGATCTCGATGGCGTGCGCCTCGTCACGGAAGGGCGTGACGGCGACGACCGGCCCGAAGATCTCCTCCTGGAACACCCGCATGTCGTTGGTGCCCTCGAGGACGGTGGCGTCGACGTAGTAGCCGTCGTCGTAGCCCTCGACGCTGCGGCGCGATCCGCCGGTCAGCACCTTCGCGCCCTCGGCCTGGCCGATGTCGATGTAGCTGAGGATCTTCTCCAACTGGTCGTTGGAGGCCTGGGCGCCGAGCATCGTGTCGTCGTCCAGCGGGTCGCCGGTGACGATGGCCTCCGTCCGGGCGATCGCCTTCTCCAGGAACTCGTCGTAGATCGACTCCGCGACCAGCGCCCGGGACGGACAGGTGCACACCTCGCCCTGGTTCAGGGCGAACATCACGAAGCCCTCGAGCGCCTTGTCGAGGTAGCTGTCGTCGGCCGCCATGACGTCGGCGAAGAACACGTTCGGGCTCTTGCCGCCGAGCTCGAGGGTCACCGGGATGATGTTCTGTGAGGCGTACTGCATGATCAGCCGCCCGGTGGTGGTCTCACCGGTGAAGGCGATCTTGGCGATGCGTGGCGACGAGGCCAGCGGCTTGCCGGCCTCCAGCCCGAAGCCGTTGACGACGTTGACGACGCCGTCGGGCAGCAGGTCACCGATCAGCTCCATGACCTTCATGATCGAGGCCGGGGTCTGCTCGGCGGGCTTGAGCACCACCGCGTTGCCCGCGGCCAGGGCCGGGGCGAGCTTCCAGGTGGCCATCAGGATGGGGAAGTTCCAGGGGATGATCTGGCCGACGACCCCCAGCGGCTCGTTGAAGTGGTAGGCGACCGTCTGCTCGTCGATCTCCCCGATAGAGCCCTCCTGGCCCCGGATCGCCGAGGCGAAGTAGCGGAAGTGGTCCACGGCCAGCGGTAGGTCAGCGGCCTTGGTCTCGCGGACGGGCTTGCCGTTCTCCCAGGTCTCGGCGACCGCGAGCGCCTCGAGGTTCTCCTCGATCCGGTCGGCGATCTTCAGCAGGATGTTGGACCGCTCGGTGACCGAGGTCCGGCCCCAGGCGGGTGCGGCGGCGTGCGCGGCGTCGAGCGCTAGTTCGATGTCCGCGGCGCTGGAGCGTGCCACCTCGGTGAAGGGGTGGCCGGTCAGTGGCGAGATGTTGTCGAAGTACTCGCCCTCGCGTGGGGCGACCCACGTGCCGTTGATGAAGTTGTCGTAGCGCTTGGCGTAGTCGACGATCGCGTCGTCGGTTCCGGGTGCGGCGTAGTGCGTCATGGCTCCCTCTCCCTGCCTGCTCCCACAGGCATGTCGTGTTGGACGCCGGTACGGCACCACACCGAGGTTGTGGAAAGGTTGGCCCGGCAGCGCGCCGGTGCGCGTGGGGGCCAGCCGGGGTCGCACGCGGGTGTGCGTCAGGCCAGCGCGGTGTCCAGGCGGGCCCGCACCACCGCGGCGCGCGGGTCGTCGGCAGCCAGGCAGTCCAGGCACCGCTGGTGCACCTCGACCTCGTCGGGCATCCGTCCACCGAAGTCGAACAGCAGGTCCGCGTCGCCGCTGCGCAGCACCGCACGCCGCAGCGCAGCCTCGATGTAGCGGGCGTGCTCCTGCAGGGCCGGAGCGTCGGTACCCGGCAGGAGCGGGCCGGCGTAGGCACGAAGGGCCGCTGCGGTACGGCCCGCGGCGATGTCGTCGATGACGTCGAGGTGGTCGGCACGCACCGGGACCGCCAGCCGGTACGGACGCGAGGCGATCACCGCTGCTCCGAGCGCCCGCCGTAGATGTGACACCTCAGCCTTGACCGTCGCTGGCTGGACCGTGTTGTCGGGGTGCAGTGCGGCGTGCAACGCCTCGAGGGTCAGTCCTTGGGGGTTGAGGCTCAGGACGGTGAGCAGCTCGAGCTGCCGCCGTGGCAGGACCACCTCGTCGCGGTCGAGCTGCACCCGCGGGCGACCGAGGACGCTGAGGAACAGCCGCGGCGGGGCTGCGCCGGTCGGCTCTCGAGCTGCACGCGTCGAGGTGGCACGTGTCCCGGGCGGGCCCGGCGAGGACGCCGACCTGGCGGCCGCCGCCACTCCCGACGCTGCCGACGTCGACGCCGCCACTCCCGACGCTGCCGACGTCGACGCTGCCGACGCCGATGCCGCCACTCCCGCCACTGCCGACATCGACGCCGCTGCCGCCACCAGGAGCGAGAGGTTCTTGGCCAGCAGCGTGGCGGTGGTCAAGCCCAGTGGCTGCGCCCGGTCCCAGCTCGTCGACAGGTCGAACACCCCGAGCACCCGGCCGGTCGCGAGCTCGATCACGGGCGCGGAGTAGCACACCCAGTCGTGTACGGCCGCGCTGTAGTGCTCCGCGGAGAACACCTGCGCGACCCGGCCGGTCCGTAGCGCCAGCGCCAGCGCGTTGGTGCCCATCGACGATTCGTCCCACCGCCCACCGGGCACGAAGCACACCTCCGCCGCGCGGTCACGCATCCACGTACTGCCGTGGGTCCAGAGGATGGTGCCGTCCGGACCGGTGACCGCCGCGACGAACCGCCCATCGGCGACGGCCCGGTCCAGCTCATCCTGCAGCGCCTCGACCGCGGTGCGCAGGGGTGAGTCCCGCCACCGCTCGCGGACCCGGTCCTCGGCCAACAGCGGCGCGGCAGGCCGATCGGGCTCGAGGTGCACCGCGGACCGGTCCCATGAGCGCAGAACCTCGTCGCGGACCCCGGTGACGGCATCGGCGCCGTCCAGCGCGCGGCGTTCCCACGCGCGCTCGGCGCGTTGTCGTGCGTACCAGGGGTCCTGGAGATCCAGGGCCGCGCCTCCTCCTCGGATGCGGCCAACGTGGGTGGGCGGCTCAGCCGGTGCTACCACCGCCCCCGGAGAGGTAGCGGTCCTTGATCGAGTCGACCACCCCGGCATCCGCCAGCGTGGTGGTGTCGCCGAGCTGCTTGTCCTCGGCGATGTCCTTGAGCAGCCGTCGCATGATCTTTCCCGACCGGGTCTTCGGCAGGTCGTGGGTGAACAGCAGCGAGGCGGGCTTGGCGATCGGGGAGATCATCTTCGCCACGTGGTCACGCAGCTCCTTGGCCAGGGCTTCGTCGCCCTCGTGCCCGCCGCGCGGGGTGACGAAGGCCGCGATGGCCTGGCCGGTCTGGGGGTCGCTGCGGCCGACCACCGCCGCCTCGGCGACCGAGGGGTGGGAGACCAGGGCCGACTCGATCTCCGTGGTGGAGAGCCGGTGCCCGGAGACGTTCATCACGTCGTCGACGCGGCCGAGCAGCCAGAAGTAGCCGTCCTCGTCGCGCTTTGCGCCGTCACCGGCGAAGTAGCGACCGGGGAAGCGGGACCAGTAGGTCTGCTCGTAGCGGGCGGGGTCACCCCAGATGCCCCGCAGCATCGACGGCCACGGCTGGTCGAGCACCAGGTACCCACCGCCCGGCACACCGACCTCCTCGCCGACGTCGTCCACGATGGTCGCGGAGATCCCCGGCAGCGGGAAGGTCGCCGAGCCCGGCTTGGTCGTGGTGGCGCCGGGCAACGGCGTGATCATCATCGCGCCGGTCTCGGTCTGCCACCAGGTGTCCACGATCGGGCACCGCCCGCCGCCGATGACCTCGTGGTACCAGACCCAGGCCTCCGGGTTGATGGGCTCACCCACCGTGCCGAGCAGCCGCAGGCTCGACAGATCGCGCGCCTGCGGGTGCTCGTCACCCCACTTCATGAAGGCGCGGATCGCGGTGGGCGCGGTGTAGAGCTGGGTGACCTTGTAGCGGTCGACGATGTCCCAGAACCGGCCCTCGTCCGGGTGGTTCGGGACGCCCTCGTACATCACCGAGGTGGCACGGTTGGCGAGCGGCCCGTACACGATGTAGCTGTGGCCGGTGACCCAGCCGATGTCGGCGGTGCACCAGTAGACGTCCTCGTCGGGCTTGAGGTCGAAGACGTAGCGGTGGGTGAAGGCCGCCTGGGTCAGGTATCCACCGGTCGAGTGCATGATGCCCTTGGGGCTCCCCGTGGTACCCGAGGTGTAGAGCAGGTAGAGCAGGTCCTCGCTGTCCATCGGCTCCGCAGGGCAGTCCGCGTCGGCGGTGCCCACCGTCTCATGCCACCACAGGTCGCGGCCGTCCACCATCTCGACGTCGTTGTCGCCGCGCTTGACCACCAGCACGTGTTCTATGGTGGGGGTCTCGGCGACCGCCTCGTCGGCGATGGGCTTGAGCGGGGCGACCGAGCCGCGGCGCCACCCGCCGTCGGCGGTGACCAGCACCTTGCAGTCGGAGTCGTTGATGCGGTCGCGCAGGGCGTTGGCGGAGAACCCGCCGAACACCACCGAGTGGACGGCACCGATCCGCGCGCAGGCCAGCATGGTCACCGCGAGCTCAGGCACCATCGGCAGGTAGACCGCGACCCGGTCACCCTTCTCCACCCCCAGCGCCTTCAGGGCGTTGGCGGCCTGCTGTACCTCGTCGAGGAGGTCGGTGTAGGTGATGGTGCGGGTGTCACCGGGCTCGCCCTCCCAGTGGAAGGCCACCTGGTCGCCGTGGCCGGACTCAACGTGGCGGTCGACGCAGTTGTAGCTGACGTTGAGGGTGCCGCCGACGAACCACTTCGCGTAGGGAGCCTCCCACTCGAGGATCTCCTCCCACTCGGTGAACCAGTCGAGCTCCGCGGCCTGGCGGGCCCAGAAGCCGAGCCGGTCGGCGTTCGCCTCGTCGTAGATCTCCGCGTCCCGGATCAGTGCGCTCTGCTTGAACGCCTCCGGTGGGGGGAAGGTGCGGCCTTCGCTGAGCAGGTCCGCGATCGCCTCGGATGCCATAGGTCTCCCGTGCTCCCGGTGGTGGTGGGTCCGTGTTCGGTGCTCGGTCATCGTTCGTGCGACGCGCCGGCTGGTGTGGTGCGGGCCGCGTGCGCGGCACGCGGTGGCCGCGTCGTGGTTGCGTTGTGGCTGCGTGGTTCGGGCGTTGCGGCCGCGTGGTGCGCGGTCACCGCCTCGTGCCCGGCAGCCGGGTTCGCCGCGTTCGCCGCGCCGTCCACAGCACCCGCTCTCCCGGGCGGTCGGACGATGCCGGGTGGGAGCATACGCATCGAGGTGGCGCGTGGGCGGCCGGATCTGCGCAGGGGTGCGGACGGCCGCTGGAACGGTGCTTGCGAACTGCGAGGGTCGTACGTGACCGTCCGGCGGCCCCTGCGGTCCGTCGAGCGGCCATCCACCGCCGCTGGGGTGACCTGTGCGGCCGTCCGGCGGCTTTCGGCGGCCGTCCGGCGGCTTTCGGGCGCCGTTCGGTGTTGGTCGGGGCCCTCGCGTGGCCGGCGTTGCCGTTGGGCTGCGTTTCCGCGGGGTGCAAGCGGGGCCTCGGTGGCCGCGCTCCGAACCTGGGCAGGAGATCCGGCGGCCTGGTGCGCGTGGGCGCTCGCGGGTGACCGGTCCGGCGCCCCAACCCCTCCACGCGGGGGTGTTGGTGCCCTCAGGCGGTCACCGGAGACCGGCTGCGCGCACCAACGGGCGCAGCGCGACCGCCAGACGGCATCGCGGGCCCACCCATCGGTGCCGTGGGCACCTCGGTGGGCGCTGTGCAGCCGCCAGCGGGCATCGCGGGCGCACCAACGACGGCCGCGGGCGCACCAACGACGGCCGCGGGCGCACCAACGACGGCCGCGGGCACACCAACGACGGCCGCGGGCACGCCCATGAGCCACGCGTGGCCGCGACGGCCGGCATCGCGACCGCGTCGACACGTGCTCCGCAGCCGGCGACGGGGTCACGTGGTGCTACGGCGCGCCTTGTCGCGGTACATCGCGGTGTCTGCCTGGTTCAGCGCCACGTCGAGCGGCATCTCGTGGCCGACCAGCACCCATCCGACGCTGGCGCCGACGGTGGCCCGGCGGCCGTCCAGCACGACCGTCCCATCGACGGCGTTGGCGATCCGGCTCGCGGCCATCTGCAGGCCGAGCGCACCGTCGAGGTGGGTGCACAGGACGACGAACTCGTCACCACCGACCCGGGCGGCGGTGTCGGCGTCTCGGGTGATCGCCTGCAGTCGGCTCCCGAACTCGCGCAGGAAGCGATCTCCGGCGCCGTGCCCATGGACATCGTTGATCGACTTGAAGCGATCGAGGTCGAGATAGACCAGGCCGAGGTGCTGCCCGGTGCGCGCCGCGGAGGCCTGGGCCTGGTCGAAGCGCACCGACAGCAGGCGGCGGTTCGCCAAGCCCGTGAGGGGGTCGTGCAGTTCGGCGAGGCGGAGTCGCACCGTGAGGTGGCGTTCCTCCGTCACGTCGAGGTAGGTGACCAGCGCACCCTGGCTGCCATCGGCCAGCGGCGTGGGGGCTGCCTCGATCAGGAACCAGTGGTGCGCGAGGGGGTCCACGGCGTCACCGGCGTCCGTGCCCCCGGCCTCCGCGCCCGCGGCGTCACCGGCGTCCGCGCCCCCGGCTTCCGCGCCCGCGGTATCCGCGTCGGCAGCGTCCGCCCCGGCACCCCCGGGTGCCACCTCGGCGTCAGCACCGTCGGAAGGTGTGTCCCCGCCGTCGTCCACCTCAGCCTCATCCCGCAACGGCACCCCGACGGTCGCGCGATGCGACCCGCCCTCGGTGAGGCAGGCCATCGACGGGAACCGGTCAGGCGGGAACGCGGCGCCCATCTCGTCGACGAGGTGGAGGTCCCCCCAGGGCGTCTGCGGCGTCTCGGGCGTCGAGGGCGTGCCGGGCGTCAGGGGCGTCGAAGGCGTCCCGGGTGTCTCGGGCGTCCCGGTCGACAGCACCGAGGTGGCGTCGCCCGCACCGGGTGCGGCGTCGGGATCAGGTGCGTCGTCACCGCCGGTGGCGCGTCGGGCCGCCGCGCGCAGCGCATGCGCTGCGGGGTTGGCGTGTACCAGTCGGCCGTGCGCATCGAGCAGGTCCACGGCGACCGGCAGCGCGTCGAGGTGGACGCGCAGCATCGGGTCGGGAGCCGTGCTCAGCGCGTCCTGGCTGCGGCCGCCAGCAGCCCGTGACGCACCGGTGTCGTCCTCGCCAGCCTCGCGGCCGCCAGCAGCCCGTGACGCACCGGTGTCGTCGGTCATGGCTCAGCCCTTCGCGCCACCGGTGAAGTTCCAACCCGCCAGCGCGAGGCTCGGTGCGATCACCATCCCAGCACCGAACTCCCCGTCCGCGTAGCGCTGGTCGTCGCCGAGCCCGCGGACCTGCCCGGCGGTCAGCGCGGCGACGAACCCTTGCGTGAACCGCAGGTTGCCCACGGCACCCGCCACCTCGCCGTCCTCGATCAGGAACGTGCCGTTGCGCGTCAGGCCCGTGGCGGTCACGGTCTTGGGCTCGAGCACGCGGACGTAGTGGAACTGGGTGATCAGCAGGCCGCGGTCGATACGCGCGACCAGCTCCGCGGCAGGGGTGTCGCCGCCGGCCATCACCACGTTGGTGGGCACCGCCCCGAAGGCCTCGGCGCCCGGCACCGCGCTGCCGTTGGAGACCGCCCCGGCGCGCTTGGCCGTGCGCCGGTCGTGGGCCAGGGTCCGTGTGACCCCCGCCTCGATCAGCGGGAACCGCTGGCGCGGGGTGCCCTCACCGTCGAAGGGCAGCCCGATCGCGCGCGGGTCGGTGGGGTCCTGCCACACCGTGATGGCCTCGTCGAACTGCTGCGCGCCCAGCTCGGCGAAGGACCCGCCTTCGAGGTAGGACTTGGCGTTGAAGCCGTACACCGCCAGGAAGGTCAGGATCGTGGCGACGGCCTCCGGCCCGAGCACCACGGGGTAGGCGCCGGGCTCGATGTCGAGGAAGCTCGCCGAGCGCCGCGCGCGGTCCGCGGCCAGCGCCCCCGCCGCCGGTGCGTCCAGCTCGCCCACACGTACCGAGGTCTGGTGCGCGCTGCCCGCCGAGGTGTCGGTCTGGTGGATGCCGTCGATCGTCGCGCGCGTGGTCGACCCGGCGACCCGCTGGCCCGCGGTGGAGGCGAAGGCCACCCAGGAGGCCTCGGTGTCGAGGTAACCGGCGGCGCGCAACTCCGGGCCCGCGGCCACGAAGGTCTCCACGCCCGCGGCACGCTCGTCGGGGGAGGCCCCGGCGGTGGCGTCGTCGTGGTTGCCGACGAAGGTCGTCTCCGCGGCGGGTGTGGCGCCGGGCCAGTGCGGATCCACCGGCTGCAGCGCCGCCGAGGTGATCGTGGTGTCCACAAGCTCCGCCAGTTCGGCGTCGGCGATGCGGGTGGTGGACGCCGAGGCGGTGCGCCCCCCCACGGCCACGGTCAGCGCGACGGTGACGGTGTCCTCACCGACGTGCTGGTGGATGAAGGAGTTGGCGAAGCGGGTCAGGCCGTGGCGGGTGCGGCTGACCCGCACGTTGGCCTCGACAGCTGCCACCTCGGTGCTGTCGCCGGCAGTGGTGGCGTCGAGGTGGTCGGGGGCCGGGCCAGCGCCGAGGTGGCCGGCACCCGGACCGGGGTGGGCGCGGACCAGCTCCACCACCCGGTCGGCGAGCGCTTGGAGGTCCTCGAGGGAGCGGGCGGCGGTGATCATCGAGGTGGTCATGCTCAGGCCTTCACGCCGACGCGGACATCGCGGAACCGGGCAGGGGCCGCTGGGTGGCCGGTGTGGCCGACCTGCATCGGCTGGCCCTTCCCGCAGTTGGGCACGCCCCAGGGGAACCACTCGTCGCCGCCGGCCAGCATGTCCATCGAGCCCCAGAACCTCGGCGTGATCCCGGTGTAGGTGGGGTTCTTGACCATCCGGACCCGCTTGCCGTCGCGCACCTCCCAGCCGATCTCGCAGCCGAACTGGAAGTTGAGCCGCTTGTCGTCGATCGACCAGGACCGGTTGGTGGCCATCACCACGCCGTGCTTGGTCTCCGCGACGATCTCCTCCATCGAGGAGTCACCGGGGGTCAGGCCGACGTTGGTCATGCGCACCATCGGCATCCGGTTGAAGCCGTCGGCGCGCACCATCCCGCCCGGTGGCAGACCGGCGAGGTGGGCGGAGTCGCGGCCCGACAGCACCCCGACCCAGGTGCCCTCCTTCACGATGTCGACGCACTGGGCGGGGGTGCCCTCGTCGTCGTAGCCGTAGGTGGACAGCGCCCCGGGGATCGTGGCGTCGGCGGTGATGTTCATCAGCTGAGAGCCGTAGCGCAGCTTGCCCAACTGGTCGAGCTCCAGGAAGGAGGTCCCCGCGAAGGCCGCCTCCCAGCCGAGGATGCGGTCCAGCTCGATGGCGTGGCCCACGGACTCGTGGATCTGGAGGGCCAGCTGCGAGGACTCGAGGATCACGTCGAGCTCGCCGCTCGGGCACTGCTCGGCGGTCAGCAGCTGGACGGCCTCCTCCGCGGTCGCCTGGGCGTTGCCGGGCAGGTCGAAGCGGCGGATCACCTCGTAGCCGCCGGTCTCCACGTGGCCGAAGGACTGGGGGTAGCTGCGGCGCTGGGTCTCCTGCTCGCCGACGGCCGTGGCGTCCATCCCGCAACCGGTCTCCACGATGCGCTGGTGGATGCGGTGACCCTGGGAGGAGACGAACCACTTGTCGGTGTCCCAGAACATGAGCTGTGCGGTGGCGACCAGCACGCCCTCCACCTCGTGCATGGTGCGGGTGGCGCTGACCACCACCTCGACCTTGTCGTCGAGGGCGACGGCGAAGGGGTCCTCGGTGAAGGGCGTGGTGTAGCTGTCCTGCGCCGCCGGCACGTCGGCGAGGTGGAGGCCGCTGCCGGGCACCCGTGCGGAGGCCTTGGCGGTCGCGGTGGCTTCCGCGCCGGCCCGTTTGGCGGCGTTCTCCGTGAGCTCCGAGCTGGCGGCGAAACCCCAGGAGGAGCCGATCAGCGCGCGCACGCCGACGCCGGCGTCGACGTCGTGACGCACCGCCTCGAGCTCGCCGTTCTGGGCCTGCAGCGACTCGTGGCGCCGGATCACCACGCGGGCGTCGGCGTAGGTCGCGCCGGCGTTCAGGGCGCCTTCGACGGCGGCGCGGGCGTGGTCGAACATCTCGTCGCCGGCCTGGCGCTGCGGGGCGGCGGCCTGGCGCTGCGGGGCGGCGGGTTGGCCCTGCCGGGCGGGGGGTTGGCCGGCTGCGGGAACGTGCTGCGCGGCGGTCTGGCCCGGGGTGGGCTGGCCTGGGTCGGGCACCGTGGTCTCCTCGCGTGCGCGCGCGTGGCTGTGGCGGGGTTCGGTCGTGCAGGACCGCGGGTGGCTCATGGGCCGTGCGGGACCGCGGGTGGGTCGTGGGTCGTGCGGGTCGTCACGCTACCTGCGCCGCACGGGCGCCGAGGTAGCGGCGTACCCACGGCCGGGACGTCCTCCTGCGGCAGCGGAGGTCGACCAGCTACCCAGAGTTGCGCGTGGTCACAACTCCCGGCAGGTGCGGTAGCGGTGGGCCGTCCCCAAAGGAGGTCGCGAACCGGAAGTTGTGCCTCGCGACAACTCCCGGCAGGTGCGTTGGCGGCGGGCGGCCCGGCGCGGCGCGGGCTGCGGGCGGCGGAGGGCTCTGGCAGGATGCCGGCCATGCCCCGCATCGACATCGAAGCCCTCGAGGACGAGTGGGAGGAGGACCACCACCTCCTCGCACGGCGCGGTCGTGACCTCTCCGTGGCCGCCCGCCGGCGGATCGACGCGCTGGACGCAGCGCGGGTCATCGGGGTCGACCGCGGGCGGGTCACGGTCATCGACGACCACGAGGTGTACGAGGCCCACTACGCCGGCACGATGCGCGGCGAGAAGGCCGCCGTCGGCGACCGGGTCCGGGTCCGCCCACCCAAACACGACGGTGACGAGCCCCGCGTGGTCGAGGTGCTGGAGCGCGACACCGTGCTGACCCGCACCGCCGACGACGCCGACGACACCGAGCGGGTCGTGGTCGCCAACGCTGATCAGATCGTCGTGGTGGTCGCTGCCGACCACCTCGATGTGGGGGCCAGGTTCGTCGACCGGGTGCTGGTGGCCGCCTCGCTGGGCGGCGTCGACCCGGTGGTGTGCATCAACAAGGTGGACCTGGTCAGCGACCGCGCCGAGGTGGAGGCGGTCACCGAACGCTACGAGGACATCGAGGTGCCGGTGCGCGTCACCTCGGCGGTGACGGGGGAGGGGGTCGAGGACCTCGCGGCGGTTCTGGCCGGGACCTGGACCGCCTTCACGGGACACTCGGGGGTGGGGAAGTCGTCGCTGCTCAACCGGATCGTGCCGGATGCCGAGCAGGAGATCGGTGC
>LFIK01001255.1_pt1 | contig 19950 bp, 14 predicted proteins | sample 643401 | NCBI WGS metagenome assembly LFIK01 (sample SAMN03777447, study PRJNA286221) | soda lake metagenome | biome: soda lake; feature: Kulunda steppe; material: water; isolation source: sample T5-Br brine of Lake Tanatar-5 | place: Russia: Kulunda steppe | collected 2010-07
CGTGGTCGTCGGTTTTTGGGCAACCTCAGACTACGAAGAAGCACGGTGGCCGTCAGTCCAGCCGCGCGCTGCGCTAAGCAAAAGCTTCGCGCGCGGCCTCATACACCACTCGGTGGGGCACTCCCTGTTCGATGCACGACCTCAAGCCATTGACCTTTCCTGGTCTCCGGCGCTATCGACTTGATCTCTCATCCCTTTGATACTCGAGCGGCGTCGTACAACGAGTCATATTCCTGCGCGGAGCCGGCTGGGAAACGTCTGATGAAGCAACGTGATGATATAGTGCTGGTTATCGGGTCAAAACCAGGATCAAGCCTACCAGAGCTGACACCGAAATGTGTGTTCACAGCAAATGCCGCTGCTGAACGGGCGCAGGTATATCGATCCGGCCCGCATTTGCCATTGACCTGTGTTGCCGCGAGGGGTGAACTAAGGAAGCATGAAGTTCACTCGCGCATTTATGCTGTAAATCCCGATAGAATTGTAACGCGGGGCCCTTTCAACTTCAGCGCAGTATTCCCTGAAGATTGGCTGGCACAGCGCCACACGATAGAGTTTGATTCAAAAGGATACTTATTCCAGAAAAAATATTTTTCACGCATGAATCTTATGCTTGCCGAGATAGGAGGAAGATATTACTGTAAGGGGGCGCGTAATGCTTTCGCTAGAACACGTCGAATTCTTCTAGAAAATTTGCCTATTCAAGGACTCTCGACGGGACTATGGGCTGCATTGCTGGCGTATCATGAGCACCCTGATTGCAAAATCGTATTGAGTGGCATCAGCCTCGTTGCGGGTGGGCATTTTTATGGGTCCGGCAAATTCAGCAGTCATCGCGCCTGGGCTGATCGTTATCTTGTTGCTCGATTACCGCAGAAAATGAGAAAAAACCTCCTCACGACAGATGACGATGTAGAGCTAATTCAACGCTTTCGAGATTAGGGTGAAAAACCAAATCATCCTGTTCAATCTTCTCAGCAAACCAGTTCCTCCGCCGCTCAAAGACGCCTGAGGCGGGGTGCGCAGGCCTTTGCGGTCGAGCAATGAGGCCAGAGCTGCGATCAAGCCGCAGCCATCATCGCATTTTGGCTATAATCAAGGCACGAGCGCAACGCAAAATCACCACCCATGTCTCCGGGCCGTACAAGCGTGCAAATGGCGACCCCGACAGGATTCGAACCTGTGACCCTCAGATTAGGAATCTGATGCTCTATCCTGCTGAGCTACGGGGCCGACCGGCGGCATGGATACCATGCCGCGGCCTTGTGGAAAAGCGTCGCGTCAACGTTTGAGGGTGACGTTCAGGCTCGGCTTGTTCGACAGGGTCTGGAAGACGACGCAATAGCGCTCGGTCAGCTTCAGGAGCTGGTCGAGCTTTTCCTGCGGGGCGTCGGTCTCGACGTCGAAGGTCAGGCTGATGTCGCGGAACCCGACCGGGGCCTCCTTGTCGACGCCGAGCGTGCCGCGGAAATCGAGCGTTCCGGTGGCATGGACGTCGCCCCGGCGCAGATCGATCTCGAGCGCGGTGGCCACCGCCTTCAGCGTCACCCCGGCGCAGGCGACCAGTGCTTCGAGCAACATGTCGCCCGAGCACAGCTCCGCGCCGCTGCCGCCCGTCGCCGGGTGCAGACCGGCCACGGCCATGGCGCGCGCCGTATCCACCTTGCAGGCGATCCCTTCGGCATCGATGGAACCCTTGGCTTCGAGCGTGATCAGAGCCGCCTCCGCATCGTCGCGGTAGCGGTTCTTCAATGGCGCCTGGAGGGCGCGCAGGCTCTGCGAATCCATGATCTTCATCCTTTCCTTCGACGCCGACCGGAATCAATGCCGGCGGACCTCTGTTACACGGTACTGTCGCAGGCTTGCTCTTACAGCGTCGCCTGCGCTTCGACCACCGCGATTGCAGTGATATTCACAATACCACGTGCGGTGACTGACGGCGTCACCACATGGGCCGGGCGCGCCGGGCCGATCAGGATCGGGCCGACGGGCAGCGCATCGGCGAGCCCCTTGGTGAGCTGATAGGCGATGTTTGCGGCATCGAGATTCGGCATGATCAGCACATTCGCCTCGCCCTCCAGCCGCGAATCGGGCAGAACCCGCTCGCGGATCACTTGGGAGAGCGCCGTATCGGCCTGCATCTCGCCATCGACTTCGAGCGCGGGCGCGCGTTCGCGGATGATCTGGAGCGCATCGCGCATCTTCATGGCGGAGCGGGTATCGGCGGAGCCGAAATCCGAATGCGAGACGAGCGCGATCTTCGGGGCGATGCCGAAACGCTCGACATGCTCGGCGCAGGCCACCGTCATGTCGGCGATCTCCTCGGCGGTCGGATCCGGGCGCACATGGGTGTCGGCGAGAAAGTATGCGCCTTTGTTCGTAATCATCAGCGAAAGCGCGGAGAATTCGCGCACGCCCGGCGCGAGGCCGAGAATGTCCTTGATATGGCGCAGCCGCGAGGCGAAGCGCCCCTCCAGCCCGCAGATCAGCGCATCCGCATCCCCGCGCCGCACCGCGATCGCGCCGATCACCGTGGAATTGGTGCGCACCAGCGTGCGCGCGGCATCGGGGGTGATCCCCTTGCGTCCGGCCACGTCGAGATAAGTCGCGACGTAATCGCGGTAACGCGGATCGTCTTCCGGATTGACCAGCTCGAAATCCTCGCCCGGGCGGATCGAGAGGCCGAAGCGCTTGAGCCGCGTCTCGACCACGGAGGGGCGCCCGATCAGGATCGGTTTGGCGATGCCGTCTTCCAGCAGCACCTGGGCCGCGCGCAGGACGCGCTCATCCTCGCCCTCGGCATAGATCACCCGCTTGGGCTCGGCCCGCGCCTTGGTGATCAGCGGCTTCATCAGGAAGCCCGAGCGGAAGACGAAGCGCTGGAGCGAATCCTCATAGGCCTCGAAATCGGCGATGGGCCGGCGCGCCACGCCGCTCTCCATCGCCGCGCGGGCGACGGCGGGGGCGATGCGCAGGATCAGACGCGGATCGAAGGGGCTCGGGATCAGCGATTGCTTGCCGAAGGGTCGCGCCTCCCCGCCATAGGCGCGCGCCACCACCTCGGAGGGCGCCTCGCGCGCGAGCGCCGCGATCGCCTTGACGGCGGCCGCCTTCATCTCCTCGTTGATCGTCCTCGCCGCCACGTCGAGGGCGCCGCGGAAGATGTAGGGGAAGCACAGGACGTTGTTGACCTGGTTGGGATAATCCGAGCGCCCGGTGCAGATCATCGCATCGGGCCGCGCCGCCTGGGCCTCGTCCGGCATGATCTCCGGGTTGGGATTGGCCAGAGCCATGATCAGCGGGCGCTCGGCCATCTTCTCCAGAAGATGCGGCTTGAGCACGCCGGCAGCCGAGAGCCCGAGAAAAACGTCCGCGCCCGCGATCACATCGGCGAGGGTGCGCGCCTGCGTATCCTGCGCATAGACCGCCTTCCAGCGATCCATCAGCGCCTCGCGCCCCTGATAGACCACGCCCTCGATATCGGTGACGGTGATATTCTCGCGCTTGACGCCCAGCGTCACCAGCAGGTTGAGGCAGGCGATCGCGGCGGCGCCGGCGCCGGAGGTGACGACCTTGATCTGCGAGAGATCCTTGCCCGCGAGCACCATCGCATTGGTCACCGCCGCGCCGACGATGATGGCGGTGCCGTGCTGATCGTCGTGGAAGACGGGAATGTCCATGCGCGCCTTGAGCTGCTCCTCGACGTCGAAGCATTCGGGCGCCTTGATATCCTCGAGATTGATGCCGCCGAAGGTCGGCTCCAGCGCCGCGACGACATCGACGATGCGCTCGACTGCGTCGGCCTTGATCTCGATGTCGAACACGTCGATCCCGGCGAATTTCTTGAACAGAACGGCCTTGCCCTCCATCACCGGCTTGGAGGCGAGCGGGCCGATATTGCCGAGCCCCAGCACGGCGGTGCCGTTGGAGACGACGGCGACGAGATTCTGGCGCGACGTCAGTTCACCCGCCTTGTCGGCATCCTCGACGATCGCCTCGCAGGCCGCCGCGACGCCGGGGGAATAGGCGAGCGCGAGATCGCGCTGGTTGCCCAGAGGCTTGGTCGGCTGGATCTCCAGCTTCCCGGGTTTGGGGTGCGAATGGTAGACCAGTGCTGCGGATTTGAGATCGTCGGAAATGTTGCTGGGCACGGTCTTCGCCTTTCTCGTTGCGCATCGCCTCGTTGAAACACGTAGCCGCCCAGGGGCTGCGCCGCAATCCTCGACGGGCCGGGATCATCACGCTCGCCCCCGTTTTCCTTTGCGGAATGTCAGCCGTCGTGATCCATTCGGCCACAATCGCGCGCACGATGCGGCGCAAGAGGGCTGGATACGGGATCGGATGTGATGCAGGGGAAACATGAGACGAACGAGCCGGCAGGTTCCGGCGCCGGGCATGCGGACCATGCGATCAGCATTGCCGATATCCGTGCTGCCGCGCGGGTCATCGCCGACCACGTGATCGAGAGCCCGATGCTGCATTCCCCGCGCCTGTCGGATCTGACCGGCGCGCGGCTGCATCTCAAGCTCGAGAACATGCAGGCGACCGGCGCCTTCAAGGAGCGCGGCGCGGTGAACCGGCTCGCGGCGCTGGGCGCGGCGGAGCGGGCCGGGGGCGTGGTCGCCATGTCGGCCGGCAATCACGCCCAGGCCGTGGCCTATCATGCCCGCCGCTTCGCGATCCCGGCGACCATCGTGATGCCCGAGGCGACGCCGCTGGTGAAGGTCGAGAACACCCGGGCCCACGGAGCGCGGGTGGTGCTGCACGGCGAATCGCTGGCTGAAGCGGAGGACTACGCAAGAGCGCTCGTCACGCAAGAAGGGGCGACACTGATCCACCCCTTCGACGATCCGCTGGTCATGGCCGGACAGGGCACGATCGGCCTCGAAATGCTCGCCGCCGTGCCGGATCTCGATACGCTGGTGGTGCCGATCGGCGGGGGCGGTCTGATTTCGGGAATCGCGGTCGCGGCCAAGGCGCTGGCGCCGCAGCTCCGCATCATCGGGGTCGAGGCCGCACTCTACCCCTCCTTTCACAACCAGCTGACGGGCGATGACCGCCCCATCGGCGGCGCCACGCTTGCCGAGGGCATCGCGGTCAAGCATCCCGGCACGCTGACGCTGCCGATCGTGCGCGATCTCGTCTCGGAGATCGTGGTGGTCGAGGAGGATCTGATCGAGAGCGCGGTGAATGCCTGCGCGACCTTGCAGCGGACCATGGCGGAGGGCGCGGGAGCCGCCGGGCTCGCGGCCATGCTGGGGCGCCCCGATCTGTTTGCCGGATGCAAGGTCGGGCTCGTCCTGTGCGGCGGCAATATCGATGCGCGCATCCTCGCCTCGGTCATGGTGCGCGAGCTGGAACGCGACGAGCGCATCGTGGCCTTCCGGATCTATTCGCATGACCGCCCGGGCCTGCTCGGACGGGTCTCGACGCGCCTGGGCGAACTGGGGGCCAATATCCTCGAAGTCTCGCATGGCCGGCTCTATCTCGACGTGCCGGCCAAGGGCGTCACTGTCGATCTCACCATCGAGACGCGCGATGCCGATCACACGGCGCGCGTCTTCGCCGCCTTGCGCGATGACGGCTACGAACCCCGCCGGATCGATCCGCGCGGCCTGATGCAGGCAGGCCCCTGAGACCGGCGGGCCCCTGAGACGGGCGACAGGCGCTCCAACGAAAACGGCGTCCGGAGCCGGGCCCCGGACGCCGTCGATCATGTCAGCCGCGCGGGGCGCGGCATTTGTCGCGGTCAGGCGATGTCGAAGCGGTCGGCGTTCATCACCTTGGTCCAGGCGGCGATGAAGTCGTTGAGGAAACGCTCTTCACCGTCATCCTGGGCATAGACTTCCGCATAGGCGCGCAGCACCGAGTTGGAGCCGAAGACCAGATCGACGCGGGTGGCGGTCCACTTGGTCGCGCCGGTCTTGCGGTCGACGATCTCGTAGAGATTGTCGCCCTTGGGCACCCATTTCCAGGCCATGTCGGTGAGATTGACGAAGAAATCCGTCGTCAGCGTCCCGGGCTTGTCGGTCATCACGCCATGCGCCGTGCCGCCGTGATTGGCGCCGAGCGCGCGCATGCCGCCGACGAGGCAGGTCATTTCCTGCGCGGTCAGACCCATGAGCTGGGTGCGATCGAGCAGAAGCTCCTCCGGGCTCACCGCGTAATCCTGCTTCAGCCAGTTGCGGAAACCGTCCGCGACGGGCTCCAGCGGCTCGAAGGAATCGGCATCGGTCTGCTCCTGCGTGGCATCGCCACGGCCCGGTGCGAAGGGCACCGTCACGTCGCGACCGGCGGCCTTGGCGGCCTTCTCGATGCCGACATTGCCCGCGAGCACGATCACGTCGGCAAGGCTCGCGCCCGCGCCTTTCGCGATCGGCTCCAGCACGGAGAGGACCCGCTGCAGACGCTCCGGCTCGTTGCCGGCCCAGTCCTTCTGCGGTGCGAGGCGGATGCGCGCGCCGTTGGCGCCGCCGCGCAGATCCGAACCACGGAAGGTGCGGGCGCTGTCCCATGCGGTGGCGACCATCTCGGAGATGCTCAGACCGCTATCGGCGATCTTCGCCTTTACCGCCGCGACGTCGTAATCCGTCGCGCCCTTGGGCACCGGATCCTGCCAGATCAGATCCTCAGCCGGCACTTCCGGACCGATATAGCGATCCTTCGGGCCCATATCGCGGTGGGTCAGCTTGAACCAGGCGCGGGCGAAGACCTCGGAGAAGTAGTCCGGGTTTTTATAGAAGTGCTCGGAAATCTTGCGATATTCCGGATCCATCTTCATCGCCATGTCCGCATCGGTCATGATCGGGTTGAGACGGATCGAGGGGTCTTCCACGTCGACCGGCTTGTCTTCTTCCTTGATGTCGATCGGCTCCCACTGCCAGGCACCCGCCGGCGATTTCTTCAGCTCCCACTCGTAATTGAGCAGCAGATGGAAATAGCCGTTATCCCATTTGGTGGGATGGGTGGTCCAGGCGCCCTCGATGCCGCTGGTGACGGTATCGCGGCCGATCCCACGGGTCTTGTGGTTGTTCCAGCCGAGACCCTGTTCGGAAATGTCGGCGGCTTCCGGATCGGGGCCGAGATTGGCCGCATCGCCATTGCCGTGGGTCTTGCCGACGGTATGGCCGCCGGCGGTCAGCGCGACGGTCTCCTCGTCGTTCATCGCCATGCGCGCGAAGGTCTCGCGCACGTCCTTGGCGGTGCGCAGCGGATCGGGATTGCCGCCGACACCTTCCGGATTGACGTAGATCAGGCCCATCTGCACGGCGGCGAGCGGGTTTTCGAGGCTCGCACGGTCCTCACCCTCGCCCTTGTAGCGAGCGGCGCCGAGCCATTCCTTCTCCGAACCCCAGTAGATGTCCTTCTCGGGATGCCAGATATCCTCGCGCCCGAAAGCGAAGCCGTAGGTCTTCAGACCCATGGATTCATAGGCGACGTTACCGGCGAGGATCATCAGATCCGCCCAGGAGATCTTGTTGCCGTACTTCTTCTTGATCGGCCAGAGCAGGCGGCGCGCCTTGTCGAGATTGACGTTGTCGGGCCAGGAATTGAGCGGCGCGAAGCGCTGGTTGCCGGTGCCGCCGCCGCCACGCCCGTCGGCGATGCGGTAGGAGCCCGCAGCGTGCCAGGCCATGCGGATCATCAGGCCGCCGTAATGGCCCCAATCGGCCGGCCACCATTCCTGGCTGTCGGTCATCAGCGCGTGCAGGTCCTGCTTCAGCGCCTTGACGTCGAGCTTCTTGACCTCTTCACGATAGTTGAAGCCCTTGAGCGGGTTCGTCTTGGTGTCGTGCTGGTGCAGAATGTCGAGATTGAGCGCGTTCGGCCACCAATCCATGACCGTGGTGCTGGTCGAGGTCAGGGCCCCGTGCATGACCGGGCATTTGCCGCTCGTCGGCTTGTCGATACCATCCATCTGTCTTCCTCCTCAACGTGTAACGCCACCACCATGCCTGATGACACGGATTCGCGGCGAGACTGTGCAGATCACGGGTGGCGGGCGGGGGAACCGCACCTGATCCATTTCGCAACGGTCCTAACATGCCCTCATCATAAAAAGAATTTGCATTTTCTTATCGATCCGATAGGCAAGGCTTATGAGTGTGATCACCCTGAAACATCTGCGCTATTTCGATGCGCTGGCGCGCCACGGCCATTTCGGACGCGCCGCCGAAGCCTGCGCGATCTCCCAGCCGGCGCTTTCGCTGCAGATGAAGGAGCTTGAGGAATTGCTCGGCGCGCAACTGATCGAGCGCGGCGCACGCCAGATCCGCCTGACCGGCCTCGGCGAGGCTTTGGTCATGCGCGCCCGCGACATCCTGCGCTCGGTCGATGAGCTCGGCGATCTCGCCCGCGCTTCATACAGCCCGCTGACCGGACGCCTGCGCATCGGCGTCATCCCCACCATCGCCCCCTATCTCCTGCCCGCGATCATCACCCGGCTCGCCGCGCGCTTCCCGGGCCTCGATCTGCGCCCGCGCGAGGCCGTGACGGATCGCCTCGTGGCGGATCTGATCGAGGGCCGGCTCGACACGGCCATCGTGGCCTTGCCGGTCTCGGAGACCTCGCTGCACGAGGAGGCGCTCTTTACGGAAGAATTCGTGCTGGTGCGTCGCGAGGCGGAAGCCGACAGGCCGGTGCCGGATGTCGAGAGCCTGCGCGAGATGCGGCTGTTGTTGCTCGAGGAGGGCCATTGCTTTCGCGAGCAGGCGCTCTCCTTCTGCGCCGGATCGGGCGCCGCGCCGCGTGATCTGATGGAGGGCTCGGCCCTCTCGACGCTGGTGCAGATGGTCGGAGCCGGGATTGGCGTGACGCTGATCCCGCAAATGGCTGTGGCCATCGAAACCCGCTCGGCGCCGGTTTCCGTCGCCCGTTTCGACACGCCGGCGCCCTCACGCACCATCGGCATGATCTGGCGGCGCACGACGCCGCTCGCCGATCAGCTCGCGGAAGTCGCGCGCATCGTGCGTATGGCGGGGACGGAGCAGCCGCCAGGATGAGTGCGGTTCAGCAGATCGTGCAGCCCTGCTCGCGGCGCGGCGGCAGCGGGGAATAGCCCTCCGCCGTGACCCGCAGCATGCCGCCGGCAATATCGATCACCGGATTGTCGAGCTTCGCAGCGATCTCGCGCGCGGCGCGGGAGGTGCGGTTGCCGGAGCGGCAGATCAGCGCGACCGACTGGCCGGGCTCCAGCATCGGCGCGATGCGCGCGACGAAGCTCTCCGCATCTGTATAGGTGACGAGCACGGCGCCCTCGACGACACCGGTCTGCACCCATTCCTCCGGGCGCCGGATATCGACGACGAGAGTATCCTCGTCCTGCGCGAGCGCTTGCCCGCTGCGCGCTTCGAGGCTGAGATGCGCCGGTGCGGGGCGGGTATCCACGAGGATGACGGCTAGCCCCGCCGCGAGCGCGGCGAGGAGGGCGAAGCCGAACAGGGATATCTTGCGCATGAATCAACTTTTTCGCTGGGGCATTAGCTGCCCCTGAGGTAACCCCTCATCCCGCTCCTGCCAATCGCGATGATCCCGGATGGCGATGTAACATCGTCGCAGGCGCGGACCGACAGGGAACGTGCGGTGGCAGTGATCCTCCACGCTGCGATTTGCATCGCCCCCTCCCCCCGTGCTTGAAATCCGCACCGGGGAGGTATCAGCATGACGCAACCGGGGGCCAATCCGAAAACCCGCGCGCAATGGTCGTCCGAGACGGCCTTCGTCTTCTCGATGGCCGCCGCCGCCGTCGGGCTCGGCAATCTGTGGCGCTTTCCCTATATGGTGGGCGAGAATGGCGGCGGGGCCTTCATCGCGGCCTATCTGATCGCCCTCGTCGTCGTGGCGCTCCCGGTGATGATGCTGGAGATCGCCGCCGGGCGGGTGCGACAGGGCAATGTGGTGTGCACCTATCGCAACGTTGCGCGAATCGGCGCCGCCTATGGCTGGTTCGTGGTCCTTCTCACCGTGGTGATCACGAGCTACTACCTCGTCATCACCGGCTGGACGCTGGGCTATGCCATCGATGCCTTCCGGCTTGAAGTGCGCGATTTCGACGATTTTACCGCCGGTTACAATTCGATCTGGTTCTTCCTCGCCGTGACGGCTCTGGCCGCGATCTTCCTCGTGCGCGGGGTCGAGGCGATCGAGACCTTCTCGAAGATCCTGATGCCGCTGCTCGCGCTCCTGATCGCGGGGCTCGTCGGCTTCGCCTCAACGCTGGACGGCTGGTCGCAGGCGCGGGAATTCCTGCTGAGCTGGGAGCCCGGTGCACTGGCCAATCCGACGCTGTGGTTCTTCGCCTTCGGCCAGGCTTTCTATACGCTCGCCGTCGGCCAGGGCTATCTCGTCACCTATGGCAGCTACATCCCGCGCAAGACGCATGTGCCGCGCGCGGCCCTCGTCGTGGCGGTGACGGAGACCTCGGTGGCGCTGCTCGCGGGCTGGATGATCTTCCCCTTCGTCTTCTCGCAGGGGCTCGATCCCGGCGCTGGCAGCGAACTCGCCTTCTCGACCCTGCCGCGCGTCTTCGACGACATGGCCGGCGGCGTCTGGCTGGCGATGGCGTTCTTCTTCATGTTCTTCGCCGCCGCGTTTTCGAGCTGCCTTGCGGGGCTGAAGGTGATCATCGCGGCGGTGGAGGAGGAATTCCGGCTGCACCATGCCCGCGCCGTGGCCATTGTCGCCGGGCTGATGGTGGTGCTCGGCCTGCCTTCGGCATTGAGCTTCACGCCGGTGGAACTCACCGTGGCGGGCATGCCTTTCCTCGATTTCATGGACCAGTTCGGCGGCACCAATACGGTGATCATTTCCGGCGTCGTCGGTGCGGGGCTGCTCTGCTGGCTGATGCCGCCGCAAAAGATCGTCTATGCGCTCGGCACCAGGAGCCGCTGGTGGTCATGGCGGATCTTCATCGTGGGCCGCAGCCTGCCCTTCCTCGCCGTGGGCTTCATGATCTGGCAGTTCTTCGCCGGGTAAGAGCCTGCGCGGCTCCGGGAACGGCAACGGTTGCGCCCGGTTCGGCTTCGGCGTAGAGGAATGAAACCGAAGGGCGCATCCGCGCGCATGCCACCAACGGGCCTTCGCCAGGGCCGGACAACGAGGCTTTCGATGCAGCTTCATGAACTCGAATTATCCGCGCTGGAGCAGCGCATTCACGCGGCGCAGGCCGATTACGAGGCGTTTCGCGCCCGGGGCCTGAAGCGCGACATGACCCGTGGCAAGCCCTCGGTGGAGCAGCTCGATCTCGCCGCGGCCATGCTCGGCCCGCTCGAATCGCATGTCACCGCATCCGGCGAGGATGCCCGTAATTACGGCGGCCTGCAGGGCCTGCCCGAGGTGCGGGCCCTGGTTTCGGGCATGCTGGGTGCGCCGCCGGAGCAGATTGCCGTCGGGGAGAATTCCAGCCTGGCACTGATGCATGACTGCATCGCCTGGGCGATGCTCCACGGCGTTCCCGGCTCGGCGCGGCCCTGGTCGCGCGACATCGTCGCGGCGGAGGCCGGCTCCGCAGATGCACCGATCTTCCTCTGCCCGTCTCCGGGTTACGACCGTCATTTCGCCCTGTGCGAGGGCTTTGGAATACGCATGATTCCGGTGCCGCTCACCGGTGACGGGCCGGACATGAACGTGGTCGAGGATCTGGTCAAGGATCCGGCGGTGAAGGGCATGTGGTGCGTGCCCCGCTATGCGAATCCGTCGGGCGAGACCTATGCCCCCCGCACCATCCAACGCCTGGCGGCGATGCAGACAGCAGCACCGGATTTCCGGCTGTTCTGGGACAATGCCTACGCGGTCCATCATCTGGTCGCGGATCCCGAGCCGCTGGTCGATATCCTTCCCGCCTGTGCGGAGGCCGGCAACCCGGATCGCGCCTTCGTCTTTGCCTCGACCTCGAAGATCACGCTGGCCGGCGCAGGGCTTTCCTTCTTCGCCGGCTCGGAGCGGAATCTGCAATGGTATCTCACATGCGCCGGTCGGCGCACGATCGGGCCCGACAAGCTCAACCAGTTGCGCCATCTTCAGTTCCTGCGCGACGAAGCGGGGCTGCGGCATCATATGGACGGCCACCGGGCGATCCTCGCCCCGAAATTCGCCGCCGTCGATGAAGCGCTCAGGAAGCGTTTCGATGATCTCACTGTCGCCCACTGGACCCGCCCCGAAGGGGGCTATTTCATCAGCCTCGATGCCCGTCCCGGGACGGCCCGCAGGATCGTCGCTCTCGCCGGTGAACTCGGCATCGCCCTCACCCCTGCGGGTGCGACATGGCCCTATGGCAGCGACCCGAAGGATTCGAACCTGCGCCTCGCCCCCAGCTTTCCGCCGCTGGAGGAAGTCCGCTCTGCATCGGAAGGCATCGCCCTGTGCATTCTGCTGGCGACACTGGAAGCGGAGCGGGATTCGCGCGTGAACCGGTAACGCTGCGCAGCGCCGCCGCCAGGCCGCAGCGTTCAAGTCAGCCCGAGGGCCGCACGCAGCTCGGGGATGCGTGAACGCGCGACGGGGACGCGATCGAGGGAGGGGCTGCCGTCGAGCAGGCAGAAGCCGTTATCCTTGCGGCGCTGGAAGCCGGCGACGCGGGCGGTATTGACCAGATAGGAACGGTGTACGCGCAGGAACTGATCCGGCAGGCGCCTTTCGGCTTCAGAAATCGACCACGGGCAGAAGACCCGCCCGGAGGCGATATAGACGATCGAATAATGCCCCTCGGCGCGCAGGGCGAAGACCTCCTGCGAGGGCACGAAAAAGGTCATGCCGTCCTTCTCGTAGGGCACGCGCACGGAGAGGGTTGCGGGTTCAGGAGGGGTGGATTTCACTGCCGCATCGCCGGAAACGCGCTCGATCGCGACCTCGGGCGGGGGCCCATGGGATCCGGTTTCCGGTGCCGTTGCGGCGGGCAGGCTCGCAACGGCCGGATTCTCGCCGCTGACCGCCTCGGTCGGGGCGTCGAGCATGCTCGCTGCGGTCAGCAGGAAAGCACCCGAGATCATGAAGCCGGCGAACAGGACGATCAGCGCGATCTGCGCATTGGCGAGCGCCGGCGCATCGAAGGCGGTGCGACTCACCTCCACGAAATCGGTCCAGTTCATCGCGGAGAAATGCACAACGACCACGCTCGCCCCGAAGACGAGGGTCGCGAGCAGGGTGTTGCGCCTTGTGCGCTTTCCATAGGCGATGCCGATCGCCGCAGCGCCCATCCCGGCCGCGAGCAGGCCGACCACGATGAAGCCGATCGGCTGATAGACCGGCTCGCAGCCCTCGATGGCGTTCAGCCCGACATAATGCATGGTGACGATGCCGGTGCCCAGAATCGCGCCCGCGAGCCCCATGCGCGGGCGCGTGCGCGGCCCGAAATGCATCAAGAGCAGCGCGACACCGGCCAGCAGAATGGCGATCAGCGCCGAGGCGGTCGTCGGCAGGATGTCGTAATAGACCGGCACGGGAAAGCGCATCGACAACATGGCGACGAAATGCATCGACCAGATCCCGCCGCCCAGCGCGATCGCCGCCATCACGATCCGCGCCTGACGCTGGCCGCGCGTCAGGCGCGACAGACCCTGCGTCAGGGTCAGCCCGGTAAAAGCCGCCATCATCGATATGGCCACCGATGCCAGAACCAGCCAGGGATCGTAGCTATAGAGGATCATCGCCCGTCTGGTTCCTGCCCGCATCCATCCCGGCGGCGGTGACGCCGGGTCTGCCTGTTTCGCATGTCATGATCGTGTTTTTTGCGCGAAACATCCGGCTGCCCGGTCGGAACACGGCGGCAGCGTGGCGAGGTTACCGGGGCCGGTTGAACGCTGTCAATGCTGCGATGTGCGCGACGCGCGCTGCGGTTGTGCGCTGCAGCATCAGCGGAAAGCGACCCGAAAGGCAGCGCCACCCCCATGCCTGGTTGCATCCCGGACCGGAGTACTTCAGGAGGTGATCAGATTCCAGGATCCCGCAAAAAAGAAAAACTTGGCAATAAAAACAAGGGAACTGGAATTCACATCAATAGTTATCCGATCCAAGCACGATCGACATCAGTCTGATCGAATAAATAAATCAGGAGAAAACAAATGAAATATATTATTGCTACGTCTGTTGTAGCTTTACTTTCAAGCACCCCGGCAATCGCTCAAAGCACCAGCAATGGCCCGCAGATGAGCGATGAAACCGTGACCATGGCGACGTTCATCGAAGCTGCCCATGAAAGCGACGTTCTGGCCAGCGAGCTGATGGATGCCGCGGTCTATGCGCATGATGACGGCGCGCGCGCAGACATGGCGGCAGACATGGCGCAGGATACGGACATGCGGGCATTGCGCATGGTCGGAGCCGATGAGCGCGATCAGATGGAAGAGATCGGGAACGTCGCCGATGTGCTCGTGGACCAGGACGGCACCATCCGTGGCGTCATCGTCGGAATCGGCGGCTTTCTCGGGATCGGCGAACGCGAAGTCGTGATCGGCCTCGATCAACTCGATTTCGCCCGCGATGCGGATGATCCGGAAACGCTCGTCATTCTGGCTGGCCTCGATGCGCAGATGCTGGAGGAAGCGCCGGAATTCGACCGGGCCGCGTTTCAGGATCGCACAGCCATGACCGATACGGAGCAGGATGATCCCGGCATGGGCCTCGCGGACAGGGATACCGCCGGCCAGGACGCGGAACGCGACGACATGATGGCGGAAAGCCAACCGGCCCACGAGGCGGGGGAAGAACAATGGCGTCAGGCCCGTGAGATGTTCACGCCTCCCGATTTCGAGCGCGAGGGTTTCGAGCGCGCCGAAGCGGTCGGCTTCTCCGTCGATGTCCTGCTCGGCGCCGACGTCTACGATCTCGCGGACGAGAATATCGGCAATGTCGATGACGTCATCGTCGATAGCCAGGGCGAAATGGAATATGTCGTCATCGATATCGGCGGCTTCCTCGGCATCGGCGCCCATACCGTGGCGCTGGGGTTCGACGAGGTGACGCTTCTGCATGACGGCGCGGACGAGCTGCGCATCTATGTCGATGCGACGGAGGATCAGCTGCGCGACATGCCCGAATACCAGGGCTGATCCCGGCCCGGACCACGAGGCGACCGCCGCTCCGCCGGGGCGGCGGTCGATTCGTGGGCGCTTTCCTGCCCTGCCGCTTTTGCGAAATCTCAAGGCGCCATGCGCGGGCGGGCGGCAGTATCATCAGATCGACGACGAACCCGTCGCCACCGCGAAACGCTTCGTCACGCAAGAGCTTTCGGCGACAGAACTGCAGCCCCGGGGAGGCCGACCATGATCAAGCATCTGATGGTCCAGCTCGATGCAACCGAAGACGACGCGCCGCGGCTCGCTTTGGCCGAGATGCTGGCGGATCGCTACAAGGCCCATATCGACGGCCTGTTCGTCAATGCCATGCCCGGCTTTGCCCTTTCCGCCGACGCTGCCGGAACGGGAGCGCTCGTGATGGCGGATCTGGTGGAGCGCGCGGTCGCCGACGGCGACAAGGCACAGCAGGTCATCCGCGACCGGCTCGGCAAGCTCGCCTTCCCGCATGATCTGCACAGGCTCGACGCCGTGGCGGATCAGGCCGGAATCCAGGCCGCACGGGCAGCGCGCCACGCCGATCTGTTCATCGCCCTGCGTCCGAAGGACGGCGAGGCGGGCGGCAGCTGGATCGGGCTGGTCGAGGCCGTTCTCTTCGGCTCGGGGCGCGCCCTGCTTCTCGCCGCACCGGAGCGCCCACCGACTCCCTTCAAGACGATCATCGTGGGGTGGAACGGCAGCCGCGAGGCGACGCGCGCCGTGCGCGAGGCCATGCCGTTTCTGGAGAAGGCATCGAAGGTCGTCGTGGTGACGGCGGAGAAGAACCCGGCGGAGGATGCCCTCGACACACGTATCGCCCGCCATCTCGATCGCCACGGGGTCAAGGTCACCCTGCATGATCTGCGGTCCCGCGATCCGGGCGAGGCGATCATCGCCGAAGCGGATAGCTGTGAGGCGGATCTGATCGTCGCCGGCGGCTACGGCCATTCACGCTTTCGCGAATGGGTGCTCGGCGGCGTCACCCGGACCTTGCTCGCACATGCCACCCGTCCGCTTCTGCTGGCGCATTGAACCGGGCGGCAGGCCGGCTCGCGGGTTGCGCGCGCCTCAGGCCCCCCCGTCGCGGGACGCGCGCCAGGTCATCCACAGACCCATCAGCAGAAAGTAGATCGGCGCCGCGATGGCGACGGAGCGCGCCACATCCGCAAGGGGATTGCCCATCAAGAGCATGAAGCCGCCATAGAGGACGGCGAAGATCACCGTCTGCAGGATGTTGGGCGGCGAAAACAGATGGCGCAGCATGACGATCCTCCCTGTGCTCCGTTGGTAAGGCCGCCTGCGCGTCGGTGCAAGCCGGCCATGGCCGGAATTTCCGGTGGAGAGCCCGATCATGCCTCTGGTCGCGGCCTCATGAAGAGGCTATCCGGAAGGATCGAAGCTGGCGCTCATTTGCGTTTCGGCTTTGTTCCAGGCTAGAAGCGGCCCGCGTCGATCACCACCATGCGCGATTGCGTGATTCGGTCGGATCGGCCCGGTGGCCCGGTTGACGCAGGATGGCTCGAGAGCGGGACGGATATGACGAGCAAGGCGGCGGATCTTTTCGGCGGCGCGACCGCAGCAGGGCAAGACCAGGCGGCTCCCGCGAAATCCGGGGACGTGCCGGTCGATTCCGCTCCAGCCGCGAAACGCCGCAACTCATCCGGCGCGCGTGCAAGCGGCCAGCAGGCGCAAAACGATGCGACGAGCGTCGGCGAGGCCGGCTACAATGCCGCCACCATCGAGGTGCTGGAGGGGCTCGAACCGGTGCGCCGGCGTCCGGGCATGTATATCGGCGGCACCGACGAGAAGGCGCTGCACCACCTGTTCGCCGAAGTCATCGACAACGCCATGGACGAGGCCGTGGCCGGCCATGCCAGCTTCATCGACGTGGAGCTCGATACGGACGGCTTCCTCACCGTCACCGATAACGGGCGCGGCATTCCCGTGGATCCGCATCCGAAATTCCCGGACAAATCCGCGCTCGAGGTGATCCTCACCACATTGCATGCGGGCGGCAAGTTCGATTCGAAGGTCTACGAAACCTCCGGCGGCCTGCACGGCGTCGGCGTCTCCGTGGTCAATGCGCTGGCGGAGCGGCTCGAAGTCGAGGTGGCGCGCGGTCAGGTGCTCTACCGGCAATGTTTCGAGCGCGGCCACGCGGTGACGCCGCTGGAGACGCTCGGCAAGGTGCATAACCGGCGCGGCACGAAGGTGCGCTTCAAGCCGGATGCGCAGATTTTCGGCGCCCATGGCGCGACCTTCTCACCGGCGCGGCTGTATCGCATGGCGCGCTCCAAGGCCTATCTGTTCGGCGGTGTCGAGATCCGCTGGCATTGCGCACCGGAGCTCGCCGGCGACAATGTGGCGCCGGAGGCGGTGTTCAAGTTTCCCGACGGGCTGAAGGATTATCTCGCCGCCGAGATCGCCGGCAAGGAGCTCGTCGCCGATCAGATCTTCGCCGGCAAGATCAAGAAGCACGGCGGCCACGGCTCGCTCGAATGGGCCATTGCCTGGCTCGGCGGTGTCGAGGACGGTTTCTCCTCCTCCTATTGCAACACCATCCCCACCCCCGAGGGCGGCACGCATGAGAGCGGCATGCGCATGGCGCTTTTGCGCGGTCTGCGCGACCATGCCGAGCGGGTGAATCAGTCAAAGCGCATGGCGCAAGTCAATGCCGACGACGTGATGACCAGTTGCGCGGCCATGCTCTCGGTCTTCATCCGCGAGCCGGAATTCCAGGGCCAGACCAAGGACAAGCTCGCCACGCTCGAAGCCTCGCGCATCGTCGAGAACGCCATTCGCGACGCCTTCGACCACTGGCTCGCCGCCTCCCCCAACCAGGCCGCGCGCCTGCTCGACTGGGTGGTCGACCGGGCCGAGGAGCGGCTGCGCCGGCGCCAGGAGAAGGAAGTCGCGCGCAAGACCGCGACGCGCAAGCTGCGTCTGCCCGGCAAGCTCGCCGATTGCACCAATGCGGGGGCGGCGGGTTCCGAGCTCTTCATCGTCGAGGGTGATTCGGCCGGCGGCTCGGCCAAGCAGGGCCGCGATCGCGGCTATCAGGCGATCCTGCCCCTGCGCGGCAAGATCCTCAACGTCGCCTCGGCCGGGCGCGACAAGCTCGCCGCGAACCAGCAGCTCGGAGATATCGTCCAGGCGCTGGGCTGCGGCACGGGTGCGCAATATCGCGACGAGGAGCTGCGCTACGACAAGGTCATCATCATGACCGATGCCGATGTCGACGGCGCGCATATCGCGTCACTGCTGATCACCTTCTTCTACCGGCAGATGCCCAAGCTGATCGACAAGGGGCACCTCTATCTGGCGGTGCCGCCGCTCTACAAGCTGACCCACGGCGCCAAGACCGTCTACGCCCATGACGATGCGCACAAGGAAGAGTTGATCAAGAGCGAGTTCAAGGCCAATGCCAAGGTCGAGGTGAGCCGCTTCAAGGGTCTGGGCGAGATGATGCCGGCGCAGCTCAAGGAAACCACCATGCACCCGCAAAAGCGCACGCTCCTGCGTGTCGCCGTGCATGCGGATGACCGCGAGGCCACCGGCGACGCGATCGACCGGCTGATGGGCAACAAGCCCGAAGCCCGCTTCAGCTTCATCCAGGACCGCGCCGCTTTCGCCACCGATCTCGATCTGGATATCTGAGCGGGGAAAGCGGGGCTGCGCGCCCCGCCTTCGATCAGGCCAGCCCGCGCTTTTCCAGCAATGGCCCGACATCGGGCAGGCGGTCGCGGAAGGCGCGATAGGCGTCTTCCGGGTCGCGCAGATTGCCTGCCGCATAGATGAAATCATGCAGCCGGCGCGCCACCTGCGGGTCGAACGGATCGCCCGCCTCAGTGAAGGCCGCAAACGCATCCGCATCGAGCACTTCCGACCACAGATACGAGTAATAGCCGGCGGAATAGCCCTCGCCCGAGAAGATGTGCTGGAAATGCGGGCTGCGGTGGCGCATCTCGATCGCATCCGGCATGCCGATCCGCGCGAGCGCGGCGCGCTCGAAGGCGATGGGGTCGGCGGCGGCATCCCCGGCATTGGCGTGCATGTCGAGATCGACCAGCGCGCTGGCGCAATATTCCACCGTGGCGAAACCCTGGTTGAAGTTGCGTGCTGCCGCGAGACGTTCACGCAGTTCGGCCGGCATCGGCTCGCCGGTCTGTGCATGCACAGCGAAGCGTTCGAGGATTTCGGGCACTTCCAGCCAGTGCTCATAGAGCTGCGAGGGCAGTTCGACGAAATCGCGCGAGACATTCGTCCCCGCGAGCGAGGGATAGGTGACGTCGGATAAAAGCCCGTGCAGGGCATGGCCGAATTCGTGGAACAGCGTGCGCGCATCATCGAATGAGAGAAGCGCCGGTTCGCCATCAGTGGGGGCGGAGAAATTCATCACATTGACGATGATCGGGCGCACCCGTTCGTCGAGATTGCGCTGGCCGCGATAGCTCGAAGCCCAGGCGCCCGAGCGCTTCGAGGCGCGCGCGAAATAATCGCCGTAGAACAGCCCCATATGCGCGCCCTGCGCGTCAAGCACCTCCCAGGCCCGGACATCGGGATGATAGACGGGGACATCGTCGCGCGGGGAAAATTGCAGGCCGAACAGGCGTTGCGCCACGTGGAAGGCGGCCTGGATGATGTTGTCGAGCTGGAAATACGGCTTGATCTCGGTCTCTTCCAGCGCATGGGCGCGCTGGCGCTCTTTCTCGGCGTAGTAGCGCCAGTCCCAGGGCGCGATCGCGTCATTCGCCCCCTCCGCCCGGGCCAGGGCGGCGAGCGCGTCACGCTCGGCATCGGCGCGCGCAACCGCGGGACGCCAGACGCGCTGCAACAGATCCGAGACCGCCTCCGGTGTCTTCGCCATGGTGTCGTCGAGCTTGTAGGCGGCGTAATCGGCGTA